>Ga0209415_10002271_pt1 | contig 36091 bp, 26 predicted proteins | sample PeaSoiSIISIP2007_FD_187696 | JGI IMG/M metagenome (GOLD analysis project Ga0209415, IMG submission 187696) | Peat soil microbial communities from Weissenstadt, Germany - SII-SIP-2007 (SPAdes) (version 2) | ecosystem: Environmental > Terrestrial > Soil > Wetlands > Peat | place: Germany... | reverse complement strand
ATGGATCGCGAACGGCAAGATTCAATCCCGCCTGATTATCGGCGCGGGTGGGCATTTTTGTCCGGTCGCGCGTCTCATGGGAGCCAAGGCCAGTGGTGAGACGCCGGTCGTGGCGCAGGAGACTGAGTTTGAAATGGACGCTCACCAGTTGGCGAACTGCGATGTCCGTGGCGATACGCCAGAACTGTACTTCTGTTCCGATATAAAAGGATACGGATGGTGTTTTCGGAAAGAGAACTTTCTCAATATCGGTTTGGGGAGAGCCGATCCGCACCGGCTTTCGACCCATGTCGCTGAGTTCTTGCGTTTTCTGGTGTCGGCGGGGAGAATCTCGTTTGAAATCCCCAGCCTCCATGGCCACGCCTATCTGCTCCATGGGTATTCGAATCGGGAGATTACCGGGGACGGGTTCCTGTTGATCGGCGACGCCGCTGGCATGGCATATCCACAGAGTGGCGAAGGGATCTTACCGGCGATCCAGTCCGGTCTCCAGGCGGCCAAGAGCATCGTCGCCGCCAACGGGCGATTCACCAGGGAAGGGTTCGACGCTTACCGCGTGGTGGCTGCCGGCCGGAAGCAGCCTTGGGTTACGACCGTAGGCCATTACCTTCCCCCGCAATTTGTCAGCCTCATTGCCCGAAATCTGCTCCGCACGCGCTGGTTCAGGCGAGAAGTCGTCCTGAACGGGTGGTTCCTCCACGCGAGCTCAAGCGCCCTGTAACTCCAGGTAGCCCTCCTCAGCCAGCTTGGACATCACACGCTCAGCCGCGGCTTCCGGTCTCTCTTGATCGCCGTGCACCACGAGATCTGGGCTTTCAGGCGGCTCGTAGATTGACTGAAGGCCCGGCACAGTGTTGGCGGCGCCTTCCCGAGCCTTGCGATAGATCCCCTTCGGGTCCCTGGCAATGCAGGTTTCCACGGGAGAGTCCACATAGACCTCCAAGAACCGTGGAATCCGCCGCCGCGCCTCATCTCTGTACCGGCGCCGGTTCGCCGTGGCATCGAAGATCACGGGCACTCCATGCTGGGTGAGGAGCTCGCCGACAAAAATCATCTGTCGGTAAAAGGCTTCGCGCTCATCTTCGTCATATCGCGGATGTGGAGTGAAGATCCGGCGCAGTACGTCGGATTCGAGTACGGCGGCGTCAAACCCTCGATCCGCAAGTTTCGTTTTCAATGCGCTCACAAGAGTCGATTTTCCGGAGGCCGGAAGACCGGTGACCCAGATTGCAAACCCATCCTTGGCGCTACGCTCCACAATAATTATTGGCCTCGTGGGGATCGAAGCGGTCGCTTTCCAGAACCGCCACAATGAATGCCAATATTCTTTGGCGCACCGTGTCCGAAAGGGTTGGGTACCACAGCGGACTGGCCATCACGAGGCCGCGGAAAGCCAAAAAAGGCGCGACTACGCTCAGCATTTCGCGATCGCCACTCTTTTCGAGGTAGCGATCCCAGAAACGAAGATACAATGATTCGAGCGCGCCTTCCAGCCGTTCGCTTCGTTGCAGAGAAAAAAACAGGTAGTTCATGGTGAGAGACGCCACATCGTCGGCGGGGTCGCCGTACTCGCCGCGGGAGCGATCCAGGAGCGAAAAATGGACCGAGGAGCGGAACAGAATATTCCACGGATGGAAATCGCCGTGCACTTGGCGTAAGCGATGCGTAAAACCCTTCAGCCGCCACCGCCAGATTACACAAAGGTGCTCAATCTTTTCCAGAAGGCTTGCGGGCGCAAGCGGATGCTGAGGATAGGAATCCGCGATGCCCATGATGCACTCACCGTGCCCTACCAGTTCGCGGATGCGCCGGATATATAGACCTGGGTCACTCCCGTGCATCTTGTGGATTTCCACAAGGTAGTCGCATAGGGCGTCGGAACGCGCGATGTCGAGTTCGGTGAGCTCACCCCTGTCGCGGAGTCGCTCCATGTCATGGGAATAGCTCTCACCGGTCACATATTCGGTCAGCAAACAGAACTCCTCCACTTTGCCGACGGAGATGAGCTGGCCGCCAGGCTCAAACCCGCATACGTCCAACGATCTCACGTGACGCGGAAGACGATTGAAGGTTTGATGCTCCCAAAGCAGCTCCTGAGCGCGATCCGCCATATGTTCGTGGCCGAACGGACCCGGAGTCATGGTGTGGAGGACGGCAACGCGATCTTCGATGCCGTTCAGCCTAAAGTCCACTCTCAACGGAATGCCGTATCCATAACCTTTGACGTCCTTGCTCTGATGGACATCTCCCAAGATGGACATAGCGGACACGGTCACTGCCGCGCCAAGCACCGACTGGAGATATCGCTGAACCTCCTCCTTCTTCAAATCAGGCACGCAAACTTCACCCCCCTGAGTCCTTGGCTGACGGTAGCGAGATCGTTCTGCAAGCATTCGCTGAACTGGATCGGGTACTCAGCCGGAGCGGGATCGAGTCTTCGAAGGTGATCCGGCAAGCGCGCCAGCTCGCTCTGGAATCGCCGCCGAGATTCCTCGAGATCAATACGAGTGGTTAGAACGCCGTGCAGCATCGCGAGCTGCAGAAGTGGCTCGCCAGGCAAATTCTCGTCATACCGCCCAATGATATCGCCGATCATACGCCCGCTCTCAATCTCCCGGAACACCTGTTTCCGGCCCGGATATAGGGCCTTGCCGGTGGAAAGCTTCAGCCGTCCTTTGCCTCCATACTCAACTAGCTTGTAGGCCATATCAAAGTGCGAGGCACCTTCCATCACCGCCAGCTTTGTTCCGACCCCAAAGGCATCGATCGGAGCGCCAGCATTCACCAGCCGCTGAATGTCGTATTCGTCGAGACCGCTGGATGCGAAGATCTTCACGTGTTTGAGGTCAGCTTCGTCCAGCATTCGGCGCACCTCCAGCGCCAGAGTGCCAAGATCGCCGGAGTCGAGACGCACGGCTCGCACACGGAACCGATCTCCAAGCTTCCGGCTAAGGTGGATGACCCTGCGAACGCCTTCCAGAGTATCGTAGGTGTCCACCAGAAGCGTGGTCTCGGGGTACAGGGCGGCGAACTCCTCAAACGACATGAGCTCACTGTCGTGCGCCTGCACATAGCTGTGAGCCATGGTACCGAAGACAGGGATCCCATACATTTGACTGGCCAGGACGTTCGAAGTCCCCGCTCCACCCGCGAGGTAAGTGGCTCGCGCAACCTTGATAGCGGCGTCCGTCCCGTGCGCGCGACGCGAACCAAAATCGACAACAGTACGACCCTTGGCAGCTTCGACCACGCGGGCGGCCTTTGCCACGGCGAGGCTCTGAAAGTGGATCTGGTTCAACACATACGTTTCCACCAGTTGCGCTTCCAGGATCGGTGCGATCACCTGAATGATGGGCTCGTTCGGGAAGACCAGCGTTCCTTCCGGCAATGCATAAACATCCCCGGTAAATCGCAGGTCCTTCAGCTGGCCAAGAAACGCCTCGGAGAACTCGCCGCGCTGTCGTAAGTAGTCCAGTTCTTCAGTAGCAAACCGAAATGTGGAAAGGAACTCAAGAACATCGGCGACCCCCGAGGCGACGATGTAGTTGCGCGCCGGAGGCATTTTTCGAAAGGTCAACTCAAACACCGCCAACTGATTCATGCGCTCGGCCGCGTACGCCTGCGCCATGGTTAGCTCGTAGAGATCGATGAACAGCGCGGGTGTCTTCATATCAACGATCGTCGAAAACTTGTGTCATTGTGGGTGGGAATTGCGGCTACCTGCGTCGTTCCGCGCAGGCTGGCCAACGGGACAACAAACACCCGGAGAGTCCAGCGCAATGAGGCCCCCGCGATGTGAGGCACCCTCGCTCAAATCCATGAAACTGTTTGCCGACAATCATATTCCTTCCCAAGCCTTCATGATGCAAGCGCCTTCCATCCACTGGAGCGGCGTTGGAATCCTGCGTGCACCTGTTGGCAGGGGGGTGTACTCATGAAATTAATATTGAGCATAATCAAGGCCGATATCGGCTCGATTGGCGGCCATGTGGCCCCTTCAAAGCATCTGCGGGAAACAATTGAGGCATTCATCCGGGAACGAGCACCCGGCCTGCTTCTGGATCAATTACATCAGCCACACCGGCGACGATATCGCCATTCTCATGACGCACACTCGCGGAGAAGGCGATGCGCGGATTCATAAGCTCGCTTGGGATGCATTTCGGGCGGGCACGGATGAGGCGCGGCAGGAAGGCTTAGAATGGGCGCTCCGTCGAATTCCTGCTCAGAGCCCAAAAGAACAAGATACGCGAGGCGCCTATGTTCCGGACGCGGGGAAAAACAAAGGAAAACATTTCGAGTCGCTCCAGCGATGCAGCGGAGAAACCCCCGCAGTCTCGCAGGGGCGGCCGGCCATCAGGTACAGCGGTCCAGAGGTCTGGCAAGATCGACTACGAAACTCGCGCCAGGTTTCTGACAGCCACGTCCGTGGCTAGCGCCGGATTCAGAACTGGACCAGCTCCGATAGAAACACTCAAGACAGACGTGCTGCCGGTCTTCATGCGGTGGCTTTCGTGGATCAAGACGGAGCGCTTCAGGGTCGGTTCCATGGGAGATCAGATTTACGTCATGGCAGACCGCAACGAGCGATGGAAGCGCTTAAAAGAATTAGCGCCCACCTGCGACGCGGCGGCTGATTTAGTTCGATCGATCCGGCGGTGGATGGACGATAACCGATTCTTCGATGACTGGATCGCCGACCACAGCCTCGGGACGCTCAACGTATACCGCGACGGAAAATGGGGCGACACCTTTTGGGATATGCCCAGCCTGTCCGGAACGGACCCAGCGCGGCCGGCGTTCGAGCTACGTGTTCCGTGGGCCATGCGAAAAGGGGCCGGAGGCGTGGAGGTCCCAGTATCAATCGAAGAGCAGTTGTCGGCGGTCAAACTGGCGTTCGAGCGTGAAAGGACCAGATACAGGCAGGTGCTAAAAATTCTCAGCGGCACAGGAACTGAGGACGCAAGGAAGGCGATTTTCTGGCTCGCCTATCGGTGGGCAGGTGCACAATGGGGCCAAATCGCCGCCGCCGAGTTTGAGGCGAAAGCGATCTGGGGAACGACGAGGGGAAGGTCGGCAAGGAGGCGCGTGAATGCGCGAAGAGAATCGGCCTCGACCCCCGCTCACTTGATGGCAAGCAACACCGCCTACGGCTGGTGAACGCCACAGGGGAAGCAAGGTAAGAGAATTAATTTCTTGGTTTTACTGTGGGGGATTTTGTGGGGGGCAAGCTCCGGTTTGCAGCGGTAACGACCGGTGAAAAGCGGACGAGTAAGACACAATAAGTCCCTTGCATTTCAACCATCTACATATAACTTGAGAGGTCTAGCGCAACAGGCCGAAAAAGGCCGCGAGTCGATTAAGAGTCAGTAGCTCTGCCAGTTGAGCTACGTGCCCGTTCGAGGAACGGCGATCCGAGGAATCTCGAATGCCTCAACGAGTGTACCACGCGCCGGGGAAACGTAATTACATCGCTACGCGAGTTCCGTCGTCGGTAGAGACAGCGGGGTTGTAATAGACGATCCGGCCACAGGATTCGCAGAACATGATCTGGTCGCCTTTGCGCAGATCCTGGAAATACTGCGGGCGCAGAGTGATTTGGCAGGCAGTGCAGCGGCCGCCCGCGGCTTCCGCCACCACCGAGCCATGATGCTTCTTCCGAATCCGTTCGTAGGCCGCCAGAATGGGGCGCGGAAGCTTCGCGGCCAGTTCATTCCGCTCCCCGCGGAGCTGGTCGAGCTGCGCCTGATCGGCGGCCGTGCGTTCCCGCGCGCTGGTTTTCTCCGCTTCCACCTGCTGCTTTTCTTCCTTGAGCGCGGCTTCGGCCTTCTTGACGTTGCCCTCGAGTGGTTCGGATTCCGACATCAACTCCAGGATGCGATCCTCGCCCTTGCGGGTTTCCTTCTCGATGTATTCGATTTCATGCTGAAACGCCCGGTATTGCTCGTTGGTCTTGGCGCCGAGCATTTGATCGCGTAACTTCGAGATCTTCTGCTCGTTCATCTGGATGTCGCCTTCTATCTTCTTGCGCTCCTTCTGGTTGGCCACCAGCGCGGCTTTGTCGGCTTCCAGCCTGCGCAGGTGCCCCTCCAGAGTCTTTTCGATAGCGGCGATGTGTTTAGGCAGCGCGGCGACTTCTTTCTCCAGAGCCGCGGCGCGTTGATCTAGCGATTGGAGCTGAATCACCAGATGGGTATCTGGATGCATTGAACCTTGATTTTAGCACGCCCTTCGCGCCATCCTTAGAAGCATGCACCGATTTGACGAAATGCCTCCGGTTCCGCTGACGCTGGAAGGCGCCGCAGTGCTGCATCAGATGGCGGGAGTTCGCTGGCCCGCGTGGCGCGCGCTCGAAGCCGCCAACCGCGCCGAGATCCTCGAGGAAGCCGCCGAAGCGCTGGCAGCGCTGGAGCAGAATCGTACCGCCGCGTATGAGCTGCTGGGCCACAAGGGCGACATCATGCTGGTCCATTTCCGCGCCGGCTTTGACGAACTCACTGAGGTGCAGCGCACCCTGACGAGCCTGCGGATGTGGGATTTCCTGGAACAGACCACCTCCTATCTATCGGTGGTCGAGCTAGGGTTGTACGAATCGACGGGCAAGGTATACGCCGCCCTGGCCGAAAAAGGAATCGAGCCGCACTCGGAAGAATGGAATGCGTCCATTGAAGAAACGCTCCAGCGCCAGCGCGAAGCCATGCATCCGCGCTTGTTCCCCGAAGTGCCGGCGGCGAAGTATGCGTGTTTTTATCCCATGGATCGGCGCCGCGGCGAGCAAAAAAACTGGTATCAGGTCCCGTTTGAAGACCGCCAACTCATGATGCAGGATCACGGGGCGATTGGACGGCGCTATGCGGGGACGGTGAAGCAGATCATCACCGGCTCGATCGGCTTCGACGACTGGGAATGGGGAGTGGACCTGTTTGCCGAGGATCCTCTGGTGTTTAAGCGCCTGATCTATGAGATGCGTTTCGACGAAGTCAGCGCCATCTATGCGCTGTTCGGTTCGTTCTACGTGGGCAAGCGCCTGAACAGCGAGTCGCTGCGCGATTTTCTGACGGTGTGAACGGGCCGGAGATCCCGCTATCTCCGAAACCGCCCCATGAACGACTTCTTTTCGGCCTCTTCGACTTCCACGCCGGTAAGCAGTCTGGAAAACGCAAGGTACGCGATGCCGAGCTCGGAGCGCTTGTCAATGAAACTGGCATCCGCGGTCGCGCGCTTGACGGACCGGTAGTCGTTGGGAAAAGTCATTACCACCGGGCACTCCAGAATTTGTTCGGCCTCCGATGCGCCAATATCGGTCTTGTGCCCGCGATTGAGCAACGCCCGGATCCGTCCGTGATCTACGCCCCAATTGCCTAACTCCTGGCAGCGTTGCTTCGAAAGCATCAGCGAACCGAACTCAGGCGTGCTGACAACGTAAACGGCGTGGGCGCGGCGGACAATCTCCGCTGTCGCCGGATTGACCACCTCGGGCAGGTCCACCATCACCAGGTCGTATTTTGGAGCAGCGAAGCGCAAGATCTGGAAGTAGTGGGTCCACGAGGGGACCGGCTCTTTGAGCGAGGTGTCCGTGAGCAGGAAATCCACGCCCCCTGCCGAGGTGACGTAGCGCTGCCAGCTCAGATTCTCGATTCCCGGCGCTTCGGCCAGTACTTTGCGAATGGAAAGTTTCGGCTCGACGCGCAACATGGCCGAAAGCACGCCGGAATGCAGATCCGCTTCGATCACCAACACCCGGCGTTTTAGCTCCTGCTCGAGGACTAGAGCCGTCTGCAGGACCACCGTGCTGGCGCCGCTGCCGGCTTTGCCTGGCAGGAACGCGATCAGATTCTCGTGGATTCCGCCATTCAATTTGTGAACCGCCGTGCTGATGGCCTGCTCCAATTGGGCAAGGGTGAAGGGCCACACCGCGTACGAGGCGACATCGGAAGCGGAGCCGCGAGCGAGTAACAAATGGAGATCGCGCGATGCCAGACCCACCAGCGGCACTTCCGGAGATTGCATGTGAAGCGCGGCAGCCTGGGGCAAATCCCGGTTCAGGTCGGTCATTTCCAACAGCATCACGTCCGGCTTGGTCGTGCTAAGCGCCCGATTGATGGAATAGCCGTTCATAGTCAGCTCGACGATGGCCGCGAGGGCGAATTCGTTCGATTCACTGGCGAATTTCCGCAGCAGGCCGGCCATATTGGGATCGGCGATAAAAAGAACGGCGTTAAGCACTTCCGTGTATCCGAAATCTCTGAAAGGTTACCCGTTGTTCGGCGGGGATTCTATAAGGGCCCAGGTTTTGTGCTGCGTAAAGCGGCATCTAAGCGATTTAACTTAGTGTACTTGGTCGGGAAGGGGATTGCGAAGTGAACCCGCGCACTCACCTAGCCAGCCTTCGCCGGATCGGAGCAGTGAATGCCCGCACCGCCATATCGATGTCGCTGACCCCCAGCGCGCGGCAGACGCTATAGTAGACCGCCAGGCCCAGCGGAATCGACACCGCCAGATCGGCCAGCCTCCCCAGCTGCGAGACGCCGGCATGCGCCGCCATGAAGTGGCTGGAGAGCGCCACCACCGCAGCCATCGCCAGCGACGCCACGCCGACCTTCCCCAGCTGCGCTGCCAGCGAGCGCCCGTAAATGCCGCCGATGCGAGCACGCAGAATCAGGAACAGGATCACGAATCCAAACAGCGCCACGGCGGAGGTCGCCAGCGCCAAGCCGGCGTGGCCCAGTCCCGCAAAGCGGATCATGGTATCGGCAGCGGCATAATTGATCAGGATCGAAGCCAGGCTCACCAACATGGGAGTGCGCGCGTCGCCTAAGGCGTAAAACGCGGGCGTCAGCACCTTCAGCGCCGCGTAGCCGGCCAAGCCGATGGCGTAGCAGGAAAGCGCTCGAGCGGTCTGCTCCGTGTCGTAGAGATGGAATTTGCCACCCTGATAAATCGCCCCGATGATGGACTTCCCCAGCACCACCAGCCCCACTGAAGATGGCAGCGTCAACAAAAACACCATGCCCAGCGAGTGCGACAGCGTCTTACGGAATTCGTCCAGACGTCCGGCCGCCGCGCTGCGGGAGATCGATGGAAGCGTGGCCGAGGCCATGGCCACTCCGAACAATCCCAGAGGAAGCTGCATGAAGCGGAAGGCGTAGCTCAGCCAGCTCACGGGTCCGTCGTGGCCCGTGCGCGGATCGAAGATGGTGGAGGCGAAATTGGTGTTCACCATTACGTTGATTTGCACCGCCGCGCTTCCCAGGATCGCCGGCGCCATCAAACGCAGAATCTTGACCATGCCCGGATCGGACCAATGCAGCTCCGGCCGGAAGCGATAGCCCAGGCGATGCAGGCTGGGCAACTGCCAGCACAGTTGCAGCGCTCCGCCCAGAACCACGCCCACCGCCATGCCTTCGATGCGCGAGAGGTGCAGCGTGGGACCCAGCACCACCCCAAGAAGGATTCCGAACGCAACCGAGCCGATGTTGAAGAACGTCGATGCCAGGGCGGGGACGGCGAAGCGATTGGAGGCGTTGAGCACGCCCATGGCCTGGGCCGCCAGCGCCACCAGCAGCAGAAACGGGAACATGATACGCGTCATGGTCACCGCGAGCTCGAATTTTCCGGGCACGGCGGCGAAGCCCGGGGCCAGCAGATGCACCAGAGCCGGAGCGAAAATCACGCCGGCCGCGCACAGCACGCCCACGATCAGGAACAACGCGCTCGCCACCAGGTTCGCCAGGCGCACGGCTTCTTCCTTACCGCGATTGCTGAGGTATTCGGTGAAGGTCGGAACGAAGGCGCTTGAAAGCGCGCCCTCGGCAAACAGATCCCGCGTGAGATTGGGAATGCGGAATCCCAGCATGAAGGCGTCGTAGATCAGCCCGGCTCCGAACAATCGGGCCATCACGCTCTCGCGCAGCAGTCCGGTGATGCGGCTCATGAACACGGCGATCGAAACGACGCCGGCGGAGCGCACCAGTCGTTCGGCTTGTCCGCCGGAGGTGGGTTCAGCCTCAGCGGTCGCCGCGTTATTTCCCGTATTGTTCAAGGAAATGGGCAACGGTCATGATCCCCGCGTAATAATTCGCGATCTTGTACTTTTCGTTGGGCGAATGTAAACCATCGTCAGGAAGGCCGAAACCCATCAGGATGGTGGGAATTCCCAGGTGCGTGGCGAAATCGCCGACGATGGGAATCGACCCGCCGCTGCGGATGAACACCGTCTCGCGGCCGAGAATATCGGAAAACGCGCGCGCAGCCACCTCGATGGCGTGATGATCCGGATTCACCGAGATCGCCGGACTCGCGCTCAGCACCCGCACCTCGGTCTCGATTCCGGCGGGTGTGTTCTCCTTGACGAACTTCTTGTACGCCGCGACGATCTTCTCCGGGTTCTGGTCCGGCACCATGCGCATGCTGACCTTGGCTGTCGCCTTGGCCGGAATCACGGTCTTGGCGCCTTTCGCGGTGAAGCCTCCGGCGATGCCGTGGACTTCCAGCGTGGGCCTGGCCCAGGTACGCTCAAAGACGTCGTAGCCGGGCTCGCCGGTCAGCCGCGACGAACCTACCTCGTTCTTCAAGAATTCTTTTTCATCGAACGGCAGAATCGACCAACTATGCTTCTCGGCGGGCGTCGGAGGCTTCACGTCCTCGTACATGCCCGGAACCTGGATGTGGCCGTTGGCGTCCTTGAGCTTCGCGAGCAGTTCCACCAGGCCGAAGACCGCGTTCGGTGCGGCGCCGCCGTAAATGCCGGAATGCAGATCGCGCGAGGGGCCACGCGCTTCGATCTCCGTGTAGATCAACCCGCGCAGGCCGATGCACAGCGTAGGAATGCCCTCGGCGTAGAGCTCGGTGTCGGAGACCAGCGCAACGTCGGCCTTGAGCTTGGCCGGATTTTCGGCGACATACTTGGCGATGGCCTCGCCGCCGACTTCTTCCTCGCCTTCGATCAGGAACTTGAGGTTCACCGGAAGCGTGCCGTTAACGGCTCGCAGAGCCTCCACCGCCTTGATGTGCGAATACATCTGCCCCTTATCGTCGGCCGCGCCGCGCGCGTAGAGATTGCCGTCGCGCACGGTGGGCTCAAAGGGCGGGGAAATCCATTCATCCAGAGGATCGGGCGGCTGCACGTCATAGTGGCCGTAGCACAGCACCGTGGGTTTGCCTGGAAGGTGCAGCCAATCCGCATACACCAGCGGATGGCCGGCGGTGGCGATGATCTCGACATGCTCCAGGCCCGCAGCCGTCAGACCGGATGCGACGAACCGCGCGGCGCGATGGATGTCGGCGGCGTGATCGGGAAGGGTGCTGACGCTGGGGATGCGCAGGAACTGCTTCAGCTCGTCGAGGAGACGGTCTTGGTTTTTCTCAACGAAAACACTGGTGGATGGAGACACCTTTCATTATAGGTTGGGGAAGCTATAAGTGCGTGAAGCCGTTACGGGCTGGTGGATTTTTTGTTCTGGGTGAGCAGTACGGCGGCGGCCGCGCCGGCTCCGCCACCTGCGATCGCGATGATAATCGCCGCCTTGGCGCCGCCGGAGAGTCCCCCTCCTCCGGCCGATGCCGGAGCGGGCGGGGCAGCAGCGGCAGCCGGGGCGACGGCGCTGGGCAACTCCGTCTGGGCATTCAAAGCCGCGGCCACCACCAGGCACCCGCCCTGCGACTTCGGCGAGATTGCGGAAACAGTCAACACGCTGGTCGCGACGGTCACGGCCGGCCTAACTGTGGACGCCGTACCGTTGACTTCGACGCGATTGCCCAGGTTCTTCGAAAAATCCTGCGCGTTTCCGGCCAACTCCACCACCTCTTGAGTGTTGTCGTCCTGGAGAATATAATGACTGTCCTTGTAAACCAGACAGCCGGTGCGCGTCAGGGTCCCCGTCTGCGCGGCTTGAAACGCGAGGTTCATGTGACGGCCCGCGGGAATGGCGGCCAGCAGCACGTCTCCATTTCCAAAAACCTTGGCGACCCCGGTCAACGCCGCGATCTCCACTGTTTGGCCCGGTGCACCCAGACCCACCCGCACTCCCGCGCCGCGAATCTTGAACCCCGCCGCATCCACTTCAAACGGAGCGGACTGCCCCACTTGCCCGACGCCTTTGTCCAACATCAGCCGGCCGGCGAACACGCGCGCCCGCGAGCCTGCGCCAAGTTGCATCTTCACGCCGCTGCTCAGCGCCAACTGCGACGAAGCCGCCGTGGTCTCCACCGTCGAGCCGTCGAACAAAGTGGCGTTGCCCCATACCTCGGAGCCTTGCAAGGTAAAATGACCGCTTGCCGTCACGATTCCGATGGCGGGCGTAGTTGAGACTGGCGATGCCGCGAAGCTTGCGGTTGTAAAAAGTGTGGCGATTAAGAGGAATTTCACTGGATCAAGTATATGGGCCGCCGCCTGGCCGTTCAAGACCACGGAATGTAGTCGAAATGTATAACGTTTCCAAAATGTCGGGACTGCTGACGCTGCTCGGCCTCGTCGTGGCGGCATGTTTTTCCGTGCTGCTCGCCCGCGCCGACGCCGCGTTCCGCAAAGGAACTCCGGAGAGCGTGGCTCACGCTATTGAACTTGCCCCGCGCAACACCGCGTATCTTTCCCTACACGCGCTCCAGATCGAATACGAAGGTCGCGATCCGCGCCCACTGCTCGAAGAAATCGCCCGCATCAATCCGGATGCCTCGGTTCCGCGCATCCGCCTGGGTCTCGACGCGGAGGTTCGCGGCGATATCGCGGGCGCCGAGCGTTGGCTGCTCGACGCCGCTCGCGTCGATCGTCAATATGAGCCGCGCTGGACCCTGGCTAACTTCTATTTCCGCCAGCAGAAAATGGATGACTTCTGGAAGTGGATGCGCGCGGCGCTGGAGGTTTCCTACGGCGACCGCGTCGCGGCTTTCGATCTCGCCAGTGCCGCCGCGCCCGATACGCGAGTGATTCTTGCGCGCGCGATTCCTGAGCGGCATGAGGTGGTCGCAGCCTATTTGGCGTACCTGCTCGCTGGAAGGGGACCCGGCTTGGATTGGACACCCGTCGCCCTGCGCCTTTCGCAATTTCGCGACCCCGTGGATTTGCCGGCACTCTATAGGGCTCTGGATGTGTTGGTGGAAGTAATGCCGGGCGGCGCCGCCGCACGCGAGATCTGGCGGAATCTCGGCTACCCGGAGCCGGCTGCGCCTGTCTTCAATCCTGACTTCGGTCCGCCTCGCATCGGACACGGCTTCGATTGGCAGCTCATGGAGGTTGCTGGCGTCAAGATAACGCACCTCGAAATGCCGCTCGCGCTCCGGATTTCGTTTAGCGGGATGCAGCCGGAATCATGCCTATTGATAAAGCAGATTTTGGGAATTCGCCTCAGAAGGCGCTACCTGCTGCGATGGGAATCGCGTACGCGCGGCTTTCCCGCGAATACGGGACTCGCCTGGACTGTCAACCAGGATCGCGGTCCGCTACAAGCCAGCGATGACTGGACGGCGGGGCAACTCTCCTTCCGCCCGATTGGCGACTATGTCGCGGTCGCTCTTTTCTACAATCGCCCACTCGGCGAGTCCCGCGCGGAAGGCTCCGTCGAATTGCGCCACGTAATGATTGAGCCAGAATGATCCAAGCAGTTCTGCTCATTGCAACACTCTGGTTCGGAATCCTGACTCTCCGGGCCGCGGAAGGCATCCGCTGGCTGCTGACCGCGTTCGAACTGGCGCTGTTTGCCTTGGCTGCCGCTTTGATCCTGCGCCGCCGCCTCACCGTCCGCCCGCATCCCATCGCGATCCTCCTCGCCGCCGCCGCGCTGTGGGCGCTCATCCAGGCGTGGCTCAAAATTTCCGTCGATCCGCAGCGCACTCTCCAGGCCGCACTGGGATGGACTGCCAACTGCGCAGCGTTCTCCGTTACGCTCGCGATCTGCGGACGAGACGGCATCCGCAAGCAATTCCTCGCCGCTCAGGTCCTATTTGCACTAGTGTTGAGCATCGCATCGATCATCGGCCTCTACACTGTTTCCACGCTGGGACCATTCGTCTACAAGAATCAGTTCGCGGCTTTTATGGAAGGCGCCATCGGCATCGCGATCACGGCCGCGATTCTTAACGCACGCCGAAGGCTGGCTTGGATTCTAGTCGCGGGAACGATGTTCGCCTCGGTCGTCGCCGCCGGCTCTCGAGCCGGCTCCATCCTATGTTTGACTCTGATGGTTGCGCTCCCCGTCGTGGCTGCTTTGCGCGGCTGGATCGCCGGGCGGGATCTGGCGCGCATCGCCGCGTTGGCAATCGTCAGTGGAGCCGTCCTGGTAATGGTTGCCGGTTGGGAAACTACATGGCAAAGGTTGCAGGAACCTAACCCGTACTTGCTCCGCGCCGACTTGCTGCGTTCCAGCATCGCCATGGCGCGCGACCGTCCCCTCACCGGCTTCGGCCTGGGGGCATGGTCCTCCGCGTATCCCGGCTACGCCCGCTTTGACGACGGCACCTTCGTGAACCAGGCGCATAATGACTGGGCCCAGTGGACGGCCGAAGGGGGCATCCCGTTCCTGGCGTTGATGCTCGCCGTGGTGGCGCTGCTGGCGCGGCCGGCGATCCATTCGCTATGGGGTCTGGGATTGATGGCGGTCTTCGTGCATGCCTGGATCGACTATCCATTCGAGCAACGTCCCGCACTCGCCGCCTTCCTGTTCGCCATGGCGGGCGCGCTCGCCGCTGAATCTACTGCTTCACCAGCAGCACATCTCCCTGATTAATTTTCCCCGCCTTCGCATCGGTTGCGAAGTTCACCTCCAGGACGTTGAACGGACCGCCCGGGATCAGGTCGATGGTCCCCATCGCGCCGTCACTGGTCTGAAGCGCGAACGTCTGGTTCCGGGTGGCGCGGAAGTCGCCCGAGAATTGGAAGCGCAGCACCGGATCGGCAGCGCTTCCCGGCGGCACCTTGAAGCGAGCGGAAAGCGTGCCGCTGGCGTGGCCATCCTCTTCATGGACGGCCACCTCCACAGATTCCGGTTCAGGGCCGTGAAACGCCCCCCCCTTCTGGAAGGCCCAAACGCCGACATAGCGGCTGAGGGGAAGAGGGGCGATCGGCGGAGGTCGGGGCGCAGAAGGCGCAACGCTGGACACCGGGCCGCCCGAAACCGGAGTAGGGGAGGCAGGCGGAGCCGATCGTGAGGCTTCGGCGAGCGCCGGATAATACGCTGCCCACGCCGCCGTCTCCTGATTCATCAAGTCCGCGGATTGTGTCAGCGCTGAAGCCAGAAACGAATACTGCTCCAGGGCTTTGGCGCGCGCTGTCTCCGCAGTTAAGGCGGCTTTGGTGGCCTGCTCTTCGGCCTTCTGACGATCCCCAATCGCGGTCCTCACCGCATTCAAGGCCAGCCGCTCGCGCTCGAAAGCTTGGCGCAATTGCTGGATGGCCCGGTCGGGATCGTTGGCGAAAATAGAGGCGCTGGCCCTGGCGGTGCCGATTTCGCGATCGGCAAAACGGAGTAAATCCGGCGCGGGGGCAAGGGTCGGAAGAGGCTGTATCTCGGCACCTTGCAGCCGTTGCAGGTTTTGAGCCTCACGCGCCGCCAAGTCTCGAAGAAATGCGGTGCGTGACGCTCCGTAGGCCGCTGCCGCCTCCGCGGCCTTGGCGGTGCGGGGCGTCAAAGCCTGGCCGGCCGTGCCTGCGTCCCGCTCCAGCCCCGGATCGGTCTCCCGCCAGGACTTGTAAGCGGCGCGATATCCCTCGCGCGACGCGCCCGAGCCGGCTGGAGTGGTGGATTGAGCCAGCAGGCACAACGTCCCGGTTAGGAGAATCGCAAGGCGCCGAGTGCCGTCCGCGCGTGTCATTGCTGCTTCCCGGTCTGTTTCCCTTGCTTCCCCGAGGGCCGCACCGGAGTCGCCACTACGCCCCTCGTGACGTTGCACTCCATTTGAGCGCGCGCCAGCCGTGCGGCATAGTACGCGGTCCAACGGGAGCCCTCCGCCTCAAACGCCGCTTGGGCTTCCTTCAGGGCGGCCTCGCGCGCAACCAACTGGGTGATCATGTCCCGTACGGCCCCAGCCGCCGAATCGGCATGGCTGGTTGCGGAATCCACGGCGTCGGATCGCTGTTGCTCCAGCGCGGCGATCTGCCGCAGGTCGTCCCGTGGTCCATTGAACGAGGGGCGGCGCTGCCCGCCCGCGCTGTTTATCAATGGGTCGGCCAATGCCGAGGTCTGTCCTTTTACCGCCAATTGCTCCTGCGCCAAGTCCAGCTTTTCTACAGCCAGATCGGGCCGCAGCGGCTCAACCGAGGCCAGCACGCTCCGCGCCGCCGCAGCCTGAAGCGCCGCCTGCCTGCCTGCCTCCTGCAAGTACGCCGCGGTTGCGGCGATGCGCGCCTCGGAAGCTTTGCTCACTTCCATGATCGCCGCGGTTGCCTTGGGATCGCAGGGCAGCAGCGCCAGAATTGAGGTATCCAAGCTCTGCGCCAGTCTGTCCCAATCCGCTCTCTTTTGTTGTGCGGTCTGCGCGAGTGCCGCCAGTGCTGCCGGCCCGGAGCTGCTCTGGCCCGCGCTCTGAGCCGCGGCAGTGGCTGCCATGACTGCGCAGAAACAAACAATGCGAATCATGTGTTGGGATTAAGTTTAGCTCGAATCCACAATGGTGACAATCGCGATTGTAACAATAACGCTTGTTACAATAAAAACTTCGGGAGGAAATGGAATGGCAGCAATTTCGCGCCGCCGCTCGGTGGCGGTTCGCGTGGGTTTAGGATCGAATGCGGTGACGGTGGGCGGCGACAATCCCATCGTGGTTCAATCCATGACCAACACCGACACCGCCGACACTCCGGGGACGGTGAACCAGGTGATGGCGCTGGCGCAAGCCGGCTCGGAGCTGGTGCGCGTCACTGTCAACACCGAAGAGGCCGCGCGCGCCGTTCCCAACATCGTCGAGACCTTGGATAAATTCGGCTGCCGCGTCCCGGTCATCGGCGATTTTCATTACAACGGTCATATCCTCTTGAAGAAGTACCCGGAGATGGCGCGCTCTCTCTCCAAGTACCGGATCAATCCCGGCAACGTCAACATCGGCAAGAAGCACGACGATAACTTCCGCATCATGATCGAGGCGGCTGTCGAAAATGACCGGCCGGTGCGCATCGGAGTGAACTGGGGCTCGCTCGATCAGGCTTTGCTCACGCGAATGATGGACGAAAACAACCGTCTCGCGGAGCCGCTCGATGCCAGGACCGTGACGCTGCGGGCCATCGTGGTCAGCGCGCTCGAATCGGCTCGTGCGGCGGAGCACTACGGCCTCGGGCGTGACCATATCATTCTTAGCGCCAAGGTGAGCGGGGTCCAGGATCTCATTGCGGTGTACCGGATGCTGGCTGCCGAATGCGATTACGCGCTGCACCTGGGCCTGACCGAGGCGGGATTGGGCTCGAAGGGAATCGTGGCCACGACAGCCGCGCTCGGCGTGCTGCTTCAGGAAGGCATCGGCGACACCATTCGCTCCTCGCTCACGCCCATGCCCAATGGCGACCGCACCGAGGAAGTGATCGTGTGCCAGCAGGTTTTGCAGGCGCTGGAGCTGCGCAGCTTCACGCCTCAAGTGACCGCCTGCCCCGGCTGCGGCCGCACCACCAGCACTTTCTTCCAGGACATGGCGGACCAGATTCAGACCTATCTACGCCAGCAGATGCCGGGGTGGAAGGAAAGCCATACAGGCGTCGAGGAGATGAAGGTCGCGGTCATGGGCTGCGTGGTCAACGGTCCTGGCGAATCCAAGCATTCCAATATCGGCATCTCTCTGCCCGGTACCTTCGAGGAGCCCGTCGCTCCGGTCTACGTCGACGGAAAACTGAAGTGCACCCTGCGCGGCGACCGCATCGTGGCTGAGTTCATCGAGATTCTGAACGACTACGTCGGCAGGCATTACGCGGCCAGGACGCTCGAAGGCGTCGGCGCGTAACCATGTGGCGCACGCACTCATGCGCCGCACTCATGCGTGCAGCGTCGCCACTCATGGCAACGAGTGGCTCGGGATCAAGGCAAAGCCTGGCGCGGGGACACGTCTTAGCCTCTCATCGGGCGCCGCCGCGTGGCCCAACTCTCGGCAACCGGCACCGAGCCCTTAACGTCCATGCTAAGGTGTCTACCATGATTGGAATGCCCCGCTCACCCCTTTTCAGTAGCATCGTGCGCATACTTCTCGCCAGCGGAGTCGCGGCGGGGATTTCCGCGGGCCAAGCCGTTAACGTTGTGGAGAATGGCGCCAGTTACATTGCTCAAGGGTTGCCCAACTCAGGGATCGCGCAAGGAGCCATCTTTGTAGTTGTGGGAACCACTTTAGGGCCCTCCACCCTGGCCATCGACCCGACCCCCTTTCAGCACACCACTTTGGACGGTACATCCGTGAGCGTTACCGTCGGCAGCACAACCGTGAACGCGCTGATGTATTACACCTCTTCCACCCAGGTCGCGGCGCTTCTGCCGTCCAACACGCCGACGGGCTCCGGCACGATCATAGTCACCTACAACGGGAATGCCAGCGGTGCGGTTCCAGTCTCGGTCGTTCAGAACAATCTCGGAATCTTCACTCTGTCGTCGAATGGCGGGGGCGTCGCGATCGTGACCTATCCGGACTACAGCCTGGTCTCCTCGGTTCCAGGCACTGGATCGCTTGGCGGAGGTGGCCCAAACACATACAGTGGCGCCGCAGTCCCCGGCGACACATTGATCCTTTGGGCGACTGGCCTGGGACCTGTCAACGGAAACGATGCGTCTGGGGCGGGTTTGGGGCAGCCCATCAATATCCCGTCCAGCACTCCTCTCACATTGTGGGTGGGCGGCGTCGCGGCCAACGTGACGTATGCGGGCCGTTCCGGCTGCTGCATCGGCGAGGATCAGATCGTATTCAGCATCCCCAACAACGCCCCCACCGGCTGCGCGGTGCCGCTGGCCGTTCAGATCGGAACTCTGATCAGCAACTACACCGCCATCCCGATCGGCAACGGTAGCCGGTCCTGTACAATGCAGAACCCGGGCTTTTCAGCCTCGGCCGTGCAGGCATTAACTACCAGCACCGGACCGATCAACTACGCCTCTCTTCAACTGGAGCGCGAAATCGCCGCGGCATCCGGCACCTCAGTGATCTACGAGGATGTCGCTTTGGGAGAGTTTGCCCAGGTGTCTGTTAGCGCGGTCGATCAACCCGTGGTGCTTTCGTCGGTGGATACTCCGCCGTTTGGAACCTGCACTACTTTCAATAACCAGGTTCAGACCCAGCCCCTTTTCACTGTTCTCACTGGTATCGACGCCGGCTCAATAACCGTAAACGGGCCTCAACCAGACTTTCCAGTAGTATTGAAGGAGCAGCCTGGAACCGGCCAGGCGACGACATACTCAGCAGTCTTGAGCCCAATGGGGGTGTACTTCTCCGGCGGCCCATACACAATCGCAGCCGCAGGAGGCACCTCTAGCCTACTCCCGGATGTCGCGAAGTTTACTACCGGGTTTACCATCACGCAGACGCCAACTTGGCCCAGCAGCGATCAGGCTCGCCTCTTTAATAACGGTAACGGAGTAACGCGCACCAACGGAATGACCATCAACTGGACCGGTGGATCTCCGGCGTACTGGGTGGTGATCGGTGGCATCGGCGGGGCCAGCGCCGTCGATCAGTTGGATCAGAGCGTCAGCACATCCTTTACTTGCTACGTCCCGTCCGTCAAGAATACGTTTACTATTCCCGCGAACATCCTGCTCGCCCTACCAGGCGGCATCGACGCCGAAATAAACTTTCAACCTACTCTGCCGCCGCAAGCTATTTCGGTAACCGGCCTGGATGTTGGACTTCTGCTGTTTCAGTACCAGACCACTTTTTTCGTGCCGCTGAATTAGCGGCGGACCGGGGCGCAGCTTATCCTCGTTGTTGCCCCTTGCGCTTCCGTTGTATACTCAAGTTGAGGGCGAACGATTGAAGTGGGCGAAAGCCCACTTTTTTATTGCTTCGCTTGAGACGCATGGCGGATAGGACGGCGGTGGTCGAAAAAGTGCGGGAAATCGCGGAGCGCGTAGGCGCCAGTGAAGGCGTAGAGGTTGTCGATGTCCAGCTCCTGGGCGGCGGCAATGGCCGGGTTCTGCGCATCTTTATCGACAAGCCGCAGGGCGTGACTCATGCCGATTGCGAGTTCATGTCGCAGAACGCCGGCACAATCTTGGACGTCGAAGACGTAATTCCGGGCGGCCACTACACGCTGGAGGTGAGTTCGCCGGGAGTGGAACGGAAACTCACGCGCCCGCTGGACTTCCAACGCTTCTCCGGTCACAAAGTCAAAGTGGTCCTGCGCGAGGCCGTCGACGGCCAGAAGCACTGGGCCGGGATGCTGAAAAGCTGCGTCGAAGGAATCGTCACTCTCGAACCCGCTCCCGGACGGAGCGTGCAGTTCCCACTCGAGCAAGTGGAGAAGGCCAACCTCAAGTTCGAGTGGTAGCCGCCTAGAATCACTGGACAGACAATCAGGGACAGAAATTATATGAGCAGCCTGGGAACGATTTATCAGTCCATCGAGATCCTGAGCAAGGAAAAAGGGATCGATCCGAAAGTTATTCTCGACGCCGTCAAGGACGCCATGCTGGTGGCCGCACGCAAGCATTTCCACACCACGGAAGAGCTGGTGGCGGAGTTGGATGAGCGCACCGGGGCCATCAACATCTTCGGGGTGAAAAAGGTGGCCGATCCGGTGACCGATCCGGACAAGGAGATTTCGCTGGAGGCCGCGCGTATCATCGATCCCTCGCTCGATGTCGGCGGAGAGATCCGCACGCCCAAACCCACCGAGGCCCTGGGACGGATTTCGGCGCAAACCGCCAAGCAGGTGATTCTGCAAAAAGTGCGCGAGGCCGAGCGCGAAAATATTTATTCGGAATATTCGGGGCGGGTGGGCGAACTGGTCACCTGCGTAGTGAAGCGCGTGGAGGGCCAGGATCTGATCGCCGACGTGGGCAAGAGCGAGGCGCGGATTCCGAAGAAGGAGCAGTCGCGGCTTGAGAATTTCAGCGTGGGAGACCGTATCCGCTGCGTCATCAAGAGCGTGGAGAAGGCCGGCAAGAATGCGGGGGTGATCATTTCCCGCGCCGCTCCGGAGCTGGTGATGCGCCTGTTCGAGCAGGAGGTTCCGGAGATCTACGACAATACGGTGACCATCAAGGGGTGCGCGCGCGAGGCCGGCGAGCGCACCAAGATCGCGGTGTCCAGCCGCGACCGGGACGTGGATAGCGTGGGCGCCTGCGTGGGCATGAAGGGCATGCGCGTGCAATCCATCATTCGCGAGCTGCGCGGCGAAAAAATCGACATCATCGAGTACAACGAGGATCCGGTGGCGTTCGCGACGCACGCCCTGAGCCCTGCCAAAATTTCGCGGGTCGTGATTATGGACCCCGTCGAAAAGCACATGGAAGTGGTGGTGGACGACACGCAGCTGTCGCTGGCCATCGGAAAGAAGGGGCAGAACGTAAGGCTCGCCGCGAAGCTTCTGGGCTGGCGCATCGACATCAAGAGCGAGGAAGAAAAGCGGCAGGAAGTGGAGAGCCGCATGGCGGAGCTGGTGGTGCCGGGCGCGCCGGTTACGGTGCTGCTCGACCACGGGCTCACCGAGAGCATCACGGAGAGTTTGATGGCCGGCGGCGTGCCCACGGTAGAGAAGCTCGGCGCCATGACTCCGGAACAGCTCGAAGCCATCGCTGGGATCGGTCCTGAAGTGGAGCGGATTCAGCAGGCGGTGGTGAGTTATTACGGCCAGTTCGAGAACCCGATGGAGGATCAGATCGATCAAGGCGCCCAGCCGGAAGCTCCCGCGGATGAGGCGGAAGCTCCCGCGGAAGAGTTAGCCGCGGCGGCCGTGATAGCGCACTCTTCGGGTACGGATGAGTCTCGTGAAAATGAGCTGGCGCCGGAAAGCTCGGCGTCTGAAAACGCGCAGGCGGAGGAGCCGGAAAAGCAATCTGTTACGATAGAAAGTGAGCCGCCGGTCGGCGGCGGTGCATAAGTTGAAAGGGAAGGATCGGGAAATTTCAAGCTTCTGGCGTGGGACGGATTTTCACGTTAGAGCCGCAAAGTATGAGCAAAATTCGTATCAACGAGCTGGCTCGGGAATTGGAAGTTAAGCCCAGCGCTATCCTTGAATTGCTTCCCGTTCTGGGCGTCGCCGAGAAGAAGACGCATTCCAGTTCGCTGGAGGACGATCAAGTCTTACTCGTGCGTCGGCACCTGGGAGGCGAAGCCGCGGTGGAAGAAGCTGCGCGGCGCGAGAGCTCCGCGGTGGCCGTGCTGGATCGCGAAGCGCCGGTCGCTGAACAGCGCGTGAGCGAGCCAGAGGCGCGCTCCGTTGCAACGCCCCCGATCCAGGAAGCTCCTGTCGAAACCTTTAAGGAGAGCGTCGAAGCGCACGTCGCGCCGACTTCCAGGCCGGTTGCGCCGGTGCGGCCGCCGTTGGCATCCGGCCCCGGAGCCGCTCATCATCCGATCGCCCCGCCGCTGGCCGCGCCCGGGCCGCGAGGCATTCCCATTCCGGCCAAACCTGGTCCTCCGCCGCCAAGGCCGGGCCAGATTCTCACGGGTCCGAGGCAGCCTCTGCCGCCCGGGCTCGGCCAAACTGCGAAGGCTCCTGCTTTACCGGGCGCCCTTGGCCCGGGAACGCCCGCTCCGCAAGCGCCACGATATACTCCAGCGGGCCATACTCCTGCGGGCCCAAGCCCAGTCGCACCAGGCAGTCCCGTTCCTAGTATTCCATCGCCGCGACCAGCCGTTCCGCGCGCTCCCTTAGGGCCTTCGGTAGGAAATGCTCCAGGGTCTCATCCATCGACAATGCAGGGTACAACACAGGCGGGTGCGGCGCCGACGATTGGCGGAGGGATGCCGTTGCGTCCTCCGGCCAAACCGAATTTAGCGGGTCAGCCGGCTCTGAGGCCGGTGGTTCCGCCGCGTCCCGATTTAGCGGCCAAGCTCGCGCGTCCCGCGCTGATGCCGGGCGCTCCCGCCGCGCCGCGTCCGGGAATGCCGTCCCGGCCCTCGAGTCCGGTGCCCGGCCGTCCTATTTATACCGGTCCGGTGCGCCCGGGGCAGCCTTTGATGCGCGGCCCGAGCGGTCCTCCGGGACCCGGTGGACCAGGCGGCGGATTCACCGGGCCCCCAGGCTTGCGCGGACGCGGACGTCCCATGCATCCAACGTCGCCTTTGCGCGCCGAGCCCGCGACGATGCCGACCGATCCCGGACGCCGCCACGCCACCAAGCCCGGCGCTCGCGATCGCCGCAGGGAGCCGGATCAGGAAGAGGGTCGTCTGCGTCCGATGGCGCGGCGCCATGAGGCCTTTGAGCCTCCGCCCGTCGACCGTGAAATCACCATTGCCGAAGGCATCACCGTCAAAGAGTTGTCGGAAAAGCTCGGCGTCAAAGGTAACTTGGTTGTAAAACGGCTGATGGAGAAGAAAATCTTCGCCACCATCAACCAGACCCTGGACGTGAAGCTGGCCGAGGAGCTGGCGCGCGACTTCGGCGCTTCCACCAACAAGCTGAGTTACGAGCAGGAAACCACCCACGAAATCGAGCAGGCCGAGGTTGACAAGGATCGCGAGAGACGCCCGCCCGTGGTGACCATCATGGGCCACGTAGATCATGGCAAGACGTCGCTGCTCGATGCTATTCGCTCGGCCAACGTAGCGGGCGGAGAGGCCGGCGGAATCACGCAGCACATCGGCGCGTATCACGTCGAGAAGAACGGCAAGGCCATCGTGTTCATCGATACGCCGGGGCATGAAGCGTTCACGCGCATGCGCGCCCGCGGCGCCAAGGTCACCGACATCGTGGTGCTGGTGGTGGCGGCCGACGACGGCGTGATGCCGCAGACGCTCGAAGCCATCGACCACGCCAAGGCGGCGAAAGTGCCGATCATCGTGGCGATCAATAAGATCGACAAACCGGACGCCCAGCCGGAACGGATCAAGCAGCAGCTCTCCGACCGCGGCCTGCTGGCCGAGGATTGGGGCGGAGACACGGTGATGGTGCCGGTCTCGGCCAAGGCCAAGCAGAATCTGGATCTGTTGCTCGAAATGATTCTGCTGGTGGCGGATATGCAGGACCTCAAGGCTAACCCCGGACGCCCGGGCATGGGCACGGTTCTGGAAGCGAAGCTGGATAAGGGCCGCGGTCCCGTGGCTACCGTGCTGGTGCGCAACGGCACCTTGAAGGTCGGCGATTATTTCATCGTTGGATCGGTGTTCGGGCGTGTGCGCGCCATGTTCGACGACCAGGGACAGCCGACCCGCGAGGTCGGTCCCTCCATGCCCGCCGAAGTCATCGGGCTCGAGTCTCTTCCCGATGTAGGCGACACCATGCAGGTGGTCACCGATACGGCCAAAGCCAAGCAGATCGTCATCTATCGCGAGTCGAAAGCTCGCGAGGTGGCGATGTCCAAAAACAGCCGCATCACCCTGGACCAACTGCACGACCAGCTCAAGGAAGGCGAGACCAAGGAGCTGAACATTATTCTCAAGACCGACGTGGGCGGCACCGCGGAAGTGCTGACCGACACCTTGCAGAAGCTGTCCAACGACAAGGTCAAGATCCGCGTGCTGCATTCGGGCGTGGGCGCCATCACCGAGACGGACGTGCTGCTGGCCTCGGCGTCCGACGCGATCATCGTGGGCTTCAACGTTCGCCCCGAGAGAACCGCGCAGGCCACGGCGGAGCAAGAAAAGGTCGATATCCGGCTGCATACGATCATTTATGAGCTGGCCGACGAGATCAAGCGCGCCATGACCGGGCTGCTGGAGCCCGTGTTCAAGGAAGTCTACAAGGGCCGCGCACGAGTGCGCGAGGTGTTCCGCATCAGCAAGGTCGGGATGGTGGCCGGCTGCGTGGTGGACGACGGCGTCCTCACCCGCAACAGCCAGGTGCGCGTGCTGCGCGACAACGTGGTGGTGCATACCGGCAAGATCGAGTCGCTCAAGCGCTTCAAGAACGACGCAAGCGAGGTGAAGGCTGGCTTCGAATGCGGCGTCTCCCTGGCGAATTTCAGCGACATCAAGCCCAACGACGTGCTTGAGGCGTTCGTGACCGAACGGGTCGCGCACGAGGCATTCGTCTAATATGCGGCGCACGCATTCGTGCGTGCTGGGGATGCGGCGCACGCACTCGTGCATGCCACGTCGCCGCTCCTGGCGACGCCCGTAACACCGATGCCAGCGATCGGCGTCATCACCTTTGAGCTGCGCCTCGACGACGCGCATTCTCTCAAGGACAAGCGCCACTTCGTCAAGAGCCTGAAGGACCGGCTGCGCTCCAAGTTCAACGTCGCGGTTTCCGAAATCGCCTATCAGGACGTCTGGCAGCGCGGGCTGGTGGCCGCCGTGACCGTATCGCCCGACCAGAAGCGCGCCGAACAGGTGCTGCAAATGGTGGAGCGCGAAGCCGCGCTGTTGCTGGGGCCTTTGCTGGTGGAAGCAACCACGGAGTGGCTGGCGTAGGCCGTATTCTCCACCCCTACCGGTTCGCCTTGCGCCGTAGCAGCCTGTAGCCGCCGATTTCCACAGCTGGCTCCGCAGGTTGGTAGCGATCGCGAATCCAGGACTCCACGCGCGGAAACGTGTGATCGGCATCCCCCCCGGAGGCAAACACGCGCAGAAATTCTTCGCGCGTCAGCGGCAGGTACATCACCCACTGCGGAGGTCGCCGCGTCAGATCGTCCAGCACGCGAGCTTCATCAGCCGCGGTCATCATGCCGGGATTGAGGTAGGAGTAGCGCGTCGGATTCCGGGCCTGCGTCCAGAAGTAGAGCACGGGCAGGTAGGGATGTACATATAGAGAGTCGCCGGGACGAACTGTCGCGAGGAAGTTCGCGAGCCCCGGCGCGCCCGCTTGGGATGTGCGCAACGCTCCCACTGACGATCCAACGTTGCGCCCCTGAGCCCACCCTATTACCGACTGCGCGAGGAAGAGCAGCGCGCACACCAGCGGCAAGAATCCGATCCCCAACGCCGCTCCTAAAGACAGCCGCCGGCTGATCCATACGGCGGTGAGCACATACGCCGGGGCGGCGGCGAACGCCAGGTGCATCATGTCGGCGCGCGGGAACGCGCTTGCGACCATAGCGGCCATCGCGGACAAAAGGTAGCCGATCTCCGCCCGGTTCGCGACTTCCCCCCGAGCGAGCGACCAACACCAGGCAAGCGCCGACGCGACGGGAAGTATCGCGGGCAGGGACAGGCAGATCACCAACGCCGCCGCGATCGCCATCTGCCCGGCGCTTACTCCGGCGAACAGCGCTGCATAGCCTCCATTTACCGAGCCGTAAGGCATGACGTTGACGGACGCGTAATTGTGCCGAAGCCACGCGAGTTGAGCCAGAAAGGGTCCGAACATGCCGTGAGCCAGAAGATAAGCAGCCGCGCTTCCCACAATCGCAGCGATACCGGCGCCGTACGGCGCCAGCAGGCGCCTGCGCCCGCGTGCGCTCGCCAGCCAAACCATGGAAACCATTCCGGCCAGCGCCACGGAAGGAGTACATAGGGCCGCATATCCCGCCGCTACGCCTGCCAAGAAGGAACGCCAGCCCGCGCCCCGTGTCGCGCTCAGGCACAGGGCCACGGACAGCAGGGCAAGGGCGCCGCTGTCCCAGCGATGCTGCGCCGTTAGCATCTCCGGATCGGCGGTCTGGAAGCAGAAGAACAGAACTGCCGCGAATGCAGCGGCGCGCGCGGAAGCGTAGCGGCGGACCAGCCAGAATATCAGCGCGCACTGCGCGGCGAAATCCAAAGTCACGGGGAGCCGCGCCGCCGTCATGGAAATTCCCAGGACTCGAAACGCCAGCGCCTGAATCCAGTAGCTGCCGGGACTCATGATGGCGAAGAAGTCGGTATAGGGCCGCTCGCCCGCGAGGACCCGCTGAGCGGGCTCAAGCAGGATCCCTTCATCGCCGGTAAGAACGGCCTGATGGCCGTGGAGCGCATGCGCTAGAATCGCGGCGAGACCGAAAATCAGCGCCGCGCCGCTAACCGGGGGCGCCCATGCCGAGGCCGGACTCTTCAGCGAAGACTGCAGGGGTGGGGGCGGCGCCGCTGCGACTGGGTGAAAAGGCACAGGCTCTATGGTGACAATCGACCACTGCGGCGTCTCCCTATAGCCGCGCCGCTCTAGCGGATGCACCCTGAATAGATTTCTTTTCTCCTGACTGTAACCAAGGGGCCTTCGATCCCAGTATTATATAAGTGGAAGGCCTCCATGGAGCGCAACTCGCATTTTCATTTTGGGGGTGTCGTGTGCATGTTCACACGAGGGCAAGATTAATATGCGATTTATAAAATATCTCGTTACAATACTAGGGGTTACGGCGATTCCTTTGGCTGCCCAGCGGCCCGCTGTGGACTTTAGTAAACAGGTTCAACCCATTCTTGACAGCAACTGCACTGTCTGCCACAAGGGCGCGAGCGCTCCGGCGGGTCTGCACCTGGATACTGCGGCCGGGCTGATGAAGGGCGGCGAGTCGGGCGGGGTAATCGTTCCCGGAAAGTCCAAGGACAGCTTGCTGGTGCAGAGAATCTCGGACACCACCGGCAACCAGATGCCTCCCACGGGACCCTTGTCCAAGGATCAGATCAAGATCATCACCGATTGGGTGGATCAAGGCGCCAAGGCCGATGTTGGGCCGATTCCAGCCGTTGCACCCGCAGCGCCCGCGATTCCACGGCCGCCATCGGTCTCAACCATTGCCTCGGCCGCCGCGGAGCGCACTTATTTACAGGCTTACTGCATGACCTGCCACAGCGGTCCTGATGCGCCGATGGGCATGGAGATCGACAAGCTCGACACCGCGCACGTCGAAAAGAACGCGGAGAAGTGGGAAAAGGTGGTGCTCAAGCTGCGCGCCGGCATGATGCCGCCTTCGGGCAACGCTCGCCCCGACGCCAAGACCTACGACGCGATGATCGTGTACCTGGAGAATGAGCTCGACAAGCACAAGATCACCGAGCTGCCTCCTCCCGGGATCCACCGCATGAATCGCACCGAGTACGCCAACGCGATTCACGACCTGCTGAATCTGGACATCGATCCTTCCAAGTTCCTGCCCTCGGACGATTCCACGCGCGGCTTCGACAATATCGCGGGCGCGCTGACGTTTTCGCCCGCTCTGCTCGAAGGCTATGCCTCCGCCGCCGAGAAGATCAGCCATCTGGCGCTCGGCGACACCAATGAGGCGACTTCTAAGATCTGCCGCGTGCCGGAAGACAGCTCGCAGGACTATCACATCGACGGCATGCCCTTTGCCACCCGCGGCGGTCTCATTTGCAACTATGAGTTCCCGGCCGACGGCGACTACGTGTTCAAGATTTACCCCATCAATCAGGGCCTGATGGACAATGATCGCGCCTTTGGCGAGATTCGCGGTGAGAAGCTGGAGCTGCTGGTCGATGGCGAACGGGTGAAGTTGTATGATTGGGATCGTGAAGTCGGCAGCGGCGCGCCAGTGCATGGCGGCACCGCGGACGTTCATTTTAAGGTGACGGCCGGCCTGCATAAGGTGGTGGTGACGTTCCTCGCTACCGACCTTGCCCCCAGCAGCGACTTGAACCAGCATTTCAAGCGGAGCACCATCGAGACCGGGGGCCTCCCGGGATTCAAATTCTGGCCGCACGTGGGCAAGCTGGATATTCTGGGACCCACCAAGCCCGAAGGCGCCACGGATTCCATCAGCCGCGCCAAGATCTTCGTGTGCAAGCCTGCCAATGCTGCTCCCGCCGCGGAAACCGCCTGCGCCCGGCAGATCGTCGGCACGCTGGCTCGCCATGCCTTCCGAAGGCCCGTGACCGCGCAGGATACCGACAAACTGATGGCGTTTTATCAGGATGGCTATAAGGATGGCAAATTTGACGTCGGCATTGAGCGGGCGCTTGAACGCATCCTCGCGGACCCCGAATTCGTGTTCCGCCGCGAGGCCGAGCCGGCCAATCTTGCCGTCGGCAAGACCTATCGGATCAGCGATTTGGAGCTGGCGTCGCGGCTGTCCTTCTTCCTCTGGTCGAGCATTCCCGACGATCAGTTGATCACGCTGGCCAGCGAGAACAAGCTGCACGATCCGGCGATTCTGGAACAGCAAGTTAAGCGGATGCTTGCAGATCCCCGCTCCGACCAATTGGTGATCAACTTCGCCGGCCAGTGGCTGAACCTGCGCGCCATGCAGACCGTCTTCCCGATCCCTGGACTGTTTCCGGATTGGGACGACAACCTGCGGGTCGCCATGCGCAAGGAAACCGAGTTGTTCGTCGGTAGCGTGGTCCACGAAGATCGCAGCGTGCTGGATCTTCTGGATGGAAATTACACCTTCCTTAATGAGCGGCTGGCGAAGCACTACGGGATTTCCGGCGTCTACGGAAGCAACTTCCGCCGCGTGGAGCTGCCGCCCGAGCTCGATTACCGGCGTGGATTGCTGGGTAAGGGTGCGATCGAGACGGTTTCGGCCTACCCCAACCGCACGACGCCCACCGTGCGCGGGAAAGACATGATGCTGTTCTTCCTGGGGATTGGGCCGCCCGATCCGCCGCCGAATATCAATTTCCCGGCTTTCGACGCCACCGCTACCCATTCGCTGACCAAGCCCACCATGCGGGAACAGATCGAGATGCATCGGGCCCACGAGCCGTGCGCGACCTGCCATAAGATCATGGACCCGATCGGGCTCGCGCTGGAGAATTTTGACGCGATTGGGAAGTGGCGCGTCACCGACGACGGCACTCCGATTGATCCGGCCGGAATGCTGGTGGATGGCACCAAGATCGACGGAGTGAAGGGATTGCGGGAAGCGCTTATTCGCAACAAGGCGCAGTTCGTGCGAGTGATCGCGGATAAATTGATGATTTACGGGCTGGGCCGAGGAACAGCGTACTTCGATATGCCCGAAGTTCGCGCCATCGTCCACGACGCCGAGAAGAACAACTACAAGTTCTCGACCCTGGTGCTGGGAGTAGTCAAGAGCGAGCAATTCCAGATGAATCAGAAGCTTATGACGGACACTCCGAAGGCGGGCCCGCAGCGGGCAGCGCGGTGATTCTGAGCTGTGACCGAAGGAAGCGGCTGGTTTTACCCGTCCCGGCGGGATTTCCGGATCGTTAGGGCGGCGTTAGAGTCTAATTAGGAGAAGCGGAATCATAATGTTTATAACGAAAAAGCACATCCCACGCCGCGCTTTTCTGCGCGGTGCGGGCGTCACGTTGGCGCTGCCGTTGCTGGATTCCATGATTCCAGCGCAAACGCCGACGGCCAAAACGGCGGCGAAGGCGATTCCCACGCGTTTCACGGGCATCTTTGTTCCGCATGGCATGGCTCCCGGATATTGGATCCCCGAAGGCGGAGGTCCCGGCGAGCCGAAGGCCGAGCCAGGCTCCAAGGGCTTCAAGTATCCGATGATCATGCAGCCGCTCGAGCCTTTCCGCGACCAGACCGTGATTCTGAGCGGTCTGTGGTCCAAGTCGGCTGAGCCGCCCCCCGGACAAACAGGAGCCGACCACTGGGTTGCCGCGGCGTATCTGTGCGCCGACAAGCCGCGCAAGACCACCGGTGCGGACGTCTACGACGGCACCACCATCGATCAGATCATCGCGCAGAAGATCGGCCAGGAATCGCTGATGCCGTCGATCCAGCTTGCGCTTGAAGACCCGGGCGCCAACTCGAGCAACTGCGGAGAAGGCTATAGCTGCACGTATTCGAACACGATCTCCTGGTCTTCGCCGACCCAGCCGATTCCAATGGAACTCGATCCTCAGGTGGCTTTCGAGCGCCTGTTCGGTTCCGGCGGAGCCGATCCCAAGGAGCGCGCGGCTCGCAGGGAGCAGCGTCGCAGTATTCTGGATTCAATCTACCAGGATCTGCCTCGTTTCAAGAGCGTTCTGGGCCCCAGCGATCGCGCCCGTATGGATGAATGGGAAACCGACATCCGGGAGATCGAACGGCGTCTGAATCTGGCCAAACTATCGACCGGCCAGGCCGACGACAGCGGCTTTGTGGCCCCAGCGGGCGTGCCGGAATCGTTCGACGAGCACGTCAAGCTGCATTCCGACCTGACCCTGCTGGCCTTCAAGGCCGACATCACTCGCGTGTCCACGATGCTGTACGCTCGCGACTTGACCGCCCGCCGTTATCCGGAGAGCAAGGTCAACAGCGCGTTCCACGGGGCCTCCCACCACGCCGAGAATCCTCGCAACATCGAGACTTATTCGCACATCAATCAGTACCACGTAAAGTGCTTAGCGTATTTCGTGGAGAAACTGCGAAACACCAAGGAAGGCGACGGCACCTTGCTCGACCATTCTTTGATCCTGTACGGGACCAACATGGGCGATTCCAATCAGCACTTGCATTACGATGTCCCGCACATTCTGGTGGGTGGCGCAGGAGGCAAGCTCAAGGGCGACCGGCACTTGCATTATGAAACCAAGACGATTACCAGCGGCAATCTTTTGCTGAGCGTTTTGGATATGTACGGGATTCATCAGGACTCGATCGGCGACAGCACGGGCCGGTTGCCGGGTCTGGCATAGTGGGGCAGGTCACCGACCTGCCTAATGCTGATTAGGGAGACATAGATGCGTTTACGATACCTGATCGTGGTTGGCGTGGCGGCTATGACGGCGTACTTCACCGCGGGGGCGGCGCCATCGAGCCCGGTGGCCGACGCAGCCATGAAGGGCGACATCGCTGCTGTCAAAGCGCTGATCTCTCAACACGCCGACGTAAATGTTCCGCAAGCCGACGGAGCCACGGCGCTGCAATGGGCCGCATACGATAACAACCTGGCCCTGGCGGATCTCTTGATCGCGGCCGGCGCCGACGTCAAGAAAGCCAACCGCGAAGGCGCCACGCCCATGTATCTGGCCTCGATCCGGGGCAGCGCGCCCATGATTGAGCGGCTGCTCAAGGCCGGCTCCGATCCCAATGAGGCTGGTCCACAAGGTGAAACTCCGCTGATGTTGGCCGCGCGCAACGGCAATCTGGAAGCGATCAAGATTCTGATCGACCACAAGGCTAACGTTAACGGCAAGGAAGAGCTTCGCGGCACGACGCCGATCATGTGGGCCTCCTCCGAAGGCCATGCTGACGCAGTTAAGCTGCTGATCGCAGCCGGCGCCGACATCAACGCGACTTCGAAACCCGATACCGGCGGAAAACCCAGAAACAACTTGGCCAATCCCGTGACCCAGCGCTTGAACTCGGGCTTTGGCGTCAACGGCCAAAAAGGCGGAGCCAAAGGCGGTGGGAAAGGCACGACCGTGGTGCCGATCGGAGCCAACGGCGCTCCGGATTTCGCGGATGCCAATCCCGAGGCGGGGGCTGAAGCGGCTAGCGTTGCTCCGAATGCTCCGGCCGACGCAGCTGGCGGCCGTGGCGGTGGTCGTGGCGGGCGCGGCCGCGGTGGGAATAAAGGTGGAGACGCCGCGACTCCCAATAGCGAAGCTGGCGCCGCCAACGGTGCCGCTGCCGGCGGCGGAGGCTTTGGTGGTTTCGGCCGCGGTCAAGGCGCAATCGATGGCGGCGGTTTGACCCCTCTGGTTTACGCGGCTCGCGAAGATTGTCTCGATTGCGCCCGGGTCCTGGTCGAAGCCGGGGCCAACGTCAATCAGGTCACCAATTATGGTTGGACCGCGCTGCTCACGGCAACCCAGAACAAGCATTACAAGCTGGCGGCCTATCTTCTGGATCGCGGCGCCAATCCCAACATCTCCAACAAAGGCGGTTGGACGCCTCTCTATCTGGCCACCGACAACCGCAATATTGAGGCCGGCGATTATCCCGTGCGCGCCCCCGATATGGACCATCTGGATTACATCAAGTTGCTGATCGAAAAGGGCGCCAACGTCAATGCCCGCATCTGCGGACCTCAATCGACCGCGGAAAAGTGCACCGGCGACACCACCGAGACGCGCACCAACTTCACTATGCAATGGCTATTCGAGGATGGCGCGACGCCGTTCCTGCGCGCCGCCCAGTCCGGCGATGTCGAGCTGATGAAGCTTCTGCTGGCCCATGGCGCGGATCCTAAGATCTTTACTGCGCACAATGTCACGCCGCTGGCCGTGGCTGCTGGAATCGGGTGGGTGGAAGGTGTCACCTTCGAATGGTCCGAGGCCGAAAACGTGGAAGCGGTAAAGATGTGCCTGGACTTGGGCATCGATCCGAACGTCGCCGACGACGAAGGCCGTACCTCCCTGCACGGAGCGGCTCACAAGGGCCGCACTGCCGTCATTCAGATGCTGGTGGATCATGGCGCCAACATGGAAGCGCACGACTTCGGAAGCCGCGACAGCATCAACGGTGGCATGTTGGGGCAGACCTGGATTCCGCTCGATTGGGCTCGCGGACTGGTTCGCGTGGGAGTGCAATCCGCCATCGCTCACCCCGAAGCGGAGAAGCTGATGGTTAAGCTGATGACGGAAAAGGGGCTGAAGGTTCCGCCTCCGCCCGCCGATTCACGCTGCCTCACCACTGGCGTCAAAGGCTGTTCTTAAGTAGGGCGGACGCCCCCATCCGTGGGGAACGCACTCGTCCCTCACCGGTTCCATCCCACCCCCCGGTTGACGCGGAGTGTTATGTTCCTGTTAAAATTGACGAAACATAACTCATGCGAGCTTTTTCGCAGTCCGGCGTAGGAGGGGCGGCGGTCGCAGCCGGCAGTGTGCTCCTGTCGAGCATGCTGCTATCGGGTTGCAGTGCAATCTCAGGCGCCCGGCCCCAGCAATTCCGCTCGTTTCTTTTGCCGCCTTCTGTCGCGGCGTCGATTCCGCCGGTGCAGCCGATCGCCGATCCACCGGTGCTGATGGCGGGCGTATTTGCCAACGAAGCTCCCAATTTTGGATCATCGCTCCCGGTTCTGCCCCGCTCCACCGATACCGATTTTGTCCTGAGGCGTGCCGAAGATCACTTTTTGGCGGGCAAGAAGGCAATTCAAGACGGCCACACCGAGGACGCGAGGAGTGAATTCGACAAGGCCATCGAGATCCTGTTGAACGCGCCCGAGGAGACGGCCGAGCGGCCGCGCCTGGAGAAGCGCCTCCAGGAGATGATCGACGCCATTTACCGCTACGATGCGGGCGAGCTAGGCGCGAGCGAACCGGCCACCGAAGCGGCCGCCGACGGCCGTCCCATCGACGATCTTCTGGAAATGACCTTTCCGGTGGATCCCAGTCTTCGCAACAAGGTCCGCGAGCAGATCCAGGCCACAGTGTCGCAGTTGCCGCTGGAAGAAAGCGACGCGGTGGTCAGCTACATCAATTACTTCTCTTCGCCGCGCGGCAAGGCGAGCCTGGAAGCCGGCCTGCGCCGTTCGGGCCGCTATAAACCGATGATTCAGCGCATTCTGGCCGAGGAAGGCCTGCCGCAGGAGCTGATCTTCCTGGCCCAAGCCGAATCGGGTTTCGTTCCGAAGGCGGTGTCGAACAAGCTTTGCGTAGGGCTGTGGCAGTTCCTCAAATCGCGGGGCGAGGAATACGACCTGCATGTGACGTCCTCAGTGGATGAACGCATGGACCCAGAGAAGGCCACGCGCGCCGCGGCTAAGCACCTGCACGATCTCTATGCGCACCTGGGGGATTGGTATCTGGCCATGGCGGCATACGATTGTGGTCCTGGCTGCATCGACCACGCCGTGGCCCGTACCGGCTATGCCGATTTCTGGAGTTTGCGCCGGTTGAACGTTCTGCCCAAGGAGACCAACAACTACGTCCCCGTGATTCTGGCGATGATCATCGTGTCGAAAAACGCGAAGGATTACGGTCTCGAAGAGATCGAGCCGGACAGCCCTTTGGTCTACGATACAGTGGAGCTGGAGGCGCCAACCAGCCTAGCTCTGGCGGCGGAGGCGGTGGACCGGCCTATCGCGGAATTGAAGGAGCTGAATCCGGCGCTGTTGAAGAGCGTCGCTCCGAGCGGATACCAGTTGCGCCTACCGAGCGGAACGCTGGATCAACTGGAGCAGGCCTTCGCCGTGATCCCTCCGAGCCAGAGGGACTCATGGCGGGTGCATCGCGTCGAGAGCGGAGACACGGCGGCAACGCTCGCCAAGCGCTATGGGACCACGGCGGAGACGGTCGCCTCGGTGAATCGCGGCGAAATTCCGGAGCCCGGAGCCTTCGCGGCCATTCCAGTGCCGTATCTGGGAGACCGCACTCCGGTGAAGCGAACCACGGCGAAAGCCGTCGTGGCCTCCGTAAAATCCAGCAAGTCGCCGGTGAAAGCCGCCAAGCCCGCCGGCCCGTCTATGGTGGCCGTCAAGACCCCAGCCAAGAAGCCGGAAGTGGCCCAAGCGGCCAAGAAACCACAGACGCGTAAGCCGGCTGCGGTTGTGCACACGCCCGGCGCATAAAAGAGCGCGTAAGCGCGGCATTCCTCTTCAGCACATTCCCTTTTAGTACATTTTTGCTTGCCTTCCGTGCAAAACGCGATATTCTAATTTCTGGTTACCTGCGAAAGCCTGCAGGAGCGGCCAGACAACGAACCCGATTGGATGGAGGCTGACAGAATGCAAGAGTATCGACTTTCGGTCGATGACGAAGAAATCGACGACTACGACGAAGAATCCGGAATCAACGTGGACGACGATCTCGGCGAGTACGGAGCCGACGACGACGACGAGGAAACTATCGTGGTCGAAGAGGTGACCGTGCTGGTCCCGACTCCTTTGGGATCCGAGAGCGCCCCGGCCGAGCCGCCAGTCGCCAAGAAGCCCGCCAAAAAGGCTGCCTCCGCCGAGAAGCCTGCTGCCCCGAAGGCAGCCGCTCCAGCTCCTGCGCCCGCCAAGAAAGCTGCACCGGCGAAGAAGGCGACGGCGAAAAAGGCCGCTCCCAAGAAGAAGGCGGTGGCCAAGAAAGCTCCGGCAAAGAAGGCCGCTCCCAAGAAGGCTGTGAAGAAAGCCGCGGCCAAGAAGGCGGTGAAGAAGGCAGCTCCGAAGAAAGCCGCCAAGAAGGCCGCTCCCAAGAAGGCCGCGAAAAAGGCCAAAAAGGGCAAGAAGAAGTAGAGGGCCCGAAACCTAGACCATTTTCGTAGTTAACGAAGGGCATAGCCGCAGTGGCGGAAGCAGGCCTGGATGTTATGGGGAGTAACGGC
>Ga0209415_10002270_pt1 | contig 36096 bp, 28 predicted proteins | sample PeaSoiSIISIP2007_FD_187696 | JGI IMG/M metagenome (GOLD analysis project Ga0209415, IMG submission 187696) | Peat soil microbial communities from Weissenstadt, Germany - SII-SIP-2007 (SPAdes) (version 2) | ecosystem: Environmental > Terrestrial > Soil > Wetlands > Peat | place: Germany... | reverse complement strand
CGGTGAAGGTGCCTGCGTCGGTGAAGGTGCCTGCGTCGGTGAAGGTGCCTGCGTCGGTGAAGGTGCCTGCGTCGGTGGAGGGTGGGCCTGCCTCGGAGGGTGGGCCTGCGTCGCCTGTGTCGGTGGCACCCGTCACGAGATCACCTCGGCCACCGCACCGGCCTCGGTCGGCTGTCCGCTTGGAGCGTCGCCCACCGTGTCGGGACTCGGGGTACCGGTCGGCGTGTCGCCGCGCCAGCGGGCGCGCAGTTGCTCGACACCGGCGGTGGCGAGGTCGCCGAGCTGGTGCATGACCTGGGCCATGCCACCGGGCAGGTAGAGGATGAACGCCATGAGCCCTACGCCGCTCGTGAGGATCTGGATCGACGGTGTCGACCCGAAGATCGCGGGCAGCCCGACGAGGTACAGCGCGCCGAGCACCGCGCCTGGGATGGAATCGAGCCCGCCGATCACGACCATCGAAACCACCAGGAGTGAGATCGTGGGGTCGAACGTGTCGGTGCTGAAACGTTCGGTGGCAAAGGCCAGGCACACCCCTGCATAACCCGCCATGAACCCCGACAGTGCGAACGCCATGAGCTTGGTGCGGACCACGGGGATCCCCGCCGAGCCCGCCGCCACCTCGTTGTCACGGACCGAGATGAGTCGTCGGGCGATGCCGCGGTCGCGCCACAACCGCACCATGAGGATCGAGAGGATCAATACCACGAGCGAGAACCAGGCAAAGGCGCGTTCCGACGTCAGTCCGAGCCCGAACAGCGAAGGCCGCGAGATCAAAGTCGACTCCGGATTGGGGAGGCCGGTGCAGATCGTCCGGTGCACGAAAGGCATGGTCCAGCACGATGTGGCCAGCACCGACGTCTGCATGAAGAGCGCGAATCCGAGTGTGCTGACCGCCAGGTACAACCCGCGAATGCGCAGCGCGGTGAGCCCGACCAGCACCGACACCACCGCGGTGGCCACGCCTGCCAGAGGCAGAAGGAGAATGAGTGGCACGCCGTTCCCTATATGCGCGGTGATGTCGGCACCCACGGCCACGAGTCCGAATTGCCCCAGCGAGACCTGGCCCGACCAACCGGTGAGGACCGTCAGGGACAGCGCGATGACGCCGTAGATGCAGATCTGCGACATGAGGAACGTCCGGTCCACGCTCAGCACCAAGGGCAGGAGCGCGGCTACGAGGACCGTCAACAAGACGCCACTCGTGCCGACTCGATTTCGGAGTCCCTCTGTCACCTGCCGGAAGGCGAGGGTCCCGGTCGTCCACGAGGTCCGCTCCGCGGTGCGCGAGCTCTTCTGCAGCGACGCGGCGCGCACCAGTAGGGCGAATTGCAGCAACACGAAGAGGATCAGCTCGACGGTGGCCGAGCCCGAGGTCGGGTTCGTGATGTTCCACTGCAAGACGTCCTGGATGATCCCCACCCCGATACCGGCCGCGAAGGCGGCGGGCAGGCTGATCATGCCGCCGATGAGCGCGGCGAGCAGTGCGAGGAGGAGCAGCCCGGGGGAGAGAACCTGCGTCAGGGTGCTCGTCTGGGTGGGGGAGGCGAGCATGGCCGTGAAGGCCGACAGCGCGCCGGCCAGGGTCCAGGCGACGGTCGAGGTGCGTCGGACCCAGACCCCCGACAGGCGGGCCGACTCGCTGTTCTCCGCCGAAGCCCGCATGGCGAGCCCCCAAGGGGAGAACCGGATGAATGCGGCGAGTCCGAGCGCCACCACCGGCGCCGCGATGAGGGTGATCACCTCGCCCGGCGGGAACAGGAAACTCCCGATGTGAAACGACCAGTGGACCGGCACGGGAAAGGCCCGGAAGAGCTGCTTGGGGCGGATGAAGGGGAGCAGGGTCAGGAGATAGAGGACCTGGGACAGGCCGATGGTCGCCACCATGACCATCACCCGAGGCCGATTGAACAGTCGTCGAAGCACGAGCTCCGACAGGGCACCCGCTCCCGCCGCCACGCCGAGGGCGGCGACAAGCGCGGCCCAGTAGTTGATCCCGAAGTCGTAGTAGAGCTTGACCATGAACACGGCCGCAACGACGCCGAGCTGTCCCTGGGCGAAGTTGATGACTCGGCTGGTGCGGTAGATCAGTACCAACCCCACCGCCAAGAGCCCGTAGTTGAGGCCGAGGATCGCACCCTCGAGGACCACCGATGACGGGATCGACACCGCGATCACGCGTCTCCCCCTTGTCCGTCTGGTGCGGGCCCGCGCCCCTGCGTCGGACCGGGTCCGTCGAGCCAAAGACCATCGGCGACAGGGCCCGGCGCGGATGCCGGCTTGTTCGGTGCGGGCGCGCTCGGTGCGCTCGGTGCCGGTGCGCTCGGTGCCGGTGCGCTCGGTGCCGGTGCGCTCCCCGTCCCGCCACTGCTCGGTCCCGTGCGAGTGGTCTTGGCGCCGTTGGCGGCGCCGTTGCCCAGGGCGGAGCCAACGTCGGCGAGGAAGACGGGGCGCAGCAGATCGTCACGGGTCAACAGCTCGGAGATCGGCCCGTCGAAGCGGACCTCGCCCCGTTCGAGGAAGAAGGCGTGCTCGGCCAAGGTCATGGCGCGGTTCACGCTCTGCTCGACCAGGATCACCGTCGCCCCGTCGGCGTTCACGCGCCGAACGATGTCCATGAGACGTTCGACCGTCATCGGGGCCAGCCCGAAAGCGAGCTCGTCGATCATGAGGAGACGGGGCTTGGTCATCATGACCCGGGCCAGCGCGAGCATCTGCTGCTCACCGCCCGACAACGTTCCCGCCGGTTGGTCGAGGCGCGGCTCGAGCTCCGGAAAGAGGCCGACAGCTTCGTCCAGTGCGGTCTTGGCCCGGGGCACCTCCCGCCGGAACGAATGTCCCCCGATCCGCAGGTTCTCCCGGACGCTCAGCCCCGGGAACGTCATCTTCCCCCCGACGAGCAGGGCGGCGCCCAGGTCGATGATCTGCTCCGGCTCGAGGTAGGTGCAGTTGGTGCCGAAGATTCGGATGACCCCGCGATGGGGATGGTCGAGGCCGGCTACGGCCCGCAACAAGGTGCTCTTCCCGGCACCGTTGGTGCCGAGGAGCGCCACGATGTCGCCTTCGGGGACCTCGAGGTTGACGTCGAAGAGCACCTGCTGGTTCCCGTAGAAGAAGTCCATGTTGTGGATCTGCAAGGCGGGGATCTCCCCGCCCGACTGGCGCCGCTTTCCCTCGGCGTAGCGCTCCAGGACGTCCTCGATGACGAGGGTGATGTCGTGACGGACGAAGCGTGACCCGACGACGAGCAACGCACCACCTACCGCGCACACCGGTCCGACAAGTGTGAGGGCCCTCGTCACATTGCTGGCGTCACTGATGGCACCGAGAATGATGCTGCCTGCGAACCCGCCGAATACCGCCGAGTACACGCCGAACATGGCGAAGCAGATCGAACGCATTTCGGGTGGGGCCGTGGCGGCCAGTGTCTGGAAGATGGCGATGGCGATGGGAGCCACCGCGGCGTTGGCGAGCAGCTGGAGGGCGACGACCAGCCACAGCTTGGGCATGTACAGCGACACCGTGAACAGCGTCCCGTAGATCGTGATGCAGATCCCGGCCAGTATCAAAGGAGCCTGGGGCGCGCGCCGGAACAGCCGATCACCCGCGGTGTAGGCGACGGGGAGGCCGAGGAACGCGGCCAGCCCGATGATGGCGTAGATATGGCTGCGCTCCGCTGTTCCGTGGCTGCCGGTGAGGTGCCACACGCGGACGAAGTAGAGGTTGCCGAACAGCGACGCACCGATTCCGACGAAACCCAGCACCGAAACCGCCACGAGCTCGTAGTACAGCGAGCGGATCCGGAGCAGGCGCGTGACGGCCGGTCCGAGCAGGACACGCGGGGCGTTCTCCTGTTCGGCTTGTGCGTCCATGCCCGCCGCTTTGAGAATGTGGCTCGACTCGTTGGAGCCCTTGTCGGGTTCGCGGATCCGGAGCAGCGAGAAGGCGATCGGGATCCCGGCTGCCCCTACGACGAGCCCCCAGCGCCAGTCGTTGGTGTAGGCGACGATGGCTCCGAAGATCAGGATCCCCAGGGTCTGGGCGATGGGGTCCTGAAGGTAATGCCAGCTGAAGACGCGGCTGCGGGCCTCGGTCGGGTACGCATCGGCGAGGTACGAGTTGTGCACCGTGTTGTTCACCGCACTGCCCACCGATGCCAGGAGGTAAAGGACGACGAACCACCACACGTTGGGAGCGAGCGCCATGAGTGGGCCCAGCACGCCGAAGACGACTAGGGCGAAGGCCGAGACCACTTTGCGGCTGCCCCGGTCCGCCCACAGTGCGAGCGGCACAGCCCACAGCAGCTGGGCCACCGACGCCACGAACGCCACCGCCCCGAGCCCCGAGTCGGAGAGGTGGAACGACTTCTCGAGGTTGTTGCCGACCAGGTTGATTCCCTGCCCGAACATGTTCGGGACGATCGCCGCGACGGTGAGCAGGACGAGCGGGGCGAAACCGCTGGCCCGCAGGATCCCCATCAGGGGAGGGGGTTTGCCCTCCCCGACTCCCGGCATGAGCGCGACGTCCGCCACCGCGTCTTTGTGCCGGCTCTTGCTGATGGCCTCCTGGAGCAGCTCGTCGGGCACCGTGAAGCTGAACAGCGGCGCGTCGCCCCCGTACAGCTCCCCCGCACCCTCTCCGACGAGCTGGTCCCCCGTTGGCGGCATTGCAGCGCCACGCTAATCCCTGACGCATTCGTCAGACATTCGTCCGGCTTGTGGCCTCCTTGTGGCGGCCGACCCGTGGTCAAATCACAGGCACCGGTGGAAAGGACCGGTGGAAAGGACCGGTGGAAAGGACCGGTGGAAAGGAATTGCAACGAGTTGGAGGTAATTAGGACCAATTGAGACCGATTGAGAAACTGAGACGAGAGTGAGACGAATTGAGACGAATGAAGAGGTGAGGCGGGTGGCGGTGGTGAAGCCGCCCGGACTTCAAGACGCCGAGGCGACCGTGAGCGGCCCATAGGGAAGCACCCCGAGGCGGGCGCCACGGCCGCTGCCCGGCCCGAGTCGGACGCCGGCGACATCGAGCGCCTCCGCGACCGCATCTGTCACGTCTGTCACAGGGCGCAGGAATGCGGCGTGGACGTCGTCGTCGGTCAGTCCCCCGGAGCGGAGCCAGACATCGGCGTGACGAAGTACCCGAGCGAGCACCTGGGCTTGCCAGCGATCGGTCTCGGATGGGCCGTCCTCGGTCCCGAGCGCATCGGGATCGGGCGCACCGCTCAGGAGCCGCGCGAACGCGCTGCCAGCGGGCATGCCGTCGGCGCACTCGGCCGCCATCACGATCGTCCCCCCGGCGCGGACGACGCGCTCGGCCGCGGCCATGCCCTTCACGGCTTGGTACAGGTTTCTGTCCAGCGGGTACCCACCGTTGGTGCTGAGCACGACGTCGAAGGGTGGTCCCACCCCTTGAACCGACGTCTCTTCGACGAACCGGCACGCCGCGTCGTGGCCGGCGGGCAGCGGTCCCGCGAAGACGGCGGTGAGCTCGCGGCGCTGGTTGATGGCGACGTCGAGAGAAAGGGTTGGAGGCGCGAGCTCCACCGCGGCGCGCACGAAGTCGTGGACCGGGTTGCCCTCGGTGACGAGCCACGTGGCCCGAGGATCGGCGATGCGGCTCGGGCTGTGTGCTTCGAGGATCGTCTCGAGCGCTGCCAGTCCCGGGCATGCGCCCTTGGGCCCACCGCTGAACCCGGCGAAGAAATGGGGTTCGACGAACCCGGTCAAGATGCGCATGTCGGCCTCGACATACCGACGATCGAGCCGCACCGGTGTCCCGTCCACTCGGCCGACTTCGACATGATCGCCCTCGGGACCCTCGGCCTCGTGCTGGTGGATCTTGTACCGGTCCGCGACGGCGCGACCGACGAGCTCGACGATTTCGTCGGGGGTTGCCTGGCGATGAGTACCGGTCGCGCACAGCAGATCGACGCGGTCGGGGCCGGCCCCGAGGCGTTCGAGCTCGGCGAGCAACGGCGGGAGAACGGTGCGGTTGGGCATGGGTCGAGTCAGGTCGGGGAACACCACGGCCACCCTCGGCCCGCCACCTGCCCCGCTGGTGCCATTGCGCGCCACGGTGCGAGCGGCGTGTGCGAAGAGCTCGGAGAACGGCGGACCTTCGACCGGTTCCCGCAGTGCCCGGAGGACGGCGCCGGCCTCGTCTTCCAGGCCGGGTAGTTCCGTCGCGGTCACGACCACGGCGTCATCCGGCACCCGGGCCACGATCCCGTCCCGGCCGTACGCCAGCCGCACCTCCTTCATGGCGTCCTCCGCTTCCTGTGCGACATCGGCGGCCTGCGCGACATCGGCGTCCTTCGCGACATCGGCGTTCTTCGCGACATCGGCGTTCTTCGCGACATCGGCGTCATGGCGCCATCGGCTCATTGCTCGAATGGCTCATCTGCTCATCCGCTGATCGATTCATCGTTTGACCTGCTTGTCGGTGGACCGCCGAGGTCGATGATCGCGGCTGCCGCGGCGTCGACCAGCGGTCGCAGCGTCGAGTAGCAGGCCGTCATCGACGGGTCGGGCGAGATCTCCTCATCGATCGGGTCCACACGATCGAAATCGATCTCAGCTCCGATGGCGTGTGCCACGAGCATCGCCGCCCCGGACGACGCCGCCTCGCCCGAGCGTCGCCGACGCGCCGGCAGACCTGTCACCGCGGTCAGGATCTCGGTCCACAGTGAGACCGTTGCTCCACCGCCCCCGAGAGCCAGACCCACTGGAGTCGCGGCTTCCCCTAACACTGTCGTGACCGATTCCAGGCAGCGTCGCACGTCCCATGCGACGGACTCGACGACGGCGCGCGCCATGTCACCGATGTCGTGGTCGAACGAAAGCCCGACGACCGCGCCGCGAGCAGTGTCGCGCCACCACGGTGCACGGGCTCCGCCGAACCAGGGGAGCGCGACGACACCACGTGACCCCGCCGGGCTCGATCGGGCGCGCTGCATGAGGGTCGGGACATCGATCCCGGCGAGGCGAGCCAACCAGTCGACGAGGGACCCCGCTGCCGAAAGGCCGCCCTCGAGCAGCCATCCTCCCAGCGCGCCACGGGTGACCATCACGGTCTGAAGGGGCGGGTCGACAAGTTGAGCAACGGGCACCGACACGTTCGCAGTCGTTCCCCACGACACCATCGGCCAAGTCGCCGACGCACGCGTGCCCAGTACCTCGCAGGCGCGGTCCCCGGCCCCGATCACCACTGGAATGCCGGCAGGCAGACCGAGTTCGTGCGCGGGGCTTTCGAGCAGGCGGCCGAGCACGGTGCTCGACGACCGCGCCACGGGAAGGAGCCCGGCTACCGAATCGACGAGTCCCGGCACGAGTCGAAGGGAACCGCCGCCTCCGCCCTTCCCGGCGCCGACATCCCCGGAGCCGACGTCACCGGGGTCTCCGGAGACCTCGAACAAGCCGGCAGCGGACGCCAACGTAAAATCGGTGGAGACCTCGCCGGTGAGATGCCACGCCACGAGGTCCCGCGGCGCAAGAAGCCAGCGGGCGTCGCGGAGTCTGTCGGGCTCGCAGCGTGCAAGCCACAGCATTTTCGCAGCCACCGATCCTGCGTCGAGGACGATGCCGGTGCGCCGCCGGACGGCGTTGGCTCCATCGTCACCGAACGAATTGGCCAGGTCCATGGCCTCACGGCCCGCGCGCCGGTCCGACCACAGCAGCGCCGGCCCCAGGGGCGTGCCGTCCGCGGTCACCGGGACGAAGGTCTGACGCGCCGCGGCGAAGCCCAGCGCTTCGACGGCTCCGAACACATGTGCAGCGTCCGAACCGAGAGCCGATCGGGCCTCCGCGCACGCTGCGATCACCGACGGCCACCACGCCCTCGGGTCCTGTTCGGTTCGGTTGCCGGGTCCATATGACGAGTCGAGAGTGCTTCGTCCGACCGCTACGACCGCGTGGTCCCCCCATAGGACCGTCTTGGTGACGCTGGTACCGAGGTCGATGGTGAGGATCACGCCGGGCCGGGACCGTCGCCGCTGCGAGCGGGCACGACGTGCGAGGTCTCCGCCGCACTTTCGACGCCCTCAGCGACTCGCCCTCCCTCGCGCACGGCGTCGGCGACGAGGCGGGCCATCGTGGCCGGTTCGGGATCTTGGTAGACGACACGTCCCACGGCCAGGCCGGCCGCGCCGCCGGCCATGGCGTCGTGGATCTCTTGCAGGGCAGGCTCTCGCGTGTCACCCCTGCCAACGCCCGTAGCGCCCCCCGCTCCGGCAACGCCCCCAGCGCCAACCTCGGCGGCGCGTCGCGGGCCTCCCAGGAAAAGCACCGGCACCCCGACACTGGCGACGATGCGAGCCACGGCGTCCACACGCGCAGGGCCCGGTGCGACGTCGGGGATCGGCACCTTGAGGACCGGTGCACCGAGGTCATGGGCCACGATGGCCGCGAAGACGATCGAGTCGGTGTCGCGCGCCACCCTGCCGTCGCGCCAAGACAGGGACTCGATCAGGGCGTCGAGTCCGAGTGACCGCGCCGACTCGAGCACCTTGCCCAACAGCTCCAGCGCAGGTGCGGTGGTGGGGTCGGTCAGGTCGATGCGGGTCATGTGCTTGATGCCGGTCCATCCCTCGGCCGCGGCCCGTTCCACGCTCGCCACGAGACGATCGTCGAGCTCGAACGCGCTGCCCGCCAGTCCTGTGCGGTTGATCGAAAGGTAGGTGCGGTGGCGCTTTTCGATGGCACCCGAGGCCACGAGGTCACGCAGAGGCTGAGTGCTGGCCAATATCCCGTCGCAGTACCCGATGGCAGCCGACAACGCTTCGAGATACGACTGGTACGACTCGACCGTGATCACTCCGCGGGCGCGGTGATCGCCCGCGAGGATCAGGGCCGGTGCAGGAAGTTTCCCGCCCGTCGAAGACGTCATGTGCTCTCGGCCACCCCGGCCACCCCGGCCGCGCCGACCGCCCCGCTCACCCCCGCCGCCCCGCTCACCTCGGTGACCCCGGCCAGGCGGAGCACCACTTTCGCCAGTGCCGAGAAATCCTCGCGGCCGTATCCCGCGGTCGACGCGGCCGTGAGCGCCTGGCGGGCCGTGGCGGTGGTGGTCATCGGCACTCCCGCCCGCGCCGCATAGGACAAGGCGAGGTCGAGGTCCTTCGCCATCAGGTCGGTCATGAATCCGGGCACCCAGCCGTTCGATGCAGGACTGTCGGCGATGATGCCGGGAACGGGCAGGCGGGTACGGACCGCGGTGCAGTCCCCGGTCGAGTGCACCAGAACCTCGAGCAGCTTGGCCATGTCGACACCCGAACGCAGCGCCATCGCAGTCGCCTCGGCGGTGGCCACCATCTGGGCCGCGTAGATGAGGTTGTTGCACAGCTTGACGACCTGCCCCATGCCCGGGCCGCCGACGTGCACGATGAGACCGGCCATGGGATCGAGCGCGGGGCGGGCGTCCTCGAGTGTCGCCGCGTCGCCACCCACCATCAATGTGAGCGTCCCCTTCTTGGCCCCCACCGTGCCCCCCGACACCGGTGCATCGATGTACCGGGCGCCGGTCGCGGCCACCCTGTCGTGCTGGGCACGTTCCACGTCGGGATCGATGGTCGAACAGTCCACGACGATCGTCCCGGGCGCCAGGGCGGGAAGCACGCCGTCGATCACTTCGACCACGTCGGGAGAATTGGGGACACAGATGATGAGGACCTCGCTGGACGTCGCAACGCCGGTGAGGGTGCCTCCATCGATGGCGCCGAATGCCGTCGCCTCGTCGATGGGTGGTCTGCTGCGCGACGTCACGGTCACTTGATGGCCAGCGGCGACGAGGTTGCGCGTCATGGGGAGTCCCATGGCTCCGAGGCCGACGAAACCGAGCTTCACGAGAGTCCTCCGTTCCTGCCTGATGCCGGTCCTTCAGCACCGGCACTTCACTTCACCGCTTTCGGTCGGTGGCGTGCCGCCACCACTTCGCCATTTCAGCCGTCAGGCGACAGACCTCAGCCGAACTGCGGGAGCCATTTGGCCGTTCCTGCGAGCAACTCCTCCACCATTGCCTCGGTGTCGCGCAGGTCTCCCCGTCCCGCCAAGGGGTCCAGGGCGAACGCCTGATGGGTGGCGGCGCGGTCGCCTTTCAACGCCGCTTCGACCGTCAATTCCTGCACGGCCACGTGGCGGCGCAGCAACTCTGCGAACGGAGCCGGGGCATGGGCCGCGTGGCGCCCCCGCATGCCGTCACCGTCGACGACGCAGATCGACTCCACGACCGCCTCGGCGGGCAGGTCGGGACACTGGCCTGCATTGGGCAGGTTGAGGGGCAGTTCGCGGTGGGTACCGGTGACAAGGGAGTCGATGACCGGTGCCACCAACTCGCCCGAGTCCCACGTGGGCAGTTCCTCCTTGCCCGCGAGCCAGGCATCGACCTCAGCAACGTACTCGGCCTGGTGCTGCTCGCGGCGCGCGATGGGCGTCAGCTCGATACCCCAGGAGGCGCCCCATCCGGACTCTTCGGTCAGGATCGATGGCAGGAATTCGGCGAGATGACGGTCGTTGGCACCGAGCAGCGCACCCCACCGGTCGAGCAAGGTCAGCTTGAGCAGGTGGCGACGTCCGAAATCGAGCTTCGAGAACGGCTCTGCCTCTTGTTGTCCTGGCTTGGGTGCCAGTGCCTCGAGGCCGCCGAGCTCGTCGACCAACTCGGCCAACAAGTCGAAGCCGTTCGCACCGTCCACGTCGACCTCCGTGATGACGGGAAAGTGATTGACCCCTTCGATCACGGGCCTCACGGCGGTGTGCGGCTTCTGGAAGGCGATGGCCAGGTCCATGCAGAAGCCGCCCACCTCGTGACACAACCCGACGGTCTTGACCCGCGTCTCGCGACACACCGTGCGCGTCAGCGTCGTCATCGGGTTGGTGATGTTGAGCATCCACGCGTCGGGGCACTGATCTTCCATGTCGTGGCCGATCCCGGCGAGCACCGGGATGTTGCGCAGCGCGCGGCTGATGCCACCGGGACCGACACTGTCTCCGACCGACTGGTAGATGCCGTGCCGGGCGGGAACGTCGATGTCGACCGCCATGCTGGTGAAGCCGCCCGTTGAGATGGTGACGACGACGAAATCGGCCCCTTCGAGGGCACGACGCTGGTCCGTGGTCGTCGACACGGTCGCCTTGGCGTGCAGCTTGCCGTTGGCGATGCGGGCGATATCGCCCATCTTCTCCAGTGGCGCCGCATCGATGTCCTCGAGGACCAGGTGCATCCCCGCCAGCGACGGCAGTGCGAGAAGGTCGGTGATCAGTTTGGGTGCCCACTGATAGCTGCCACCGCCGATGATTGTGACCTGCATGTCTTCATCCTCCCACCCGGCCGGGGCCCGGGCACCTCCCATAGAACAGGTTCTATACTTGACGTTCTCAGAGCTCACTCGTTCAACGCGGGAATCTCGTCCACCGGGGTCGTCTCGCGCAATCGGACCGTTTTCGGATTCCCCTGGAGGTAGGGCAATGGCACGACCGGTGATCGTCGAAGCGGTTCGCACCCCCATCGGCAAGCGCAACGGATGGCTGTCGGGGTTCCACGCCGCCGAACTGCTGGCCACGGCCCAGGTCGAACTGGTCAAGCGGGCCGGGATCGAACCTTCGGAGGTCGAGCAGATCGTGGGGGGATGTGTCACCCAAGCAGGCGAGCAGGCCTCCAACGTGACCCGTACCGCCTGGCTGAGCATGGGTCTGCCCTACGAGACAGCCGCCACCACGATCGACTGCCAGTGCGGTTCGGCCCAGCAGGCCAACCATTTCGTCGCCAATCTGGTGGGAGCAGGCGCCATCGAGGTCGGGATCGCATGTGGTGTCGAGGCCATGAGCCGGGTCGGGCTCGGCGCCAATGCGATGAACGGGCCGGGCAGTTCGCGCCCGCCGGATTTCCCGTGGGACATGCCCGACCAGTTCGGTGCGGCAGAGCGCATCGCCCAGAAGTACGGCATCACGCGAGAGGACGTCGACGCTCTTGGTCTTGCTTCTCAGCAGAAGGCGGCCCGTGCATGGGCGGAAGGCCGCTTCGACCGAGAGGTCTTCGCCCTCGACGCACCGGTGGTGGGACCGGACGGACCGACCGGGGAACGCCAGCACGTGCAGCGCGACCAGGGGTTGCGTGACACCACGGCCGAGGGCCTGGCCGGTTTGAAGCCCGTGCAGCCCGACGGCATCCACACGGCGGGGAACTCGTCGCAGATCTCCGACGGTGCCGCCGCGGTCCTGTGGATGTCCGAGGACCGCGCCAAGGCCGCCGGATTGCGTCCCCGCGCGCGCATCGTGGCCCAGGTGCTCCTCGGGTCCGATCCCTACTACCACCTCGACGGTCCCATCGCGGCCACGGAGAAGGTCCTTGCCAAGGCCGGGATGACCGCCGACGACATCGACATCTTCGAGGTCAACGAGGCGTTCGCGTCGGTCGTGTGCTCGTGGCAGAAGGTCCACGGAATCGACTGGGACAAGGTCAACGTCAACGGGGGCGCCATCGCCATCGGCCATCCGGTGGGATCGACCGGCAGCCGCTTGATCACCACTGCGCTCCATGAGCTCGAGCGCCGCGACGCCAACCTGGCGTTGGTGTCTATGTGCTGTGGCGGAGCGCTGGCCACGGGGACAATCATCGAACGGCTCTGAGCTGGATTGTCGGTCGGTTGTGCACAGAGGCGTGCACGGCCCCCCGACCGCGGACAGGATGGGGGGATGATCGAGCCCCCCGCCTCCGTGCCGCGCCGCGCATCCACCCCACCCGGACCTTCGGTCGCATCCGCACCGGCCGCACCCGCACCTGTCTCCGCACCTGCACCTGTCTCCGCACCGCGCCGAGTGCCGCGTCGCATCGGCGTCCTCGTCGCCGGCGCGCTGCTCGTGGCGTGCAGCACCGTAGTCGTGGCGGTCCTCCCGTCGGCCGCCACACCGGCGGCTCGCGCCGTGCCGGCGCACACCGTGTTCGGGACGAGCTGGACCGTGTATCACCACGACGGGCTCGGCAGCGGTGTCGACCCGACCAACACCAACCTCAGTCCGGCCACTCCGGCGTGGACATCGGCTGCACTCGACGGCCAGATCTACGGTGAGCCTCTCGTGCAAGCGGGTCGCGTCGTGGTCGCAACCGAGAACGACACCGTCTACGAGCTGGCTGCCGACAGCGGGGCCGTCTTGTGGTCGACACACGTCGGCACGGCGGTACCCTCGGGCAACCTGCCGTGCACGAACATCTCGCCAGCGGTCGGTATCACCGGGACCCCCGTGATCGACGCCGCCCGGGGAGAGGTCTTCGCTGTCACCGACGAGGCGGCCGGTTCCGAAGCACAGCACTACCTGGTCGGTCTCGATCTCTACACGGGTGCGGTGCTGCTGCATCAGGCCATCGTGCTGCCCGGTTCCGACCAACTCGCCCAGCTCCAGCGGACCGGACTCGCGCTCGACGGAGGGACCGTGGTGGCGGGCTTCGGAGGAAACAGCGGGGACTGCGGCAATTACCACGGCTGGGTCGTCGGCATCCCCGAGGGCGGTGGTGCCGAGCAGACGTTCCAGGTGGCGTCGGCGCCCGGCGACAGCCAAGGCGCCATCTGGATGGGTGGCGCCGCGCCAGTCGTCGACGGTCAGGGCAACATCTGGGTGGAGACGGGCAACAGCGCCTTCCACTCCTCGAGCGACACCTACGACAACAGCGACGGGGTCATCGAGCTCTCACCCGCCCTGACGGTGGTCCAGGCGTGGGCTCCGGCCACGTGGTACGACGACAACGCCGCTGACGCCGACCTCTCCAGCTCGCCCGCCCTGGTATCGGCCGACGGGCTCGTGTTCGCGGCAGGAAAGAACCACAACGGGTATCTGCTTTCGCAGGCCCACCTGGGCGGTGGCGGAACAGCACCTCTGCAGACGATCGGCTCGTTCTGCAGCGGCGACGTCGACGGCGGGACGGCGGTCTCCGGCACCACCGTGTACGAGCCCTGTGGGTCGGGCGTGGTAGCCGTTTCCACCGCGGCGCCCGGCAGCGCCGCCGTGTCGTGGCACACAAGCACCGGCGCCGGGGGTCCCCCCATCGTGGCCGGGGGGTACGTGTGGACCATCGGGGGTTCCACTCTCGATGCCCTGGACCCCACCACCGGGAACATGCTCCAGCACTTCTCGCTCGGGTCAGAGGCCAACGACTTCCCGACGTCGACCGTGGCCGACGGGCTGTTGCTCGCACCGTCCTCCGATCAGGTCCACGCCTTCGACGGCCCCGCCGGGCTTCCGCCGCCGCCCGCCGCGCCCCCGCCGCGGCCGGGGTACTGGACGACCGCTGCCGACGGGGGCGTGTTCAGCTTCGGTGGGGCCGGGTTCGCCGGGTCGATGGGGGGTAGGCATCTGGTGGCTCCGGTCGTCGGCATGGCCGCGACCTCGGACGGCGGCGGGTACTGGCTCGTTGCCTCCGACGGTGGTGTGTTCGCCTTCGGTGATGCCGGCTACTTCGGGTCCATGGGCGGCCGCCCATTGGCGAAACCGATCGTGGGAATCGCGGCGGCACCAAACGGGGACGGCTACTGGCTCGTTGCGTCCGACGGCGGCGTGTTCTCCTTCGGTGCGAGTTACTTCGGTTCCATGGGTGGAAGACCGCTCGCCAAACCGGTGGTCGGCATGGCGGCGACCTCGGACGGCGGCGGGTACTGGCTCGTTGCCTCCGACGGCGGCGTGTTCTCCTTCGGTGACGCCCGGTTCCAGGGGTCGATGGGGGCGAAGCGACTCGACCAACCCATGGTGGCGATGGCCGCCGCGCCCGGTGGCGGCTACTGGCTCGTCGCCTCCGACGGGGGCATCTTCGCCTTCGGAGGTGCGAACTTCTTCGGCTCGATGGGAGGGATCCGGCTCACTCGCCCGGTGGTGGGCATGACTCCGACGTCGACCGGCCAGGGCTACTGGGAGGTCGCTTCGGACGGCGGCATCTTCGCCTTCGGCGATGCACCCTTCGAGGGATCCGAGGGCAGTGCGCGACTCGTCGCACCCATGGTGGGCATGGCGGCTCCCCCTCTTCCCTAGGGTCGCCCCTGCGAGCTTCGCAGCCCGAGGGTCGCCGGCGAGCTTCTGCAGCCCGAGCTTCTGCAGCCCGAGGGTCGCCGCTCGAAGTCCGCCGCTCGAAGTTCGCCGCGTCCCGCAACCCGGCTCGGCTACGCCCCGGCGTCGCTTGAGGTCGAGGGACCCGTCGGCCTGCGGGTGCGTGCCGCCATCTTTCGGATCCGCCTCGTGTCCAGCACCGCGAATTCCCCTTCGGCCTCGACGCACACCACGCCGTCCTGCACGAGTCGCCCCCGGCTCGTCACGCGTCTCCCGTCGTTGGCCACGACCTCGGCCTCGAACCGAGCCTCGACGCCGACGAGGGTGGGGCGGCGGAATCGGATCGTGAGCCACACCGTGGGACCGGTCGCGCCGCTCAGGTGGTTGGCGGCCGTCAGGACGATGTCGAAGGTCGCCGCAAGGGCGGCCCCATGGACCCAGCCAGGGCCGCCTTCGTAGGGCGTCGTGAAACACGCCGTGCCGATGGCCAGCGGGGGCTGGAACGAGATCTCGACAGGAAGCGCGATCGGGTTGAATCGGCCCACCACCGGGTCATAGGGCATCGACCTGTCCATCGACCTGTCCATCGACCCGTCCATCGACCCGTCTATCGAGGTCATCGGGTCCACCGACGCGGGACCTTCGGGTGGGTCGACGAACCTCGGCACAGGCTCCGCCGGGACGTGCTGGGCGAGGACGTCGGCCGCCGACCGCAGCTGCGACACGACCCCGTCGATGACGTCGGGACCCGCCGTGTTGGTCACCACCAGGTCGATCAGGCGACGAACGGTGTCGGCGAGCTCGGACATGGACCGTTCACGGCCGGCGATCGCGGGATGGAAACTCGCGTGGCTGTCCTGGCTGCTCACCGTATTCTCCCTTTGCGCCGTGCCCCCGGCCGACCCAGGGCCGCGTCCTGAACATGACTGTCTACCTGGTCGCCTTTGTGACGATCACATCGCCCATTGGCAAAGGGCGGCTCGTTGGGTGCCCGGCGGGGCCGGGCGCCCGAGGCGCCCGGGCCCTACATGTCCTAGGTGCCGACGCCCGGGCCCTCCATGTCCGAGGTGCCGACGCCCGATACGCCCGCCCGGCCCTGAGCTGTCGACCGAACTGGAATCCGTTCTAATGTCGGAGCGTCCCGTGCCGGCGGGGGAGGAGCCAGCGGAGAGGCGCCCCCCCAGCCCAGGCGGAGGACCCAGACGTGAAGACGTGCGTGAAGACGTGTGTGAAGACCTGAAGGAGACGCCATGCCGAGCCCCGGCACCGAGAACCTGATCTTCGAGCGCCACGGCGCCACCGCGGTGGTCACCATGAACAGGCCCGAAGCGAAGAACGCCCTCAGCCTTCCGATGCTCGTCGGCATGGCCGACGCCTGGGAGGAGATCGACGGCAACGACGACATCCGCTGTGCCGTGCTGACCGGAGCGGGCGGAACGTTCTGCTCGGGGATGGATCTCAAGGCGATGTCGTCGCCGGAATCCGAGGCCTATCGGCACCGCCAGGAGGCCGACCCCGATCTGCACTGGAAGGCGTTGCTCCGCCACTACCAACTGCGCAAGCCGCTCATCGCCGCCGTGGAGGGCTGGGCCGTGGCGGGAGGAACGGAGATCCTCCAGGCCACCGATATCCGGGTCGCCGGTGAGAGCGCAAAGTTCGGCATCTTCGAGGCCCGCCGGGGCCTTTTCCCCCTCGGCGGATCGACGGTCCGGCTGCGCCGACAGATCCCGTTCACCGTCGCCATGGATCTTCTGCTCACGGCGCGAGAGGTGAGCGCGCAGGAGGCGAAGGAGATCGGGCTGATCGGTCGGGTCGTCGCCGACGGGGAGGCACTCGACGAGGCGCTGCGCATCGCGGAGGTGATCTGCGGCAACGGGCCGCTGGCCGTGGAGGCGATCAAGCGCTCGGTACGCGAGACCGAGGGGATCCCCGAGGTCGATGCGCTCAAGATCGAGCTCGAGATCGGTTGGCCCATCTTCGCCACCGAAGATGCCAAAGAGGGTCAGAAGGCATTCGCAGAGAAGCGCCCACCCCAGTACAAGAGGCGCTGATGCCCGACCGGCCGCTGGGTGTCTCGGACTTCGGCATCTCACCCGGGGGCGGGCCCCCCGACGCAGAGGCAACTCATCCCGCGGTGGAGGACCCGCGGTTCGAGTTGGCGTACCAGGTGCGACGCATCACCACCGCAATGGTTGGTCTCCCCATCGCCGACGATGACATCGAGGCTGCCACCGCCAAGCTCAAAGACGCGGCCGACGAGCTCGAGCGGGTGGCGGCGGAGGGTCGGCGGTTGCGCGCGCAGCCCGATCCGGTCGGGGATCCCCAGGAGTTCTTCCCGACCAGCCCCGTGATCGGATTCGCCAATCCGATCGCTCCCCCCGTGGTGGTCGAGGCGGTGGACGGCGAGCTGCGGGGGACTGCGAATTTCGACTACCAGTACGAGGGTCCGCCCACATGCGTCCACGGCGGTGTGATCGCCATGGTGTTCGACGAGATGTTGGGCGCTGCAAACATCATGGCCGGAAGTCCCGGGATGACGGGGACCCTCACCATCACGTACCGAAAGCCCACGCCGCTGCGGACACCGCTCCGTCTCGAGGCCCGCTTCATGGGGAGAGACGGTCGCAAGATCCGAACCTACGGGGCAATGTTCAACGGGGACACCCTCACCGCCGAGGCCGAGGGCATCTTCATCGAGCTCGTCCCCCAGCGATTCCTCGCCTTCGTGACCGAGACCTCCGACTCTCCCGAGGCGGTCGAACAGGTGCGCGCCGACGCGCGACGGTTGGGGTTCGGGTTCACCGAGACCTGACACCCAAGGGGTTTCCGGCACGGCTTCCAACAGGCCGGGTTCTCGGGCCAGGAGTTCCCGACCTCGAACCCACCGAGAAACCGGACGAATCCCCCGCCTGACCAGGTCGTCTCCACCTTTCGCCCTTTCCGGCCGATGACCACTCTGCGTGGCGGGTGCCTCAACAGATCCCTCCCACGCGCCGATACCCACCTGGGCGGCCGGGACGCAAGCCCGGCCCAAGATCAGGACGGCGGGGTTGATCGAAAGAGCACGCCAGGTCAGCGCAGACTCTTCGCGGCCGAACGGGACCGGCGCGTCGACGGGCGCGGGCGTCTGGGACGGCTCGAGCGCCTTCGGTGGCCCGGATGTCTCGGGCGAGTGGGACTCGGGCGTGTCGGGCGCGGGCGAGTGGGACTCGGGCGTGTCGGGCGAGTCTGGCTCGGGCGCTCCCGAAGCGCTGGCCGACGAGGATCTTGCCGTGTTCCTGGACATGTCGAACGAGATCTTCGGCGTCTTCGACCTCGAGCAGGGACTGCTGTGGAGCAACGGCTCAGCGGCTGCGCTGCTCGGCTACGGCGAGCAGGAGCTGGCGACGAAGTCCGCCATGGATCTCATCCATCCCGACGATCTGGTCGAGATCCTCGGTCTGTTCGACCAACCCACCGCCGAGCCACAGCCGTCTGGGATCCACACCCGCTACCGGTGCAAGGACGGCAGCTGGCGTTGGCTCGAGTGGACGGCTCGCCGGGCACCCGACACCGGCTACATCTACGGAGCGGCCCGCGACGTCACCGACCGCCACCTGGCGCAGGCTGCCCTTGGAGCCAGCGAGGCGTGGCTCCAGGCCATCCTCGACCACTCCACCGCGGGGATCTTCGTGAAGGACCGGCTGGGGCGGTACGTGCTCGTGAACGAGGTCTTTCTCCGCACTTTCGGGCTGGAGCGCGAGGACGTGCTTGGCAAGACGATGACCGAGATCTGGCCGAACTCACCCGGCGACGACGCCGACCGGCGCGTCATCGACCAGGGCAAACCCTTCACCCGCGACGACACCGTGACCCTCGACGACGGCTCTCACGTCATGATGACGACCCGGTTCCCGTTGCGCGACCCGTCCGGCGCCGTGACGGGAATGGCGGCCATCGCCACCGACATCACCGAGTGGACGCGCGTCCAGTCGGCGCTGGCTGAGCGCCAACGCCTCCTCGACACCGTCATCCGCGCCTGCCCCGACATCGTGACGGTCCTCGACGGCGAGGGACGCGTCAGAGAGATCAGCGAGGCGTCGGCCCGGATGCTCGGCTACGACTTGCGCCATCCGAGCCACGACGTGATCCAGTCGCTCGTCCATCCCGACGACATCGTGCGCGTGCGCGAGGAGGCCGCCAAGGTCTTCTCGACACCCGAGGATCGGGTCGACCTCCAGTACCGCGTCCGTCACGCGGATGGGCGTTGGGTCGTTCTCGACACCCGCGGACAGGCGATGGTGGGCGATGACGGCAAGACGGTGGGGGCCGTTGTCGTGTCGCGTGACGTGACCGACGAGCTCGAGGTCGAGGTCGAGATGCGTATCGCCGTCGAGGCGGCCGAGCAGGCCAGCAAGGCCAAGAGCGACTTCCTGTCGCGCATGAGCCACGAATTGCGCACTCCGCTCAACAGCGTTCTGGGTTTCTCGCAGCTCCTCGAGATGGACGACCTGTCCGGCCAGCACGGTGAGGCTGTCGCCCACATCATGCGAGCGGGGCGGCACCTGCTGAACCTGATCGACGAGGTGCTCGACATCGCTCGCATCGAGTCGGGCAATCTCGACCTCCTCCTCGAACCTGTGGCGATCCGCCAGGTCCTCGGAGATGCCATCGACCTCGCTCGCCCGCTGGCACAGCGGCGGGAGATCGCCGTGGTGGCCGACCTCGAACCGTGTCCCGACACCTTCCACGTCCTCGCCGACCGCCAGCGCCTCCTCCAGGTCATGTTGAACCTGCTCTCCAACGCAGTGAAGTACAACCGCGCCGGCGGGCGCGTCGGTGTTTCGGTGGAACCCGTCCTGCCCGGTCTCGTGCGGATCGCCGTGACCGACACCGGTAGTGGTATCAGGACCGAGGACATCGACCGCGTGTTCGAACCTTTCGACCGGCTCGGCGTCGAGTCCAGCGGCATCGAGGGCACCGGTGTGGGGCTCACCCTGTCGAAGTACCTCGTCGAACGGATGGGGGGCACCATCGAGGTGCAGTCGCAGTTCGGTGAGGGCACGACGTTCACCGTGCAGTTGCCGACAGCCGAGCGAGTGCCGACAGCCGAGGCAGTGCCGACCGCCGATGCTCCTGTTACGTCCATGGAGCCCGAATTCCCGCACCCGGGGTCCCCGAGCGTCGCGACGTTGCGGGTCCTGCACATCGAGGACAATCTCGCCAACCTCGAGCTGGTGGAGCAGGTCCTGACGCGTTCGGGCGTCGTCGAGCTCCTCGCCGCGATGTCGGGAAGCCTCGGGCTCGAGCTCGCCCGTGAGCACCGCCCCCACCTCATCCTCTTGGACCTGCAGCTCCCGGATATGTCCGGGACGGCGTTGCTCGACGCCCTTCGGGACGACCCGCGCACCGCGGACATCCCCGTCGTCGTCGTCACTGCCGACGCCACGCCCTCGCAGATCCAGCGCCTGCGTGACACCGGCGTCGCCGCCTATCTGACCAAGCCCATCGACGTCCGCGAGCTGCAGCGCGCCGTCGAGACGATGTCGATACACACAGAGGATCCCCGTTGACTCCCCGTACCACGCCGGTTGCGGCGCTGGGCCCGTCCGGACTGGCGGCGGCCCCGAGCACGTCGGCTGCGCCTCCTAGCCCGAATGGGAGCCGGAACTCGACTCCGGTCGCGGCGCGACCGAGCACGACCGGAAATGGGGCGGCGGCGACCTCGCGCACCCAGTTCGCCAGGTTCCTCGATCTGTCGGGCCAGATCTTCTGCATCACGGACTTCACCGGGACACTGCTGTGGTGGAACAGGGTCTTCGAGCAGACGCTCGGCTACGGGCCCGAGGAGCTCAGGGACCTCCGACTCGACGACCTCATCCATCCCGACGATCGCGAGGTGCACGGGGCGACCGAAGCCGTGCTGGCGGCGAAGGGCGAAGTTGGGCTCACGCAAGTCCGGTTCTGTACCCGGCACGGAGAATGGCGTTGGCTCGAGTGGACGTCTCGCGTCGACCTCGGCCGCCAACGTGTGTACGGGGCGGCTCGGGACATCACCGAAAGACGTCGGGACGAGATCGCCCTGAGCGAGAGCGAAGCCCGGTTGCGTGCCATCTTGAAGTACTCGCCGTCTGTCATCTTCGTGAAGGATCTCGACGGTCGTTACCTTCTCGTCAACGACGAATTCGCCCGTGTCACGGGCATTTCGGTCGATGAAGCGGTCGGGCTGACCGCAGCGGAATGCTGGCAGGGCGAGACCGACACGATCATCGAACGTGAGCGTCAGCTCCTCGAAGAGGGGGGGTCGTTCGTGAGCGACGAGACCATGGTCACGACCGACGGTCCGAGAGACTTCATGGTCAGCCGTTTCATCCTCCGCGACGAGGCCGGCATCCCGTTCGCCATCGGAGGGATCGCTTCGGACACGACCGAGCGCCGAGGTGCGGAGAAGGCCCTCGCGGCGCGTGACCGCCTCCTCGACTCGGTGATCGGGGCGAGTCCGGACATGATCACGTTGATGGACCGGGCCGGAAAGATCCATCAGATCAGCGAGGCCGAGGGCGCCTTGTTCGGCCATCGTCACGACGTGTTCACCCAGGCCAATGTCTTCGACTTCGTCCACCCCGACGATTTCGACGACGTGGCCTCCCTGTTCATCCGCATGGTGACCGGCGCTGTCTCGCACCTCGACCTTCGGTACCGGGCCCGCCACGCCGAAGGCCATTGGGTCACGGTCGATTCGCGTGCGCAGGCGGTATTGGACGACCAGGCTCATTTCGCCGGGGCCGTCGTGGTCTCCCGAGACATCTCAGACAAACTCGAGTCCGAGCAGCGGCTTCGGACCTCGCGCCAGTCAGCCGAGCAGGCGAGCAAGGCCAAGAGCGACTTCCTGTCGCGCATGAGCCACGAGCTCCGCACGCCGCTCAATTCGATCCTGGGATTCGCGCAGCTGCTGCGGATGGATGACATCCCCGGGCAGCAGGCGGACGCGGTGGACCACATCCTGCGCGCCGGTCGTCACCTTCTCGATCTCATCGACGAGGTGCTCGACATCGCCCGAATCGAGTCCGGGTACCTCGAACTCGCCCTCGCCCCGGTGGCGGTGGCAGAGATCGTCTCTGAGGCCCTCGAGCTCACGAATCCGATCGCCAACCGAGCCGAGGTTGTCATGCGGTCCTGCATCGATCCCCGCGACGGCCAGATCGTCACCGCCGACCGCCAACGGCTCATGCAGGTCCTGCTCAACCTGCTGTCGAACGCCGTGAAGTACAACCGGCCCGGCGGGCGCGTCGACGTGACGTGTGAGCAAGCGGCGCCCGGCCGTCTTCGTGTGGCCGTGTCCGACACCGGACGGGGCATCAGGACCGAGGACCTCGACCGGGTGTTCGTGCCCTTCGACCGGCTCGGGGTCGAACAGACCGGTATCGAGGGAACGGGTGTGGGGCTGGCGCTCTCACAGCACCTGTGCGAGCGGATGGGCGGTGCGCTCAGCGTGGAGTCCGTGGCCGAGGTGGGCAGCACGTTCGTCGTGGAGCTCCCTGTGCCGCAGCCCGCGGCCGTCGCAGGTGGCCCGACCGTCGCAGGTGGCCCGACCGTCGCAGGTGGCCCGACCGGTGCCGGCACCGCCCCGGCCGGCACCGATATCACCGAACTGGCCGAACAAGCCGAACAAGAGGCCGCCTTCGGGGGTGGCTTCGACGCGGATGTCGCAGCACCACCGGGACCTGGTCGGGTCTTCCGGGTCCTGCTGGTCGAGAACAACCTGACGACACTCGACCTGGTGGAACGGGTGCTGTCGCGCCGTCCGGGCACGGACGTCCTGGCCGCCATGCAGGGGGGGCTCGGTGTGGATCTCGCCCGTGAGCATGTGCCCGACCTGATCCTTCTCGATCTCTACCTCCCCGACATGACGGGGAACGTCGTGCTCGACCGGCTAGCCGAGGAGCCCGCCACCGCGGCGATCCCGGTGGCGGTGATCGGAGCGGACGCGCCGGAGCAGCAGGTGCGTCAGCTTCTCGGACGCGGGGTCATCGGCTTCCTGGCGAAGCCCATCGACGTCCGGGGACTGCTGTCATTGGTCGACGCCGTGCGCGCCGCGCGCGGCGTCTGAGCCCGGCGCACACCCCGAGATCCCCCGAAGGACGACCGACGACTCAGATGGCGCGCTCGCGCCCCTCCCAGTACGGATCGCGCAGCTTGCGTTTGTAGAGCTTGCCGTTGGGGTCGCGCGGCATGTCGTCGGTGAAGTCGATCGTCTTGGGCGTCTTGAACTTCGCCAGCCGTCCCTCGCACCACGCCAGGATCTCGGCCGCGAGCTCGGGCGAGCCCTCGACGCCGTCGACCGGTTGGACGACCGCCTTCACCTCTTCGCCCCAGTCGTCGTTGGGGATGCCGAACACCGCCGCGTCGACAACCTTGGGATGCCCCAGCAGGACGTTTTCGATCTCGGCCGGGTAGATGTTGGCTCCGCCGGAGATGATCATGTCGGTCTTACGATCGCACAGGAACAGAAACCCGTCGTCGTCGAGGTAGCCGACGTCACCGACCGTGAAGAACTTTCCGATCCTGTTCTTCTGGGTCTTCTCCTTGTCCTTGTGGTACTCGAAGTCCGCCGACTGCATCGCCATGTACACGGTGCCGATCTGGTTGGGCTCGAGCCGGTTGTCGTCGTCGTCGAAGATGGCGATCTCCGAGATCGGCCACGGCTTGCCCACCGTGCCAGGCTTGGTGAGCCACTCCTCGGTGTTGACGATGGTGCCGCCCCCCTCCGACGCCGCGTAGTACTCGTCGATAACCGGACCCCACCACTCGATCATGGCGAGTTTGGTGTCGACCGGGCACGGGGCGGCGGCATGGATCATGTGCTGCAATGACGAGAGGTCGTACTTGTTCCGGACATCATCGGGGAGTGCGAGGAGTCGGTGGAATTGTGTCGGCACCATGTGCGAGTGCGTCACCCGGTACCGCTCGATGAGCTCCAGCATGCCCTCGGCGCTCCACTTGTCCATGAGCACCACGGTGTGTCCCATGTGGATGGCCGCACCGGAGAACCGGAGCACGGCGGTGTGGTACAGCGGGGAACCGACGATGTGGACGTTGTCGTCTCGGGGCTGGATACCGAACAACAGCAGGATCCCGGCCAGGGCGATGGCCATCTCATCGGGGTCCGCTCCCGACAGCGTGCGGCGCACGCCCTTGGGGTTACCGGTGGTACCCGAGGTGTAGTTCATGGTGTCGCCCAGGCTGCGATCGTCGGGCCGGTCGGTCTTCTGGTTGTCGCGCAGCTGGGCGTAGGAGGCGAAGCCGGAGATGTCACCCACCGCCAGGCAGCGAGTAGCCGGGATCTCGGCCTCGTCGGTTGCATCGAGACACGCGTCGGCGAAGCGCTCGTGGCCGATGAAGACCTCGGCCCCGGAGTCCTTCAGGATGTAGGCGATCTCCGGCGCCACCAGGTGGTGGTTGATCGGCACGATGTACCACCCGGCCTGCATGGCGGCGAGATAGATCTCGAACACTTCCGCGCAGTTGGGCAGGACGAAGGCGATGGTGTCGCCCTTGCGGAGCCCGAGCTGGCGAAGGGCGTGCACGACCTGGTTGGCACGACCCAGCAGCTCACCCGCCTTGAGCTCGGTGCCGTCGGGGGCCACGAGGGCCAGGTGGCCCGGCTCCTCCTCCGCCATCTTCCAGAATCCGAAGTCGGTCATTCTCGCTCCTCAGTCAGTGCTCGACGCTCGAGCACGCTGTGTTCCTCACTCGACGTTCTCTGCTCGACGTTCTCTGCTCGACGTTCTCTACTCGACGTTCTCTACTCGACCCTCGGGCAGCTGCTGCGTTCGTGCTCGACCCTGGGGCGGCTGCTGTTCGGTGCTCGGTGCTGCTCCCTGCTCGGTGCTCTGTGTTCGTGTTCGACGCTCGGGCCCGCCGTTGTGTTCGTGTTCGACGCTCGAGCCTGCCGCGATCTCGGTCACGGCGTGTGCAGGCAGCCCCGACGATCGACCGGTGCCCGATCCCGGGCGTTGCTGTGCGCTCCCACCGGATCATCCCCCATCCGTGACGCGGGCCTGACACGAGACTAGAACGCGTTCTCGCTCCCGGCAAGCCGCTGCGCCGCCAGCTTCCGCAGCTCGTCGGCCCGGATCTTGGCGTTTCCCGTCAGGGTCAGCTCGTCCTCGTCGAAGAACAGGACCCGTCGGGGCAGCTTGTACGACGCCAATCGACCGCGCAGGAAGTCGCGCACGCCGTCCTCGTCGACGTCACAGCCCGACTGGACCACGGCGCACACCACCACGATCTCACCCAGGGTCCGGTGGGGCACGCCCACCGCCAAGGCGCTCTTCAGCCCGGGGTGACGCAGGAGCTCGTTGTCGATCTCGACGGGGGAGACGTTGGCGCCACCGGTCTTGATCAGATCCGAGGTACGCCCCACCCAGTGCAGATGGCCCTCCTCGTCGACGAACCCGGCGTCGCCGGTGGCGAAGAAGCCCTCCGCGTCGAACACCTCCTCGGGGGCGACCTTCACATATCCCTTCATGAGGGTCGGCCCCTTGACCCGGATCTCGCCGGGGGAGCCCGTGCCCTGCTCCTCCCCCGTCGACGCGTCGACGATACGGACGGAGTTGCCGGGGAGGATCTTCCCCTCGTGGCCCTCGCGCAACGGGGCGGGGGTGTCGGCCGGCAACGAGCTGATGATGGTGAAGGTCTCGGTGAGACCGTAAGCGGCACGCGGGCTCCATCCGTCGTCGATCCTCACCGTCGGGTGCCGTCCGAAGCACGTGAACGAGTCGACGTGCGCCACCGCCGAGAGGTCACGCGTCGGCCAGTCGGGATGGCTCTCGAGCGCCGCGAGCTGATGGGGCCAAGCGTGGGGATTGGTGACGCGTTCGGACTCGAGGAGACCGAGTGCCTCGCCGGGGTCGAAGAGCTCTTGCAGCACCAGGCACGCCCCGGCCGCCAATGTCGCCCCCATCACCATGCAGTAGCCCGCCGTCCAGAAGAACGGGAAGGCACTCCACACGCGCAGGGTGGGATCGAGGCGGAGGTGCTGGGCGAAGCGCCAGCTCTGGATGGCCGCAGCCCGGTGCGCGTGCAGGACACCCTTGGGCTTGCCCGTCGAACCCGACGTGTAGACGACGAGCGCGTCGTCATGGGGCGACACCTCTGCGGCGCGGGCTTCCGCTACGTCCTCGTCGACCGACTCGGCCGCGGCGAGGAACTCGTCATAGGAACCCGTTCCCAGGCAGGCCAGAGTCGTCAGGTAGGGAAGACCGGGCAACATGGCGCGTACCTGCTCGTGGTAGGGGTGGCTCGCCAGGCGCTCCTGATAGACGAGCACGGCACTGTCGGAGTGGCGCAGCACGTGCTCGATCTCGGGCGGCTCGAACAGGGTGTTGACGGGGACCAGGACACCGCCCGCCAGGGCCACGCCGAAGGCGGCTTCGACCCATTCGGGCCGGTTGCCCATGAGCAGCGCCACGCGCGTCCCTTTGCCCACGCCCGCGGCCGCCAGGGCACGGGCGAAACGGCGGGCCCGCGCACCGAGCTCGGCGTAGCTCCAGCGCGTCACCGCCCCGGCACGTGGGCTACGTGCGCCGGCCGCACCGGCCGCGCCGGGCCGCTCGTGGAAGCACACCGCTTCTCTGTCGCTGTGACGGGCGACCACCTCGGCGAGCATCCCACCCATGGTGAGAGCGCCGATGCCGGGTTCGGTCTCGGGAGGCGGTCCCCTGAAGACGACCACGAGAAAACCCTCCTCCGCGTCCGGACTCGGTCGCGGCGCGCTAGGTCGGCAGCTCGACCTCCACCGGCCCCTTGGCCATCACCGACCCGTCCTGGTTCGTCATGCTCACATCCAAAGTCACGAGCGTCGCGCCGAGGGTCTTGTCATAGCGGACGTCGGCCACCTCGGCATCGAGGAGGGTGAGGTCCCCGTCGAAGGCCGGGAAGCGGTACTGCACCGCCGAATGGCGCACCAGGGCGCGGTCGCCGGCCCAGGCCGAGACGTAGTCGAGGACCCAGGCCCCCATCGAGGCGCCGTAGCCGTAGCCGCGGGGCATGCCGATGAGACGGGCGTGCTCCTCGTCGGTGTGTCCACGCGACGGCCCGTGGTACAGACCGTCGGCGAGCTCGGGATCCTCCTCGGCCCCGACGAGGTCGCGGTCCATCTCCTCGAGCCAGCCCGCGTCGCTCAGGTGGTCGGCACCCTCGTGATAGGTCGAGCCCCACACCGTGAAGGTGTAGCCGCGCCATTCCGACGCCAGGCTGGGCAGCGAGTGCGGCCCGATGGGGCGAGTCAGGAGGCTCTGCCCCACTTCGAGCGAGTCGAGCGTCGGGCTGGTGGCACCGGCGCGGCTGCGGATCCACGCCCGGCGCTGGGTCTCGATCGCGGCGAGGCGCGCCTCGGTCCAGCTCGGCACGGGCGCGGCCTGCTCGAAGAAGCCGAGCTCGCGCGCCACATCGGCGCGGTAGCGCACCGCCGTCGACCATTGCGTGGCCACCCGCTCGCCCCGCTGGTTGGTGTAGACGGTCTCACCCCGGCTGAACATGGTCGGACCGGCGAACTTGGTCTCCGACACCTTGTAGTCGACGAATCGCCGCTTCATGCGCAGGAGGTCGCCGGGATAGATGCGCGGGCCGGCGAACCACCACTCGTCGCCGCCGAAGATCATGTGGGTGCCGGGGATGTTGCCGACGATGGCGGGACCCGCTCCGTGCCCGACGTCGCAGCAGATCGTGAAGGACTGCGGAGCCACGATCCGGCCGAAGGCGCTCTTGGCGGCCACGTCGTCGTCGTAGTGCAGCGGGTTGGGGTACTGCATGGCCTGGACCCACCGGCGGATGTCGGTGACCGTCACCGGCTCTTTGAGCTGGCCGCCACCCACGGGCTTGCCGATGTAGCGGTCGACGTCAGACGTGTCGAACTCGATGTGCTCGTTGACCTGCGTCATCGTCCCCCTCCTGCTCGTTCGAAATCCTGACACAGGCGTCAGCGTGTCGCCACGGCCCGGCTGGGGAGCCCCGCGCCGGCGCGACTAACGTCCCGTCAGATTTCGTGCCTGGATGAGGCGAGACGAGACGAGACGGAACAGGAGCAGCAGACGACGTGGCTGGGTACCTCGAGGGGAAGGCGGTCGTGATCACCGGGGCGGGGGGCGGCATCGGCCGGGCCTGCGCATTGGCGTGCGCGGCCGAGGGCGCCAAGGTCGTGGTGGCCGACATCGGAGTAGGGCTGGCGGGAGAGGATCCCAAGAGCGAGGTCGCCGAGGCCGTGGTCAAGGAGATCGAGGACGCGGGCGGCGAGGCCGTGGCCGTGGCCGAGGACGTGAGCACGTGGGCCGGCGGCGAGCGCATCGTGAACACCGCGGTCCAGCGCTGGGGCCGCATCGACGGTGTCGTGGCGGTGGCCGGCATCCTGCGCGAGCGGATGCTGTTCAACATGTCCGAGGAAGAGTGGGACGCCGTGATCGCCACGCACCTGAAGGGCCACTTCACCGTGTTCCGCCACGCCGCCGCGGTCATGCGCAAGCAGGAGTCGGGCTCGCTCGTCGGGTTCACCTCGGGCGCCTTCGCGGGCAGCGTGGCCCAGGCCAACTACTCGGCCGCCAAGGGCGGGATCGTGTCGCTGGTGCGCTCGGCCGCGGTCGGCCTGCACCGCTACGGCGTGCGGGCCAACGCGGTGGCCCCCGTGGCGCGCACCCGCATGTCGGCCAACGTGCCGTCGGAGCTGGCCGAGATGGGCGATCCCGAGGACGTCGCACCCCTGGTGGTGTTCCTGCTCTCGGACGCGGCGAAGGACGTGACCGGGCAGGTCTACACGGCGGTGGGGGGACGCATCGCGGTGTGGAACCAGCCGGTCGAGCTGCGATCGATGCGCACCGAGGGTCGCTGGACGCCCCAGCAGATCGCGAAACGCTTCGACGAGGTGGGCCAGGAGCGGATGGGGCTGATTGACCGTCTCGAGCAGATCCGGAAGGCGGCTGCGTCGGGCGAAAAGCCCAACGCCTGAGCAGTCGCGCCGAGCGAGCCGATCCCACCCGCCGATCCCCGCCGACGCGCCGATCCCGCCCAGCCAGCCGATCCCGCCCAGCCAGCCGATCCCGCCCAGCCAGCCGATCCCGCCCCGCCGACCCGATCCCGCCCCGCCGACCCGAGAGGACGCGCATGCGTTTCAGCTACGCCGAGTCCATGACCGACCCGACGTTCTACGGGCCGCTGGCGCAGGCGGCCGAGGAGGCCGGCTACGACACCTTCGTCGTGCCCGACAGCATCGCCTACCCGCGCCAGTCCGACACCACGTACCCCTTCAACCCCGACGGCTCGAGGGAATTCCTCGAGGACAAGCCGTTCATCGAACCCTTCAGCCTGATCCCGGCCCTGGGGGCCCTCACCACGACGCTTCGGTTCGTGACCTTCGTGGTGAAGCTCCCCATCCGCCATCCGGTCATGGTGGCCAAGCAGGCCGCGTCGGTGGCGGTGCTCACCGGGAACCGGTTCCTCTTCGGGGTCGGCACGAGCCCGTGGCCCGAGGACTACGAGCTCCTCGACGTGTCGTGGGAGGGCCGGGGCAAGCGCATGAACGAATGCATCGAGGTCATCCGGGGACTGACCGGCGGCGGGTACTTCGAGTACCACGGCGAGATCTTCGACGTGCCGGCCGTGAAGATGGCGCCGACGCCGAGCGCTCCCATCCCGATCCTGATCGGCGGGCACGGTGAGGCCGCCCTGCGCCGCGCCGCGGTCATGGGCGACGGGTGGATGCACGGCGGCGGTGATCCGGCCGACCTCCCGGGCCTGTTGTCGCGGCTGGGAGAGCTTCGGGCCGAGGCGGGGCGCGAGGACGTGCCCTTCGAGACCCATGTCATCTCGATGGACGCCTTCAGCGTCGACGGGGTGCGGCGCCTCGAGGAGCAAGGGGTGACCGACGTCATCGTGGGGTTCCGCTGGCCCTATGTGGTCGGCCCCGACATCGAGCCGCTGCAGATCAAGATCGATAGCCTGCGGCGATTCGCCGACGCGGTGATCATGAAGGTCAAGGCCTAGGGGTCGAAAGCCGGCAACGGGCAACGGGCAACGGGCAACGGGCAACGGGCAACGGGCAACGGGCAACGGGCAACGGGGAGGCGACTGCGGTGGGTAGGGCGCTCGAGATGTCGAAGAAGTCGATGGCGATGGCCGAGGCCAAGGACCGAGACGGTTGGCTCGGGCTGTTCGCCGACGACGCGGTTGTGGAGGATCCGGTGGGTCCGTCGTTGTTCGACCCCGACGGCAAGGGCCAGCGCGGCAAGGAGGCACTCACCGCGTTCTACGACAACGTGATCTCCCAGAGCGAGAGCCTGAAGTTCACGATCCGCCAGTCGATCGAGTGCGGTGACGAGGTGGCCAACATCGGCGAGATCCGCATCACGCTGCCGGGCAACCAGGTGGGGATCGTCCAGATCGCCAACATCTACAAGGTGAACGCCGAGGGGAAGCTGGCCTCGCTGCGGTCCTTCTGGGAGCAGGACAAGCTCGAGTTCACCCCGGGCTGATCGTCGAAGATCTCAGAGACGCTGAGGATCCAGAGGTCTCAGAGCGCGAGGTGCAGCCGCAGGGCCTCGTTGATCTGCAGCATCAGCGGTGGAGGCACCATCCCGACCCGCCGACCGATGCGCTGGACGGCCACCGATCGCACCTGTTCGGCCTGTGCCTTGGAGTCATGCTCGAGCCCAGTACGCAGTGACGGCAGCAACACCTGGAACGGGAAGACCCGTGCCACGTTGGACGTGATCGGCACCACCGTGACGACACCGCGTCCGAGGTTCGAGGCGGTGGTATTGGCTCCGTCATTGCTCACGATCACCGCCGGACGTCGTTTGCTCGCCTCGTTTCCACGCGTCGGGTCGAGGTCGACGACTCGGATCTCGCCCCGGCGCATCAGGAGGGCCGCAACAACAGGGCCGCAACAACAGGGCCGCAACAACGGCGGCGCATCAACAGGGGCGGCAGGAGCCGCAGCCGCCGCATCACGACGACACCCCGTCGGCCGACGCTTCGCCCCAGGCCGCTTCTTCCCCGCCTGCCTCCCACTCCTGCCAGGCCTCCTCGTACTCACCCCCGAGCCCCGAGACGCGCAGGAGACGCACGGCGGTGTGGAGCACGGCGGAACGAGATCCGAACCCCTGTTCCAGGGCGTACTCGTCGAGGAAGTCGACGTCCTCCTGGGGGAGGCTCACGCTCACTTTCATACCCTGATGCTACCAAGGGTAGGACAAAGGTAGCAACGTCCTGGTCAGGCGTCTTTCCCAGCGGCTGGTCCTGTGTTGGTCTCGTTGAAGTGCTCGAGGGCTTCCGCCAGGGACGTGTCCGCGTCGACCTGGGGGAAGTCCTCCCGCGTGTTGAGGTGGGGGAACGCCTCGTCGGGGACCGCTACACCGAGCGCGTCACACAGCGGCTTCCATCCGTCGGCCGCCTGCCAGTCCACCAGCCGGTCGCCTGGGACCGAGGCGCGCACCTCGGCGTTGTGCCGTTCGTAGGCGGCGATCGCCGCGTCCTTGTCGGTCCAATCGCCGGTGAAGCGCGCCGATGCCACCGCCCGCCACATCTCGAACCACTCGGCCATCTCGGGCGGCAGGTTGGTCCCGTCCATGCCGAAGATGGTCTGACTGGCGCTCTCCCACCACGCCTCGGCATTCCTGCGGGTGGACAAGACCACCATCGCCCCTGGGTTCGATTCGAGGATCTCGGGCCAGAACAGGCAGGCCGGGAAGTCCGACGTGGATCCGTACGCGTCGAGCAGGGCGACCCAGTCCACCGTCGCCCCCTCGGCCGCTTCACGCCACATCGCGACGTGCTCGGGATGGGCGAAGACCTCGAGCATGTGGTAGCAGGGCTTCCCGGTCAGCTGCTCCAGACCGGTCTTCAGAGACAGGGTTCCGGTCCGGCCCACGCCCGCGCCGACAACGCTCAACTCCATGGTGTCCCCCAGACACTCGTTTCATCGACCCCGCCGGCCGACGATGCGCCAGGCTAACCAGCCCCGTCCCGGCTCGCTGGTGGCGGCCGCGGCAGCATCACGTCAACTGTCGGTGAGCTCGGCCGCGAGCGCCTTGGGCGCCTTGCGCAACCACGCCTCGGTGAGCAGCTCCTTGAGCAGCGCCGGGGTGGCCGGGCGGAGGTCGACGACGACACAGGCCAGGCGTTTGCCCCAGTAGAACTCCTGACAGATGCCGGGGTTCTGCGCCACCGCGGCGCGGATCTCGATCTCGTCGACCATGACCCGCAGGTGGGAGTCGTCGGGAACCGTGGCGAAGATCTTGCCCCGCACCCGGAACGACGCCATGCCGTGGTGGTCCTGCTCGGTCGCCTCGGGCAGGGCCAGGGCGAGCTTGCGGGTCTGGGCGAGGCTCGCCACGGGCCCGGTTACCCGTCGTCCTCGTCGGGTTCGGCCTGCTGGATGATCATGGGCCCGTCGTTGCGGGGGCTGTTCACGGCCCTGTCCACGGGGTGGCGAACCAAGGTGCCCTTGGGGGCGGGCAGCAGGAGCTTGGCCAGGACTTCGGGGTCGTGCTGGTCGGGGTCGAGCCAGCGGTCGAAATCGACGCGCTCGATGATGACCGGCATGCGGTCATGGACGTCGACCATGTCGGCACCGGCGTTGGTGGTGATGATGGTGCACGTACGAAGCATGGTCTCGGGGTCGGGATCCTTGGACCGTGACTTGTCCCACCACGTCTCGTACAAGCCGGCGAAGGTGATCGGCTGGCCGTCGGCGCGGCGGAAATAGAACGGGACCTTGCGCTTGGGGCTGGCGGGGTCCGGGACCTGCCATTCGAAGAAGCCGTCCACCACGATCAGGCAACGGTGGTTGACGAAGGCCGAGCGATAGGCGGGCTTCTTCGTGACGGTCTCGGCCCGGGCGTTGATCATCTTGTAGCCGGTGCGGGGGTCCTTGGCCCAGTGGGGGACGAGCCCCCAGCGCAGGACGTCCAAGACCCTTTCGGTGTCCTCGCTCTTCTCGCCCGACTCGGTGAGTGGATGACGGTCGGTGATGGCCGGGATGCCGCGTGCCGGCGGCACGTTCCAGCTCGGCCGGCCGTCGGGGTCGACGCCGGCGGCCAACTGGACCTCGAGCAATCGGGCCAGTTGGGAAGGGGGAGTGTGTATGTCGACTCGTCCACACATCGCGGTCCGAGCATATGGAAACGGGCCGATCCTCGATGCGACTTTGCGAATCTGGCTGGTCGATCAGCACGAGCAAGGTGCTCAGCAAGGTTTTGAGCAAGCCGGCACAGGCACGCTTGCTTGTGATGGCTCCTTCGGCCTCCCCACCCTCCGTTCGTGCCTGGCGTTTCGTTTCGGTGCGTTCCACCTACGTCTCGATGCTGGACAGCAAGGACCTTGCGGATTGTGGTCAGGTACAGCGGAGTTGCCACAATTGCTCACTCCCCGTAGTCTCCCCACGTTTAGTGGGGACGTCGTCTCCATCAGAACACTGATTCGGGGGGATTTCGATGGTTTCGGCATGGTCCATCGCGCCTTGTAGTCACTCGACGGCATCAAGCGCGCGAAATGGCGTCCGGAGCCGGAAGTCGTCAGCACCTGTGCGGTCCTCGAGATCCAACGTGCCTGCCGGTTCTCTCCGTTCTTCGATGTCCAAAGTCAGGAGAGCCGCGTGTCTCGTCCGCTGAGGATCTGGATCGCGGCGGCCGTCGTGTTCATCGTCGGGAGCCAAGGGGCATTCGTCGCATGGGCCGCGACAAATACGAGCACGGCATCGGATGGTGGGAACACGGTGAGGGTGGGCGCGACTAGCGCGACCTCGACGCCGGGCACCGCCATTCACAGCGGCGTCCAAGACGGCGGATCCGCTGGGCCTCCCTGCACGTACATCCCACTTCCGGCCAGCGATGCGGCCACGGTCGCCCCGGGAGGACCCACTCCAGGGAGCTGGTATTTCGTGAATTGTCCCGGCAAGACGTTGACTATCTATAACGGAGCCCTCTCGTGGTTCCCGGTCGTCCCCGCCGTATCGGGTGCGGCCCCGGTGGCACCGAGCGCCCTGGCCCTGAAGGCCTCCGATTCTCTGACGTTGCCCTCGCCGGTCGTCGACATCAACCCCCCCTCTTTCAGTGTCGTGAACCTGAGCTCGTGGCTCTGGATAGACAGGAAGAACTGGCACAGCTTCAGTGCGACGGCGACGGCCGGAGGCCTCAGTGTCACTGCGGTTGCCACGCCCGAGACCGTCTCCTGGACGATGGGCGACGGCCACACGGTGGTGTGCAACGGGCCGGGAACTCCATATCAACCGACGATCTCGTTTGCGGAACAGACGACCGACTGTTCGTACACCTACACATCCTCTTCAGCCGGCCAGCCCAGCGCTGACGGCGATCCCAACGATGGGGCCTTTCGCGTCACCGCGACAATCTCGTGGACAATCAGTTGGACCGTGACAGGTGGAGCGGGTGGCGGGGGGCTCCCCGCTCTTCACACAAGTTCAACGGTCCCAGTTCGAGTAGAGCAGGTCGAATCCGTCGGAACAGCTGGCTGAGGCGGAGGGGTCCTGGTTCTCGTGTCCACGACGATGACGCGCACCCGATCGGAGCACCGGCAGTCGGTCCAGTCACTTCGCTTTGTCGGCAATGGTCGTCGCCGCCAACCGCTCCTGGCTCTCGCGTCGCTCGCGTTGGTGACGCTCTGCGTGGCGCTCTTCACGAGCATCTACCTTCACGCTGGCAGTCGAGAGTCGGTCCTCGCCGTCGCGCATAACGTCCCCCGAGGGCACGTGATCACGTCGGGTGACCTATCGGTCGTAAGGATTTCATCTTCACCCGGCCTGGCTCCGGTGTCCGTTGACGACGTCCGGAACATCGTGGGACGGATAGCAGCCGTTCCCCTTCTTCGGGGAACACTCTTCACGGTCGATGACCTGACCCGCACCGGTGGTGTCGCGCGGGGAGAGGCGATCGTCGGAGTCGCCCTCAAGGCGGGACAACTCCCGGCCCAAGGCGTTGCAGACGGTGACACGGTCGACGTGATCCTGACCGGGTCACCGACCACCCTGACAGGGGGAGCTTCCGATGGGACGGTGCCAACGCCCGCATCGGGATCAGTCCCGCAATTGGAGATCGGTGGGGTTCTGGCGTCCGATGCCACGGTTACCGGCCTGTCGGTTCCCTCCGCATCGAGTGCGGATCCCACCGTCGTTTCGGTCGAGATCCCGTCGGCACTGGCGCCACTTGTCGCGAGTGCCTCTGCCGCAGGGCAGGCAGCTCTCGTTCTTGTGGGATCGAACCCGTGACCGTGATCGCGCTCTGCTCCGGCAAAGGCTCGCCTGGAGTTTCGACTCTCGCCTGCGTCACCGGGGCAGTGTGGCCGCCAGAACGGCGTGTCGTCGTGGCCGAATGCGACCCCTCAGGGAACGATCTGGCGGCCCGCTTCGGATTGTCACCACGGCTTGGCATGACCAGCCTGGTCCTTGCACATCGGCGCCCGGAACGCTCGAACGCGAGCTTCGATATGCACCTGCAGCATCTTCCCGGCGGACTGGAGACCCTGGTAGGTCCAGTGAACGCAGATTCGGCCGGGACCTTGGACCGGGAGTTGGGCACCACAGGGCCTGGCATCTTCCCTGCCGGCATCGACATCTTGGTCGATTGCGGACGATTCCAGTCCGGGGCTTCCGGCCAACAGGGAATTCTTCGCACGGCCGACTGGGTGGTGGTGGTCACACGACCGGACGCAGCGGGGTTGGCACACACCCTATGGACTCTGGAGGTCATACGGAGTCTCGACACCACAGGAACATGTGCAGTTGTTGCTGTTGGGTCCAACGAATTCCCAGCCAGACAGATCGAGCAGACACTTCGAACAATGCTCCTGGAGGTCGTGCCACTGGACCAGGGATCTGCAGCGATGGCATGTGGCGCCCCGGGGAAGTCCAGCCGCTTCGCACGGAGCAGTCTGGTGGCGGCGACGAGGCATCTTGTCGATCTGTTGCTGAAGGAGCCAGCCGCGGATCCGGGGTCGCTCGATGATGATCGGTCCGACGAGCCGAGGGACGATTCATTCTCGCTCGCCGTCGGACTTGAGTTGGCAGGCTCGCGAGACCAAG
>Ga0209415_10002269_pt1 | contig 36098 bp, 34 predicted proteins | sample PeaSoiSIISIP2007_FD_187696 | JGI IMG/M metagenome (GOLD analysis project Ga0209415, IMG submission 187696) | Peat soil microbial communities from Weissenstadt, Germany - SII-SIP-2007 (SPAdes) (version 2) | ecosystem: Environmental > Terrestrial > Soil > Wetlands > Peat | place: Germany... | reverse complement strand
GAGCCGACGATCGGACTTGAACCGATGACCTGCCGATTACGAATCGGCTGCTCTACCAACTGAGCTACGTCGGCTTCGTGTAGTGTTTATGCGTGTTTCCCTGATTTGCGAGGCCGGACGCGTTGCCCATTTGTTGCCCATTGGCCAACTACTTTGCCAAGTTTCCGCATGGCCCGCGCGCCCGCACGTTTTGATTCTAGCACTATGTAATGTTCGCGCGTCGTGCTGACGTTTGCGTGGCGTAGGATGGTTTGCACAACTTCAGCAGGCACGCCCAACTCAAAGAGGTTGGTCGCAAGGCCACGCCGGAACGCATGCCAGCCGTGCCAACTGGCTCCTAGTTTCGGTTTCATATCGCGGCGGCAAAGGTTGTCCAGGTTCAGGGCGAAATGCTTTTTCTCCCCGGCGAAAATCCATGTGCTGGAGCCGTTGCCCTGCTTGTGCTGGTCAAGGATGCGCCGCAGCAGGGGGATGACCGGCACGCCGCCTTTGCTTTCCGCCGTTTTGGTTTCCCCGATGTGCCGACGCCACAGCGAACGACGCACATACAACTCGCTACCTACGTAGTCAGCCCATTGCAAACCCCGGATTTCGCTCTCGCGTAGCCCAGCGAACGCAGCCACGGCCACAACGGTGCGCGCCGGTTCGCCCAACTTGGCTAGCATGTGTTGTATTTCTTTCAGGCTGTAAGCGTACTTGGTCGGCTCGTTGCGCAGGCCCTCCGCCTTGGATTCGCGCACGGGGTTTGCGCCCTGTATGAAGCCAAGCCGGATTGCGTAACTGAAAATGGCCGACATGCCGGTCTTGATTCGCAGCAGGCTTTGGTGGGTAAGCCGGATTCCGTCCAGCACCTCTTGGGCGTGGCGCGTTGTGAAATCCCTTAGCCGAATGTGCCCAACCGGACCCTGCAAATGATTGCTGAACACCTCGCGGTAGAACTTCGCCGTGCTCGGTTTTTTCCTGGCAACTATGTAAGGTAGGAAATATTGCGTGTTGAATTCGGAAAGCGTTAGGCCGCTTTCCGGCTGGCCCGCGCCGCGATTGATCGGGGCCAGCTTTGCATCGGCCAAGGGCCAAAGGTCACGTGCGGTGCGATATTCGTCCGAAACCCCGGCAAGCCGTTCGCAGACACGCTTCCTTACCTGTTGGCCGTCAACTATCTCCAGCCGGTAGAAGCGAAGATGCCAAGCCCCGTTGCGTTTGAAAATCTGCCCGCGCTGCATGGGGAAACCTTAGCGGAGCGTGGGCCTGAGGAGCAAGTCTTAGATACCTTGCGGTCTTTATAAGACCGCAACCCCTTGCAGTGTTGCTGATATCCCGACCAGCCCCGAAATAAACCTGTTGAAAACGCCCAGCAATGTGTTAATATCGTTTTGTACATACAGAGGATTTGGCGCTGTAGGGTACAAGAAACACACTTTCGGGGCCGCCAGTTCCTAATACCCGTCGGCGGCGAGTTGAGCCTTCCGCAAAGGTTAGCCAAAAATCCATACAGGGTTTTTGCATGGCTAATCGCCGCAACATTTCAATTCCAGAAAACGACATTTTATTGCCCGAAGAATGCGCGGCACTTTTGCGCGTGGATTTGAGCTGGGTTTACGAAAAATCCAGACGCCGCCAGCGGAACCCGCTGCCCGTGTTCCGCATTGGGCGATATCTGCGGTTCAGCAAGGCCGCCGTGTTGTCCTGGCTGCAAAAACAAAGCAACAGAGTGGGACATAAGCTCGCGCAGAAAACGGCGTAACAGATTTTTGGTTTGTTAGTAGTGTGCGACTACTGAAAAAACGCACCAGGCGGGAAGAAATTGGGCTATGCGCCTTAATTTCTAGGATGCCAAAACTACTGGGCCGCGCACAGTTGACCACGCGGATTCCTAACTTAAACGTTGGGAAAGGAATTGGAATAGAAAATGGTAAACACAACCGAGAAAGAAAGTCCTGTCCAAGAAAGCCTTGATTTTTACTGCACGCTTGTCTGGCACTTTTCCCGCATGGGAAAGTATGAATCACTCATCTATAATCACGCCCACCAACTAACCAGCAAAACCCCAACCAATCGGCGCTACTATCCAGCCATCGCAAAGTTGGCCGTGTATTTCGGAACAGGACAAAAAACGATTCGCAGGGCCGTTCACAACTTAGAAAAACAGGGGTTCTTTTTCAAGCTCCGCGAGGAACGGGGAAAGCCTATCGTTTATCGACCAATTGAGCACAAGGAATGGAAAGGCCGTTTTCCGGGCCGCTGCCTTGACAAAATAGAAATGCCTTGGGTTGCCGAAATTAAGGACCCATTGGTTGGCCGGTTACACGCGGCCAGTGATGGGCGACTGAAACTTTACACGAACTTTGTCAGGGGCCTGCGCAACACGGGGCACAGCGACGACGCCATCGTGAACCACTGGCAAGCATTTTACGAACTAGAACACGGCAAAAGCATCAAGGGCATCTATCGGCGGTTCATGGTCCACTTGCGCGCACAACCTGTGACGTTTTCAGTATGAACTATTACCCTATGACCCCTCCCAAATTTGGCAGTCCCTCCCCTCCCAAATTTGGCAGGGGTTAACCCCTTGACCCCTCCCAAATTTGGCAGAGGTACCCCTCCCAAATTTGGCAGCCTGAGTACTTGATTTTAGTCGTGGATGAGATAAGTAAACGAAGTTAGGAAGCAATACCGCAAAGCGGCGCGGTTCGGGCGTGGGGTTCTTCTAGCTCTCTCCACGACCAAAGGCAAAGGCAGCCATGGTAGATAAAAACCAAACCCCGCAAACAATCGCCCAGAAATTTCCACGCGGCGTGGATATGGACGATATAACCTGCGGCCTGTGGGAAGAGCGGGAAGAAGGCGTGTCGGACGATCAGCGCGAATCAGACGACATAGAAAACCAAACGTTGCTTTCTTTTTGCGAAGACATCATCAAGGAACGGGGAAGGCACCCGTATCGTGGCTACAAAACGAACGGCGATATCATGGTTGAAGCCATGCTTCGTTATACGAAGAAATACGGGGATGATGTTCCACTGTACTGGTACCCGATTGCAAAAGAGCTGCGGAGGCTGCGGGGCAAAGACCTGTTAACACGACACGGCACATGGTAGGGACGAACCATGCCCAGCAGCTATCGAGAATCCGCAGCGCGACAATTCCCCGGCTTCCTCATCGTCGATGACGGTTGCTACGCCGTAAGGCTTCAGTGCTGCCAGAAAGTGATTTTGAGCAATCTGCTAATCGCTGCTCGACAAGTTCAGGCGGCCAGTTGTGGCCCGAACTGCAAATATCCGGCAACAGACCCGCGCGCTCACTGGGGCTTTATTTTGGAGGAGCCAAAAGGGCAGGGACAACGGCCACGGAAATTCCGTATGCCGGGCAACTACGAAAGCAGGGTTAAATAAATGCACTGCGGTGACAAGATAAAACATGAAACCAAAATAGCGGCAGAAAATGCGCTGGCAGAAGCAGTGCGGAAATATAAGCGCACGGGCCGTGGTGGAAAATCATGGAAGAATTTGAATGTCTATCAGTGCCACACTTGCCGGTTCTGGCATCTCGGGAGAAGCCGCGATAACACGGCCGTCAAGTTCAACCCGCGCGCCGGGCTAGCTGAACAGCCTAAGATTCTATCAACCGGCGAACTGCGCCGGAAGCTGGCCAGATTGGCTGAAAGCTGGGAGCGTCGTGATGACCACGTTCGCAAGCAACGCCTAGCGGCATTTAAAGCCATCATCGAGGCCGACAAACAGGTTCAGACACGCGATGATGAACGGCGGCGGATACAACAGGCAAAGTTCGATGAAATTATTGACAGCGTGCGCTTGGCCGCTGAAATCGTTCGGAACCTACAAAGGCCGGAAAACGAATTACCCCAGGATGATCTCTGATGCCACGACGTAGCGATCCCCATAAGCAATGGTCCTGGAAGCGACCTGGCGGAATCAGCAAACAGGTTAGAGCAAAAAATCCCTTGTGCCAGTTCGTTGACAAAACCACAGGCTTGCAATGCACGAAACCATCAACCGTAGTTCATCACCTTGTGGATTGGAAGGAAGACGAAACCAAATTTTACGACTGGAATTACCTGGTCGCGGTTTGCGAATTTCACCATCCCGGCGGACAGCTGGGCGACCGCACAAACAAAACGGTTGAGCATTCATACGTTGCAACGCTGGGCATTCTAGACACGGTTTACGACCACGGATTTGGTTTGCCTCAATGGCACGATAAGCACACGCCACCACGATACGGATATCAGAACCACTCGGATGCAACGGCAATCGGTGACAGGGCACTTGATGAGGCGCTGGCGAGATACAAGGCCGCCGCGTTAGTTTCCGAACAGCCAGAACCACGGTAGGACACTGCCACCCCAAAAACACGGTAGAGCACAGCAACCACCACACCACTACAACCCACATACACAAGCGAACGTACTGGGCTAGGAACGCCCGGAAGATACCTTGGCGGCCCTAAGCCCCAACCCCTTAAAAGCCCCTGAAATGCCGCGATATCGGATGATTTGATGCCTGTCCTACAGCCAATGCCCCTCATCTTTCTGTGGCCATCTATGGCAAGCCATTGTCTGTAGCCTTGGCTGCACAGTTGTTCGGAAAATGAATAGCCGGAAATGCCGTACATACACCTACGTAACTACGTTCATTATCAGACAGATGGGATGGGGGCCATGCGTTGAAATTCAAAAGCTTTCAGGGTCCGCGCGCCAGTGGAATATTAAACCTCGCAAATTGAAATCAAAAAGGGAACGGGCCTAATCTCCGCCTAATGTTGGCCGAAAAGACGATCATTCTAAGACGCATCGTATTCCAATCGTCTTTTGGGGCTCGGAAGACGAACGAAAAGACGAAACTCGTCTTTCCTGGCCCGCGCTTGTTTCCAGTTCCGCAATCCGTCACAGTTCCGCGCAAAGTTGAACGGGTTTCCAGGGCGATCACCAAAACCAATTTCTGAACCAAGCTTCCTTCGCCCGGAAGACCCAAGCTGGGTTGCTGGCTAACCGGCCAGCAGCCCGGCAACCAAACTTTGGGCGGAGGATTTTTGATATGGCTTCATTGCGGAAATTAAGCAAGCGGTTCAGCAACGCGCTGGCTGCGTTCCAAGCGGACGTTAAGTTGGGCTGCAAAATCATGGACAGAATTTCATCCCAATCCGCTGCGCTGTACGAACGTGCAGAACGCGCCTACAAAGATGAGCGATTGCGGCAGGGGCTTTCAGCGGAATCGCCAATCGCCGGTTTTGCCCGGCGCGGTAACCGCAAGAAACGCGGTCACTAGCCCATGGCGGAAAACGGTTTTTTCAAAGTAACAAGTACGCCGCCACCCACGGGCTGGGTTCGCGTTCGCACGATTTCTGGCAAGCCTGCGGGCCTTGGTTTTTCGTGCCCGAAATGCCACTTGGAATTTAGGCATAGCGCTCCAGACGCTATTTTTCACTGCGGCAAGTGGGAAAAAGCACCGCTGTTTACGGCGCTGCTTCCTGAACACAATTTAGGCAACCAAGCATTGCCGCCAAATGTAGTGCCATGTTTTTGGGAGGACTAAATCATGCGATTTTTCGGACGTACTTATGAGCGTGTAGACAACGTGGACCCGACCGGCAAAAACACCGGGGATTTTCTTGACAAAGCAGTGGCCGCTGAATCGCGCGTCGCCGCCGCCAACCACGCCGCACAGCAAAAATACTTGGCTGCGGACGCCAAGCGTCGGCGCGATGAGGCGAAGAATATTGCGGCCATGCTGAATGCCGCTGGCCAACAGGAGGAACTATGACCCAGGAACAAATCAAGGAATTGCGCAGCGCAAATCAGGACCGTGGATGGGCCCCGGTTCCGGATGGCTGCCCGGAAAATATCGTGCGCCAAATTTGCGAAGTTCGTGCCCGCAGGATTGCGGACGAAACCAGAATATCAGCGGCTGAGCGGCTATCCGTTAACCGGGCCAAGCCGGACACAACGGCTGATGATTTGCGACAGCGCCTAGCAGAGCTTTCGCTTTAATTTCAAACCGTCGCGATGCGGATTCATCGCGGGAAAGAGGTTTTATGATTTCAGCACCAGCACTACGGGAGATTTCCCAACTCCAGCATCAGGCCAACCAACTCCTTGCGCAACGGAATATCAGCCGCAGCGATGCAAAAAAGGCCGATATCCTGATTGCCAAGATTGCCAACATTCGGCAAGCCGGATTTTCCAGCGACGAACAGCGTGCCATCATCACCAAAGAGATTGGCCGCGAAATCGGCGCCGGCGAGCACAGAACGGAACACGAACATTTGTTCCGGGGCTTTCTGATGGGCGCTCCTGATTCTGAACTTGAGCAGCGCGCAGCCAGTTTCTTGGCCGGGCAGCAAACGCCGGCCTTTACCGCTGGCCCCGAGGGCGGCGTCCTGGTCCCTATCGCATTCGCGCAGCGAGTGGCAGAGGGCCGCGCTCTGGTTGACCCGCTGTTCAACCCGAATCTGGTCACGCTCATTCAAGAGGACGGCTTCACTTGCCCGCCGTTGTCTATTCCCGGATGGGACCTTTCCGCTATCACGGCCGTCAAGGTTGCGGAAACCGTGCAGCACAACCCGGATGTGATTCCGGCGCTGAATACCGAAATGACTAATTGTTTCATGTACAGGCTGACTTTGGCTGCCTCGATTGAGGCAGAGGCGGATATGCAAGCCTACGGTTCCACCGAAGCCGCCATGGCCCGCGCGCTGGGTATCGGCATGGGGCGTGGCGTGGGAGCGGACCTGATTTCGGGCGATGGTTCGACCGGGCCGCAAGGCGCGCTCACTGGCGCGGCGAACAGTGGGTACACCACTGCCAGCCCCTCTGAGCTAACGCTGGACGATTTAACGGCAATCTTTTTCAGCGTGAATCCGATTTACCGGGAATCCATCAAGTGTGCATGGCTAATGGCCGACGCAACCTATAAATTGGTTCGCAATGCGGTCGATGGGGCACAGCGTCCGCTAATTAGTTTGGACGCAGTTGGGCAGCCTTCCATTCTTGGGCGGCCTGTGTACATCTCGCCCACCATGCCTAGCGGCGCAAGTTCCAAGGCGATTCTGTTTGGAGATTTTAGCGCGTACTACGTGCATTCCAGTTCGCTGCTCCTTCGCCGGCGTACGCAGTATCCGGGGCTGGTCGAATATGGAAAGGTGGCATTCACGGCGTTGCAATGGGTCGATGCAAAGGTTGACGACCCGACCGACGGCGCACTGCCGCCCCTGGTCTACGCCACGATGTTTTCTTAAAATATTGCCTGACCCTGCCCTCATCCTCGGGGTCTGCGCAATGCGGGCGAAGCGTCCTCCTACCGTCGCGCCCGCAAAAAAGCGGGCAGTCTCCCTCCGGGGCTGCCCCGCTTACTGTTACAGGGGCCAGCAAAGAAATTCAAATTTCTTCATTGCGCCACAGTGAAAGATTTTTTCCAATCTTTGCTGGCCCCTGTAACAGCACAACGAAAGGTTGATTGGAAACGTGGGCCGGGAGAGCCGGGAACCCATTTGGTTAGCCCCTCATTGGGCGGCGATGACCCCGGCCCCTTTTTACTTCTAATGCAAACAGCGCCCCATTATCCGGTTTCGGCCCGATACACTCCCGACGGCTGGGAGAGTACCGGCCTCTCGTTCGGAGACTACGAACGCTGCCACGTCTTCCAGCATAAGCAGCACGGCGAAAGACGCTTGCCGACGCCGCGATGGGCCATCGACGATGGCCTCTTGCGCGAACTGCTGGTTTGCTTTATGGAGGAGCGTGCTGGGATTCGGCCCGAGGCGGGGCGGGTTGTTCTTTCAAAACTTTCGTTGGAACAAAGACTGGCGTCAGCCCAACAGGTTTTGCAGCGGCAACGACAATTCAAGGCGGCGACCATGGCGAAGCTGTGCAAGGAGTATGTCGCTTTAAAGCAAAGCACGTTGCCCGACCGCAAGGAAATGAGAAAACTGGAAATCCAGATAGAAAATTTGGATACCTGTGTGAGAACGATGGAAAAAGACGGCGGCACAGCCGTGGTCGCTGGCATTGTGAAATTTTATTATAGCGTGGGACTCGACAGCCCCGGCGTTGGGCAAGAGCTAGGAATTAAACCCACACATGCAAGACAAGTTTTATGGCGGCTGTTTAAAACCGCCGCTGTGCTGGCGGCGACGAACCCGCGATTCGCGGAAGCTTTGGGCGATGTTGCGGCGACAAAGGCGGCGACGAACCCGCGATTCGCGGAACGCACATCGCGCCCTAAACCCGGCATAGCGTTTTACCGTTGCGAAAGCGTGCAAGTTTTGGAAGTTTTCGGCGAACTCGCCAAAATTCGGAACAAGCTGGGCATCATTACGGTTGAAATTAAAGCCCTGGAATTCAAATGAAAGCCCCGGAGAAATCCGGGGCCAGTGATTACAGCGCCGAAAAACCTATGCGTGCGCGGCCTTACGCTTTGCCTCTTTCTTTGCGGGCTTGTGCAACCCGGCTTTTTTTCAAAACGTTCCGCACGCGGTTGTTGCCTGTGTTCGGCGGATATCCGATTGCCTGAGCGATTTGCGAGACGTTCTTGCCAGCCCTGTACATGCGGCGAATATGCGCCGGGTTCCATTTCACCTTTTTGTATTTCGTTGCCATTTTGCCTGCGCCTCCTGACGAGACGATGGAGGAGACGGCAAGGAAGAGCAACTCCTTTAAATCCTTGTGCTGTCAGCAGAATGGCCGGGCGGCGGGACGTGATAAACTAGTAAACATAGGGATATTTCAAATCCCAGAAGGGTTGGTTCAACAAGAAAATGGAATCCAGAAAATACATCAAACTTGAAGATATCCTTAGCGTTCGCGTCGAGTGCACGTGTGGCGCTGCTTTGGAAGGGCCACTGGATATCATGCTCAAGGCAGCAGATGTTTGCCCTGTTGGTTGCGATAAGAGTTGGAAAACAGGAAGAGAAAGCGGCGAGCTTTTGGTACGAGGCGGCACACAACTGAAACAATTTCTCGGGCAGTGGAAGACTTTTGCAGATTCGATGGCAGCAAGTTCCAATGTTCTCAATTTTTCGTTGGAGTTCCGCGTAAAGGACGATAAGCAGCCCGCCGCGCCGGGGCTATAAGCTGTTGCCCATTTTGTTGCCCAAAGGGCTGCCAAGTGTGCCCAAAATACCCCGAACTAGCCCGCCGAACACGGGCTGACTTGTTGAATGGGCAAGGAGCCGGTATCAGGCAAGAAAATTACGAATCGGCTGCTCTACCAACTGAGCTACGTCGGCTTTCGGTGGGCGTGGTCTAGTTTACCAAATCCTCACGTGGGGACAGCCGCCCTCGGCCCGCCCGCCGCCTTGGTCTTGCAATTCGCGGCAACGGGAATACAATTGCCGCGAATTTGTTTTCAAAATGGAGATTCCAGATAAATAGCACTCACTTTTTCTTTAGCCAACTCCACCTTTCTCCGACCTCCCGTCGCGCCGCGGCCGCGTTGGTCATGATGGTCGCGTTGGTCTGCATTATCCCCACGCAGCTTACGGCAACCGACGTTAGTAATGTGGGCACGCTGGCGTCCCAGTGCGGTGCGGGCAAGCACAAGGCTTGCAGCGAGCTGGCGAAGATTGCGGTCGAGGATAAAGATGCCAGCGTCCGCAGCGCTGCCGTTGCGCAGCTGACCGATCAGGCTGTGCTGGCGAAGGTTGCGCTGGGGGACGAGAATGCCTCCGTACGCGCCGCTGCCGTGGCCAAGCTGACCGACCAGTCCTTGCGAGCGAAGATTGCGGTCGAGGATAAGGATGCCGGCGTACGCTGTTCTGCTCTGCCGTTGGACCCTTTGGTGCAAGAATTGCGTAACCGGGCAATGCAGGGGGTTCAATGGTTTCCCCCGTTCCCGCCAGCCCTTCTCGCTCAATCTGATGTGACGGCGAGGGTCAAAGAATGGCAGAACGGAGAATCGCAGGACGCCAACGGACCGCCGCCGCCCCAACTCAGCGGTCAATTTACTGTTGAAGGTACGAGCGTGTTCATGTTGGAGCGCGAGGGTGACGCCTTCATGGCTTCTTGTGAAATTCCCGCAACGGACGGCAAGATCGCAACCGGGGGAGCCATATGGCAGGAGAGGAACCAGGACGTCACGACCGGCAGAATGCTCTCGGCTTCCCCCGCTATTTCAGGCGTGATATGGACTCCTCGTACTACTGTGATCGGAAAGTTGGATCTGACAGGACCTGGTGACATCACGAGTAGCCCCAATTTCGATTTCGACGCCTTTAAAAATGCTCCGGGCGTGATTCCCTTCGCCAACGGCTACGCGGTTAATCTCTTCGGTCAGAAACTCAAAGAACAAGGGCTGGTGGACCCTGATGCGCGCCCCAGAGGTAACTATGTCACCGACGACGGTAAGCCACTGTATGGTCGTCTGGTCAGGAACCGTTCCGGAAAGTTGGAGGAGATAGCCCTTAGGCCCTAAAACAGTCGATCAAAGAGAGAGCCTGGAGCTTCTCCTATTTCTTCTAAACTTGCATACAGCGGGGAAGCTGTACGATGGTGCCGATTTCGAGCTTTCGCTCCGCCAGGCAGCCGCCCTCCGCTGTCCCTCTCAAGCATTATTCGAACCGAATCAGCACAATCTCCGGCCAAGTCCCCACCCGCAGCGGCGGACCCCATGTGCCCGCGCCGTAGGAGGTATAGACCAAGAGGTTGCCCAGGCGCTGCAATCCGTAAACGAACTTGCCGTAGATGCGGGAGGTAATCCAGCTAAAGGGCACGAACTGGCCGCCGTGGGTGTGCCCGGAAAGCTGCAGCGAGACGCCTTCTTCCTCCGCAATCTTCACCCGGTCGGGCGTATGCGTGAGCAGGATGCTGGCCTGGTCGCGATCCACCCCAGCCCGGCGCAGAACCGTTCGCAAGCGATCGTCCTTGGCCGAGTCTCGAAAATGCACGCCAACAAGCTGCATGCCGTCCACCATCACCTTCTCGTTGTTCAGCACACGCACGCCGGCGCCCCTCACGGCATTTAGGTATTTCGTGGGATCGGTAAACTCCTCATGATTGCCGGTCACGAAATACGTCCCCAGCGGAGCGGAAAGCTCGGCCCAAGGCACGGCGAGCATATCCGCGTCGACTGCGGTGCCGTCATACATGTCGCCGGCAATGAAGACGATGTCCGGCCGCAACCGGCCGAGCATCCTAACGATGCGCCGCATGAACCGAATGCCGCGCACATGCCCCAGATGAGTATCGCTGACCAGCGCCGCTACCCGCCCCCGCCAGGATTCCGGCAGGTTCGGCAATTTGACCGTAATGCGCTTCACCCGTGTCCAAGCGGCATTGACTATGCCGTAGAGACTCGCCAGCAGAGCCAGCCCAAAAAGCCCCGCCGCCAGCATTCGCCGATCTGGGCGCAACCCAAGAACTCGCGCTCCGCCATACACCACCCAGCAAGCGCAGGCCGCCAGAAAGAAGAAACTCAACATCCCCAGCCACACCGCCGAAATCTTGTACAAAACCCGCACCACGACATTCGAATAACGCCAAGCCAGCAATGACGCGGCGATGAAACTGACCGCCATCACCGCCAGAGCAATCTGCCATGTGGAAATTCCCGGCGGGTCGGCAGTTACCCAGAACGACGTCCAGGTTTCGTATAGAAACCAATGGGCCAAAAGCAAAACCGACTGCACGATGGCAACGAAGATAGCGATTCTTGACCTCACCGGATTTGGCCATACCCTTTCACAACAGAAGCTATTCCGCGAACTTCGGAACGCCCCTATTAGATGAGATTCGATCGGGAGAGGATTGGGGCCGCGCGGGAGGCCTTTATGGCAGCGCCAGAAGCGTGTGCGTGAGGCCAGGACTGCCGGCTATCGCGGTGAAGCAAATCGCGCAAGCTCCGGCCCCGAAGGGGCCATCGATAATAGCCCAGCGCCTTCGGCGCTGGGAAAAGCGGGAAAGATGAGCCAGTCCCGGGAGGGGACGACTGAAGTTCTCATCGCGGGAAGCGTTCCCCACCCAGCCCAGAGTTTTTCCGCACTCCCTCGCGCCTTTCGAATGCAATTAGCCGCGGTTTCGGTAAGAGCACGCCCTCCGGTCGTGCCGCTGAGCCAGCGAGAACCTATCCGCGCTTTGCTCTCCAAAAACCAGATTTCTCCGCTCGAAATGACTGCATATCCCGATACTGAATCGCCCTTCCTCAACCTCTCAATCGTTTTCAACATTCACTACGAACCGCGACCCTCAGCCGTTCCCTCGGAATGAAATTCACGGCGCAACATCCGGAGCATACGCTCACAAAACGAAAAGGCCGCCCGGCAAAGGCGGCCTTCTCTTTCAAGGGAGAATAGTTCCAACGGAGGTTTATTGCCGTCAAAACTTTCTGGCGAAATCTTAGAAGTCGAAAAAGGGGGGTGTCAAGGGATTTCTCAGAAATAAATGGCTTTGTTTTCAACAACATATAAAAATCGTCAACAGTGCCCGGAATTGGCCCATCTTGAGACAAAAGCCGGTTTTCGGAGACTAAAGCGCTTTGATTGATGAGCTTACGTCGGAACTGGGGGTTTCGCTCCGCCGGTCGGACAGGTGCAGGCATATGAACTCCATCTCCTCCCGGCGCTGCAAAACCTGCTCGGGAAGCAGTTGCCGAATGAGCACGCGCACCCCGCCAAACGCGATTCCCGCCACAATGGCCAGCCCGCCAATGATCGCGCACAGAATAATTGCGTTCACCAGCAGGTTGGCGATGTTGTCTTTCTTACTGAAGTAAGTGTTCTGGTTCCAGGTAACGTTGGCGTCGTAATTCACCGAAGCCAGCAGAGACTTCGCTTCATCCGCCGAAATGGCTCCGCTTGCAACGGCGACGATGGGCCCGGTGCGCTTGTCGTAGATCGGACTTGCGTTTGCCGAGGATGGCTGGTTCGCTTGCGCGGGCGTCGTCTTCTGCGCCGCGTCCGCATCGATCCGTTTCAAGGCATCGGCGGCAATTTGCGGCGTGGGGTACTCGATCAGCATTAACATGGCTTCGCCACCGGCGGTATCGTAGTTAGCCAGCGCAACTTCGGCGCCGCGGCCGAAATCCACCAGCTCAGCGGAAAGCGGCGCACCCACTTTTTCCAGCGCGACCGGTCCAACCACGTATTTTGCGGTGTCCTTGACATATCCCTGCCGTGGGAGATACTCGCGCAGTCCGGGCAGCGCTGCCGCGTTGCCCGCCGGCCGGGGAAGGTCGTCGGCCAACTCGCGCAGTTCCGCTGCCGACATGGCGGTAAGCCTCTGGAAAACCGCGTCCACCAGGATATTCCCGCGATAAAACAAGACGCGCTCGTTCAGCGACGCGCCCTGGTCGCCAATCTCCTCCCTCACCATCGGAGGCACTTTGTAGTAGTTGAAGGCCCCATAGGCGCCGCTGGCGTCGGCAAAGCGCGCGGCTTTGATGGTCACTTTGCGGCCATCGTCGCGCAGGTAAGTGGCGGAGGCGAAATCGGTAAATCCGTATTCCTTGAGCAGAGCCGCATTCACCGGGTCAGCCACGGTGGCGTCCGGGCTGGTTTGCGCCGTCCCCGACAACTGCCATCCCCCAAATGCCTTAGGGAGAATTGGAGCGGGTGTTGTGGCGCGGGCGCCCTCGCCCGCGTACGCCGCAGAGGACGCCAACACCAGTAGGGACGCTATCAATCTGAACCGAAAAACCCGCATAGGAGCCGAAGACACTTCCACTCTCACATTAGACTACAGAGCGAGGAAGAAAGTTTCCAGGGAGTTGTGTGGAGCGGACACTCTTGTCCGCTGCTTTTGCAGTTGGTTCTTGCTTGTCGCAGAAGTAGTCCTTCGGGGCGTACGAAGGGTAACAGTAACAACAACTTCAAGTGCAGCGGACAAGAGTGTCCGCTCCACACATTCATCGCAGATTGGGGATGAGCACGGCTACCTTTACTGCCCCGCGCCCTTGCTAATCTGGCTGGCCACGTTCACCCCGCTCAGCCCGCTCACATACTTCGCAATCCCTTGATAGAGCGATTCCGCAATCCGCTGCCGGTAGGCGGAAGTTTCCAGGCGGCGTTCGTCGTCCGGGTTGCTGACAAACGAAATCTCCGCCAAAATCGACGGCATATTCGCCCCAATCAGCACAATGAACGGCGCCTTCTTTACTCCCCGGTCGCGCATGCCTGGGCTTTTCGTCACCAGCCCGCTGTGCATCGCGCTCTCCACGTCGGAGGCGAACTCGCGCGATTCGTCGATCTTTTCCTTGAGCGCGATCTTCTTCACCAGGTCTTGCAGCTCGTGAATCGATTTCTCCGAAACCGCGTTCTCCCGCGCCGCCACTTCCAAGGCGTCCGGCGAAGAGGAAAAGTTCAAGTAATAGGTCTCCACCCCGCGCGCGTCCGGGTCGCTGCTGGAATTCGCGTGCACCGAGATGAACAAATCCGCCTGATCCTGATTGGCAATGGCGGTGCGCGTTTCCAGCGGAATGAAAGTGTCATCCCGCCGCGTGTAGTCCACCTCCGCGCCTAGCCGGGTCTCCAGCAGCTTGCCCAGCCGCTTGGAAACATCCAGCACCAGGTCCTTTTCGCGGAGGCCGTTCGGCCCGATCGTGCCCGTGTCGTAGCCGCCGTGGCCCGGATCGATCACAATCTTGCCGATCTTCAATCCCAGGGCGCGAATCAGCGAGCGATCTCCATTCGCCGTCGGCCGCGCTTCATGCACGCTCTTCGACGCGCGGAGTTTGGAGCGCGGCGCGGCCGTGCCGGTTCCGGAATCTGCCGCGGGGGTGTCTGCCGCCGGTGTTGAGCCGGAATCGTCGTCATCGTTATCGCTGGCGTCCGCTTCCACAATCTTCTTCTTGTTGTTCTTGACTGGACGCGAAGCCGGTTGCGTATCTTTGGCGGCTGCGGCCCCAGGCGCCGGTCCTATTCGGGTCAACGCGGGACCAGTCACGGGTGTCGTGACTTTCCGCACGACATCGGGCGCAGTCGTCGAGTCGTCATCGTTGGCGGAAGCTTCGCTCTCCCGCTTACCTTGGGCATCATTGTCGCGCGCGGCCCTGCCGTGCCTATCCACACCATGAATATCGATAATCAGCCGTGGCGGGTTGGGCAAGAGGAACGCGTTGTAATCCAACAGGCTATCGACTTCCAGCACCACGCGGGTCTGTTGTGCCGCAAACTGCGCCACCCGGATCTTCTTCAGGAATCCATCGTCCACATCGAAAGTCTTACCCACCAAAGTCGAGGCCAGCTTGGTGTCGGCCAGGTCAAAGAAAATCCGGTCGGGGTGGGCGATCCGCTGCGACTCGAACTGGACGCTCTGCTCCAGGTCAATCGCCACTCGCGTGTAATCGGGCGTGGACCAATGGCGAATGCCGGTCACCCGCGGCAGGCTCGCGGCCTTGTCTTTCTCCCCACCAGCCTCGCTGGCATCTTTCGCCGGGTTCAATTTCACCGGGCTCGCATCTCCATCGCTCGCGGCGGAGTCCTGATCCGCCTGCTTCACGCTGCTGTTCAGAGCGGCTTGTTGCTTCTCGTCTTCTTGCTGCAACGCCTTGCGCGCGTCATCCGCCAGGTGGTTCCGCGGATAGCGCCGCAGGAATTCTTGAAACGCGGCGCGCGAGTCGGAGGCATCCTCCAGGTCGTCCTGGTAGATTTCCCCAATCGTAAACAAGGCGTCGAAGCGGTACTTGCTGCCGGGATACTCGCGGCGCAGGAACTGATATTGCTTGATTGCCTTCAGCAGAATGTCGTTGTCGTCAAACCGCCGGCCCATCTCCACCATCAACTCGGCTACCGCCACCACGCTGGGGTCGGCCTTGGTGGAAGTCGGCGCGGCGAAGTACACGCTCCGGTAAGCTTCAATGGCCTGCTGATAATCGTGGCGCGTGCGATCTTTGGCCGGACGCCCGTTCAGCGCCTCCCGCATGCGTTCCGCTTTGTCGAATTGCTGCGCCGCCCAATCCTCAGACCTGCGCCGGCTGCCCAGCGACGGCGTTGCCGCCAGCATCAGCAGAAACAGAGCCGCACTCCAGCGCCACCCGCGTTGGCTTGAATATGAGTTTTTCAATTTCCTGGGCCTGTAATCGCTACCAATCTCTCAGGACCGCTCTGCCGCCGAGGGAACCTCCCTCAGTCGGTGTTGCTGAAATACAAAAAGCCCTGCGCATCCCGCTGCACTCGGATAGGCTCATGCGCCGCACCGCCTAAAATGTGCCAGTCCGACCCCGCCCCGCCGTTATACAGCTGCGTGATCCGCTTCACGTACGCGCGAGTCTCCGCAATCCTCGGAACACCCGCGCTGCGAGCCACCGCTCCCGCTCCCGCGTTGTAAGCCGCCAGACTGAGCCGCACGTCGCCTCCATAGCTTTCCATCAGCTTCTTGAGGTGCCGCACGCCCGCGTCGATGTTCTGCTCCGGGTCAAAGGGATTAGTCACGTTCAGCTGCCTTGCCGTCTGCGGCATCAGCTGCATCAGCCCCATCGCTCCCTTGCGCGATACCGCGTTAGGGTTGAAGTTGGATTCCACCTTGATCACCGCTCGCACCAGGTTGGGATCCACATTGTGTTCCGCTGCCGACTTGTCGATCGCCGCGTCAATTTCTTCTTGGGTCAGGTTCTTGCGCGTGAGATCAAAAGACTGCGACTGCGACGTCGCGGACGACGTTTTCCCCAACAACTGATCCACCTCCGCCGCCGCCGAGCGCGCCGCCCGGTAGTTTGCCCGCGGCACCGGCTTCCAGCGATGCTCGATCACGCTCCAGTAAACCAGCGAACTGCGCTGGCTCTGGGATGCCGCCGCCTGCCGGGTTCGAGCAGGGGCCGCCGGAGCGTAGTCGTTCACAAACACCCTGCGGCCGCTATCGTCGGTGCTGGTGGTAATGGATCCGGACACGTCGCCGGAGCCGGCCTCTGCCTGCACGTATGGCGTGGTGAGAGAAAGGAAGGTCGCGATTACAGGACTTGCCATCAGGGCGAGTTGCAGGCGCTTTCGCATAGCCGGGTACCAGCTTCTCCTTCGCGGAGGCACACAAACCCCCGCTGCTATCTACCCGGAACCTGACGGAGAACCTTACTGCCAGAGTAAGTCGATTATAGGCTGCGGCGGGGTGCTGGGCAATCTGACAAGAGGTCATTGAACCACGGTGGTAATCCGCGCAAGTGATTGATAAATATAATAATTGTCGTGCTGAGCGTAGTCGCGCCAAGCGGAGCGAAGCCACGGCGGAGTCGAAGCATCCCTACCCTCCAAGTTCGCGGTCGGTTCCGCGGAGATCTCTCAACCTTCCTGAAAGCCCCTATGTTACGCTGGCCGGTTCCCATGACTGAACCAGAATCCCCCCAACGCCAAATCCCCGACGCCCTAATGCTCCACGGCTTCTGGTATCGCGCACTGCCCAGCGACCAAATCCGCGGAAGCCAACTGCACAAAGCCACGCTGCTCGAGATCCCGCTAGTCATCGGCCGTGACCGCCAGAAACGCCCCTTCGCTCTCCACGACGCTTGCCCGCACCGCGGCATGCCACTCTCCTGCGGCCAGTTCGACGGCCAACAGCTCGAATGCAGCTACCACGGCTGGCGCTTCGATGCCCACTCAGGCCAATGTCAGCTCATCCCCTCATTGACCGATGGCCAGATCAAAGACCAAAAGCTCCGCTTCGACCGCATCTACGCCGGCAGCTACCCCTGTGAGGAGCACGACAGTTTCCTCTGGGTCTTCATCCCCGAACCGACCGCGCCAGGAGCGGGTTTCACCAAAACCGCCGAGCCGCCATTTCCCGCCCCGCAAGTCCCGAAGTTCAGTGACAGTTTCAAGACCGCCTACCTCACCGCCGAAATGCCTGTCAACGTGGACCACGGCATCATCGGCCTGATGGACCCCGCGCACGGCCCCTTCGTGCATCAATCCTGGTGGTGGCGCAAGCGCGAGAGCATCCACGAAAAGCAAAAACACTTCGAGCCCATCCCCAACGGCTTCCGCATGAGCGCGCATACCCCCAGCTCCAACAGCGCTCCCTACAAGTTGCTGAAGTTTTATGCCAAGGGGGATTCGGTGACCACGACGATTGACTTCGTTCTGCCCAACCTGAGGCTGGAGACGATCCGCGTGGGCAAGTTCTGGTTTTCGTCGCTAACCACCGTGACCCCGATCACCCGCAACCACTGCCGCATCGACGTGGTTGCCTGCTGGAACATCTTTTCGTGGTTTCCGTTTGCGCCCTCCCTGCTGAAGTTCGTGTTCGCGAAATTCGTCGAACAAGACCGCCGCACCATGGAACTGCAAGCCGAAGGCCTAAAACACAATCCACACCTCATGCTGATCGACGACGCAGACCGCCCCGCGAAGTGGTATTTCGCCCTGAAAGCCGCGCACCTGGAAGCCAAGAAGACAGGATCAGAAATGAAGCACCCGCTAGCCGGACCGGTCACGCTGAAGTGGAGGAGCTAGCGTGGGGACAGCCGCCCCCGGCTGTCCGGCCAGGCGCAGCCCGGCAGTTGATGTAGAGCGGACACTCCTGTCCGCTGCTTTTGACTTTGTTTGGTTTCCCACGAGAAGCATTGCAACCGCAAGCTGAAATCAAGATCAAAAAGCGTCGGACAAGAGTGTCCGACCCACACAGACTACCCCAGCAGACCCTCCACCACCCCATAAGCCCCATCCAGGGCCGCATCCAGTGCCGAAGCGTCTTTCCCGCCAGCTTCCGCCAAATCCGGCCGCCCCCCGCCCTTGCCGCCAACTTTCTGCGCCACCGGCCCAATGACCTTCCCAGCCTGAATCTTCGAGGTGAGATCCTTGGTCACGCCGACAATCAGCGAAACATTCCCATTGCTCGCCGACCCCAGCACCACCACCCCCGAACCAATCTTATCGCGCAGCTGATCCACCAACGTCCGCATCTGCGCCCGCTCCAAATTGTCCGCGCGATGCGCCAGCACCTTCACGCCGCGAATGTCCCGAATCTTGTCGCCGATGTTCGCCGTCCCCGACGACGCCGACTTCATCCGCGCCTGATCAAGTTCCCGCCCCAGCCGCTTGATCTCCGCGTCCTTCTTCTCCAGCTCAGCTTTCAAAGCCTCCGCAGGAGAAAACTCCGTGGGTGCCCCATCCTCGCCTGTGGGTGCCCCATCCTTTCGCGTTCTTTGCGAAAGGGTGGGTTTAGAAAGGGTGGGTTTAGAAAGCGTCACTAGCCCCGCTACAACCTCGTCCAGCTTGTGGTCCTTCTGGAATTCACGAAGCGACCCTTCCCCAGTCACGGCCTCCACGCGCCGCACGCCTGAAGACACGCTGCCTTCTTTCAATATCTTAATCAGCCCAATTTCCCCAGTCTGCGCCGTATGCGTCCCGCCGCACAGCTCAGTCGAAAAATCCCCAATCTTGATCACCCGCACCCGGTCGCCATACTTCTCCCCAAACAGCGCCATGGCGTGGTAGTCGTTGATGGCCACATCGATCGGCACGTTCTCGATGACTTCAATCTTGGTATTGCGCAGCACTTCCCTGTTGATCAGGTCTTCAATGTCCTGCAACTCTTCGTCTTCGACCCCGGTGAAGTGCGAAAAGTCAAAGCGCAGATGATCCGGCGCCACCAGCGACCCCGCCTGCTTCACATGCTTCCCCAAAACCTCGCGCAACCCAGCCTGCAGCAGATGCGTGGCAGTGTGGTTGCGCATGGTAGCCGTGCGTATGTCGGTATCCACAACAGCGTCCACCTTGTCGCCAATCCGAAGGGTGCCCCACCCTACGCGGTTTTCGTAGGGTGGGGTTTTTACCACGACCTGATGCGCCCTAACCCCCTGAATCGGGTAGTAGCAACCAATCACCTCGGCGACGACGGTATTGTGGTCGTCCGAGTAAAACCATCCCCGATCCCCAACCTGCCCGCCAGACTCCGCATAAAACGGCGTGTGATCAAGAATAACCTCGCCCTCCTCGCCAGCCTTGAGTTCCGACGCGCCCTGACCGTTGCGAATGATGGCCAGCACTTCGCACCCATTCGAGCGAGTCTGCCGGTAGCCCTCGAACTCAGATTTCGGAAGCTGCTGGTAAGCGGGACTGGCGGTCTGCTTGGCCGCGCCTTTCCAGGAAGCGCGAGCACGAGAGCGCTGCTCGGCCATAGCGCTGTCGAAACCGGCCTGATCGAACACGATTCGTAGATCTCGGCAGGCATCTTGGATGAAGTCCCGGGGAAGCCCGAAAGTGTCGTAGAGTGTGAACGCCTGTCCGCCAGGGTAAACCGCACTGCCACCCCACCGCTCAACCTGGTCCATCACATGAGCCAAATCCTGGGTCTCAGCGTCCTGCAAAACTGAACTTGTGGCCCCTGTTTTGCGAAGCGCCTGGAGCGCAACATCACGAAGATTCTGTTCCAAATGCTCCAATCCGTCTCTCAGAGTGCGAGCAAATTTCGTTTCTTCAGCAAGCACGATCCTGGAGACGCGATTTGCGGTTTCCGTCAGTTCGGGATACGCGTTGCTCATGGCATCTCGAACCGCAAAGACCATCTCATGCAGGAACGGCTTGGTTTGCCCCAACAGTCGTCCGTGCGTAATCGCCCTTCGGACTATCTTTCTGAGTACATAACCCCGACCTTCATTTGAGGGCATTACTCCGTCTGAAATGAGAAATGAAACCGCACGCGAATGATCCGCGATCACGTTTAGGGAAGCGGCTGATTTGGTGTGAAACTCTCTGAAGTCTTCTGTCACTCCAGAGAGTTTACGCAGACCTACAAGTTGCTTAGCTTTCTCTCTTAAAGGTTCGAAAAGATCCGTACCATAGTTCGAAATCACGCCCTGCAAGACCGCCGTCACCCGCTCCAAGCCCATCCCGGTGTCAATCGAAGGCTTGGGCAGCGGATCCAGCCGATAGCTCGGATACTTCGGCTGCATGGTTTCGAGGTCAAGAAATTGCTCACCCTCGCCAATCCGATTGAACTGCATGAACACCAAATTCCAAATCTCTACATACCGCCCGCAATCGCACGGAAACGCGCAATTGGCGTGGCCAGAATCAGACGCCGCCGGGCCCATGTCGTAATGAATCTCGCTGCACGGGCCGCACGGCCCGGTGTCGCCCATCTGCCAGAAATTGTCTTTCAGCCCAGCCTCAAAAATGCGATCCTTCGCCACGCCCTGCCCCACCCACAGGTCGTAAGCTTCGGCATCGCGCTGCATCCCGCCTTCGCCGTTGAAGATGGTGACGTAGAGCTTCGTCTTATCAATCCCAAACCACTCCGGCGAAGTGATCAGCTCCCATGCATAGGCAATCGCATCCTTCTTGAAATAATCTCCAAACGAAAAATTCCCCAGCATCTCAAAAAAAGTGTGATGCCGGTTGGTAAACCCGACATTCTCAAGGTCGTTATGCTTGCCACCCGCGCGCACGCATTTCTGCGACGAAGTCGCCCGCGTGTAATCCCGCTTTTCCAGGCCAAGGAAGACATCCTTGAACTGATTCATCCCCGCATTGGTAAACAGCAAGGTGGGATCGTTCGCCGGCACCAGCGACGACGAGTGCACCCGCCGGTGTCCCTTTTCCTCAAAAAATCGCAGGAATGTTTCGCGAATTTCGGAGCCAGTCGGCATGTCGTGGGAAATAAATCGCGCAAGCCGATTCTAGCATTCGCGTAGCCGCGATGTTCACGCATCACAGACAACGGCCAATGATGGAGCTAGCGTTTCAGCCGTCCCTCCGGAACTCTTCGCGGATTTATTCGCCCTCCCAGCACCGAGGTGCTGGGCTTTGGGCGGTGGTCCCTCGGGGACCGAAAAGCCAGAATCACGCATTACCGCAATGTTCCGGTCATCCTGGCTCCGGTCCCGGAGGGACCACCGCCAATAGCCCACCGCTTCAGCGGTGGGTTGGGGTTGGCATCGAGCCAAGTCCCGGAGGGACGACTGAAATCCAAGCCAAAGGAATCCCCATGTCCCACACCTACGTCTCCGGCCTCGTTCATTGTGTTTTCTCGACGAAACTCCGCCGCAACCTCATTGCGGGCGAGCGTCAAGCCCAACTCTGGTCCTACCTTGGCGGCATTGCTCGGAAGAACGGACTCAAGGCCATCGCAATCGGCGGAACGGAAAATCACATCCACATCCTGTTGTCCCTTCCGGCGACCATGCCCTTGGCCAAGGCCCTGCAATTGTTAAAAGGGGGCTCCTCGAAATGGATGAACGAAACTGGGGCTGAAGATTTTGCCTGGCAGGAGGGTTACGGCGCCTTTACCGTAGGCATTTCGCAGCAAACCGGCACCGTCGCCTACATCAACCGCCAAGCGGAACATCACAAGAAGCGGAACTTCGAAGACGAGTTCCTGGCAATCTTGAAGAAACACGGAATCGAATACGACCAGAAATACGTATGGGGATAGCGTTTCAGAGGTCCCTCCGGGACTCCTGGATCATATGCATTCTCCCCACCGCTGAAGCGGTGGGCTATTAGCGATGGTCCCTGCGGGACCAGAACCCGGGGTGACCTGAGCGCCGCGGCAACGGCATAATTCTGGCCTTTCGGTCCCGGAGGGACCGACCGCCAATAGCCCAGCACCTCGGTGCTGGGTGGGCATGACAGCAAAGCCAAGTCCCGTAGGGACGACTGAAATCCCAACCGGGTAACGATCAATTCACGCGGCCTACTTTACGACGTCAACCGTCTTGTCCGCACCCTTCTTAACGTCATGACCGACGGCTTTCACGCCCTTGGTGATGCCGTGTCCCGTCTTCTTGGCCGCGCTGTCGGTTTTGTCGGCAACTTTTTCCGTGCCGTGCGCGGTATCTTTGGCCGCGTCTTTTGTTACCGTAGCCGTTTTGTCCGCCGCTTTGTCCGTATCCTTGGCGGCGGTCCTGGTGCCGTGCGCCGTGTCTTTCGCGGCATCTTTCGAGACCGCAGTGGTCTTGCCCGCCGCGGTCTTGGTTCCGGCCACGGTTTTGTGGGTCGCGGTCTTGCTATCGTGCGCCGTGTCTTTCGCCGCGTCCTTCGATACCGCACCCGTCTTGTCCGCCGCTTTTTCCGTATCCTTAGCGGCGGTCTTGGTGCCGTTGGCGGTGTCTTTCGCCGCCGTCTTGGTGGCGTGCCCGGTATCCTTGGCCGCGGTGTCCACATCGGCGGCCGCGCCTTGACCGAATGCGAATGCCGCGCTGAACAATAGGACAGCGAAAACTGCTGCAAATCTGAATCTCATGGCTCCTCCACGCTGGCTGAAAGTAACTGAAGTATCCCGCTTCGCCCCGCAAAACGCAACGAACGGAGGTCGACTCAGCCGGCGTTTCACTCCGCTTCTTCCTCCAGCGCGCTCAGCATCTCGTCATCCACATCCCATTTCTTCAGGATGGCAAAAATGGTCTTCGCCGCGAATCCCGCTCTCATCAGCTGCCGGAAAATCCGCGCGGCTTGTTTCTGATCTTTCGGCTTCTGCAGACGCTTGCGCCGCAGGTAGTCGCGTGCCTGCTTCTCGTCATTCACACCCTCAAACACCGCGTCCACGGCCTTCTCGATGACCTCGCCGTGAACTCCTTTGGTTTTCAAATCCGTGACCACCCGCCGCCGCCCAAACTTCTCGTTATCGCGCCGGAACGAGGAATAGGCAGCCGCGTACTTCGCGTCGTTGAGATATCCCTGATCTTTGAGGCGGCGGATCACCAACTCCACCAGTGTTTGGCCGATTTCCGTTTCCGCCTCCACCCGCGGCCGCAACAGCCGCTTCAGTTCCGCGACCGTGCGCATGCGCCGCCCGAGCGCCCCGACCGCGTATTCGTACAGCTCGTTTTCCGTGTAGGTCTTGCGCGGACGCGGGAATGCCATCGTCAAACGTTACCGCAATCTGCGGGGAAAAGCATGTGCGGGGAGATTGGGATTGCTCGCTCTGGCGAATGCGTTCTTAGCGAGTTGTCATTCCGAGACAGTTCTATCTGCGAGGAATCTGCCGGTTCAGTCGCCGTTGTAACCGGTCGCCTGCATGGCGTTCCGTGAGAGGTCGCTGGTCGAAGAGACGCCTTGCATGCGCAGTTTGAAGTCGTCGGCGTTGGAAGCGTTTTCCAGAGCCGTGTCGTAAGAGATCAACCCGGCCTGGAAAAGATCCCACAGCGACTGATCGAAAGTCTGCATGCCGTATTGCGAAGTGCCCGCCGAAATGGCGTCGCGCACCGCTCGCGTTTTTTCCGGCACCAGAATGCACTCCCGGATGTACGCCGTGTTGATCATCACTTCCACCGCCGGTACGCGGCCCTCCGCGTCGCTGCGTTTCACCAGACGCTGGCTGACAATGGAGCGCAGCACCGCCGCCAGTTGCAGCCGGATCTGCTTTTGCTCCGGCGGCGAAAATACCGCGATGATGCGGTTGATGGTTTCCACCGCGTCCAGCGTATGCAGGGTCGAAAACACCATGTGGCCGGTTTCGGCCGCGTGCAGCGCGGTGCTGATGGTTTCCACATCGCGCATTTCGCCCACCAGAATCACGTCCGGATCCTGGCGCAGCGAGGCTCGCAGCGCCGACGAAAACGACGGCGTGTCCACTTCAATCTCCCGCTGATTGACGTAGCCCTTCTTGTCGCGATGCAGAAATTCGATCGGGTCTTCGATGGTAATGATGTGCTCGGCGCGCGTCGAATTGATGCGGTCTACCATGGCCGCCAGCGTGGTCGACTTGCCGGAACCGGTGACCCCAGTGACCAGCACCAGCCCGCGTGGCATGTCGCAAATCTGCTCCACAATCTTCGGCAGATAAAGTTCGTCCAAAGCGCGAATCTTGGTGGGAATCACGCGCAGCACCAGCCCCACGTTGCCGCGCTGCTGAAACACGTTCACACGGAAGCGGCCCAATCCGGCCACGCCGTACGCCATGTCGATTTCGGCCGTCTCTTTGAATTTCTGCTTCTGCCGCGCCGACATCATGCTGAACGCCATAGTCAACATATCTTCCGCGTTCACCCGCGGCTGGTCGGTAAGCGGCACCAGGTCGCCGTCGATGCGCAAATGAGGATAGTTGCCGACTTTCAAATGCAAGTCGGACGCGCGCCGCTCCATGGCAATGGCCAGCAGATCATCAATATTCATTCCAGGCTTCCCCAACGACCAACCCGTATCATGGACCCAAACATCCCATTACCCAAGATGACCTAAGTAACGGGAGTTCGCCGAAAATGAGGACGGCATGAGAGGCAGCGCCGGATGAGCCGGGCCCGGAGACCGTCGGCGGAATCCTACGCGCTTTCCGCCTGCCACTTGTGGGATAGCCCTTCCAGTTGATGCAGGACTTTTTGGATGTCCTTCATGCGATTGGTAATGCCGTAGGTGACCGACGGCGGAATCGTGGGCTCGTAAACTCGGTAGACAAAGCCTTCTTCCTGCAGCATCCGCAGCCTCTCGGTCAACACCCGCGAGGAGATTCCCTCCACCTGGCGGCGAAGCGCCCCAAAGCGCGCCGGGCCATTGCTGGAGAGCGCCCACAAAATATGCATGGTCCAGGGCTTGGCCAGGACTTCCAACAGCCCGCCAATCGCACATGGCGCCGGAGGCTTTACGGTTCGCGGCATTCTTTTTCCCCTCTTAGTTACTTTATAGTGCCCGCTGTATAAAACGCTAGTAGTTATTAAAAGTAACCATCGAGCGGCGGCCATCATCCATACCTGTAGATGGCCGCATGCCGTCGCAAAGGAGATCCCATGGCTACCATTTCCGCAGTTCCCGCTTCCCGTTTCGAATCGGCCGCGCCCCTGGACGCAACCGGATTCCTCACCGTAGCAGGACGAACTCTCTACGCCCTCATTTTCGTGATGGCCGGGTTGGCGCATTTCTCACACCAGGAGATCGCCTACGCCACGGCACAAGGCGTGCCCCTGGCTCCCATCGCCGTACCATTCTCTGGAATCATCGCCCTGGCCGGCGGGCTTTCCATCATGCTGGGCTACCGTGCCAAACTCGGGGCCTGGCTCATCGTGCTGTTTCTGCTCCCCGTCACCCTCATGCTGCATAACTTCTGGGCTGTGTCGGACCCCGTGCTCCACCAGATACAGCTGGCCATGTTCATGAAGAACGTCTCCATGCTGGGCGGCGCGTTGCTGATTACGCAGTTGGGATCGGGGCGGCTGAGCCTGGATTCGCGGCGGAAGTAAGCCCCTCCGTGTCCCCTGCGTACGCTGGGGTCGAGACCGCTTGGTGGACTTAGTCCACAGACTTAGTCCATTTCAAGTGGCATGGAAGACGCTCGCCGCAAGCGACGGCGTGTTCAGATCAACTTCCAGCTATGCCAGGGAGAAAGGAGGCGGGCGTTCAAACAAAGACGCAAGTAACGGTTCTGAAACGACGGCAAGAGGCGATGAATATCTCCAGCCGAGCGGATGGAGACCCGCAATCAGTTCGCAGAGAAAAGCCGGGACAAAAAGCACAAAGAAAATCAGCACTCCTGGCGCGCCGGTCGTAACACTAGCAACCAACGCCAGCACCACGGCCAGCAGCGCAAAGAGCGCGATCTTCCGCAAAACGCGTTGGCTACACCAATTCACGGTCAAAATCCTACACCCCCACCGGCTGCTTGCTGCTCACCGGCACCGGAGTCAGCCAGTGGAAGCGGTCGGGCTTCTCGCCGCGCACAATCGCGAAGAACTCTTTCTGTATCCTTTTAGTGATTGGCCCGGTCACGCCTTTGCCCACGCTGATTTTGTCCACCGAGCGAATGGGCGTGACTTCCGCCGCCGTTCCCGTGAAGAAAACCTCATCGGCAATGTAGAGCATCTCGCGCGGAATCCCTTGCTCGACCACCGGAATGCCCAATTCGTTGGCAATCTGCAGCACTGAATCGCGCGTAATCCCCGGCAGCACCGAGTTGCCCAGCGGAGAAGTCTGCAGTACGCCATTGCGCACCACAAACACGTTTTCTCCGGACCCTTCGCTGACGTATCCGTTGGTGTCGAGCGCAATGCCTTCGACATAGCCGTTGATCGACGCTTCCATCTTGATCAGCTGCGAATTCATATAGTTCGCGCCCGACTTCGCCATAGCCGGCAGAGTATTGGGAGCCAGCCGCGTCCACGAAGAAACGCAAACGTCCACACCCTCGCCCGAATCGCCGCCCAGATACTTCCCCCACGGATAGTTAATTATGTAAACCTCGGTCGGCGAATTCAGCGGATGCACCCCCGCCTCGCCGTACCCGCGCAGCACGATGGGCCGCAAATAACACGGCCAAACTCCGTTGGCTTTCACCAAATCGCTCATGCCCGCGATCAGGTCTTCGACGCTGTAATCCAGGTCAATGCGGTAAACCTTGGCGGAGTCCAGCAGCCGCTGCATATGCTCGGGCGCGCGAAAAATCGCCGGCCCGCTGGGCAGCGCGTAGCAGCGCACCCCCTCGAATACCGAGGACCCGTAATGCACCACGTGCGACATCACATGAATGGTGGCCTGTTCCCAGGGAATCAGTTTGCCGTTATGCCAGATTTTCTCCGTCTTTTGAATGGGCATGACTACTCCTTCGCATCATTATAGACGAGCCAGCGGGCGGCGGTTTCGGGGCGCGGCCGCACCAAGGTCATGGGCGATCCGCGATTTGAATCGAATCGCGATCGGGATTCCTATTCCCCATATATACTGCTCTGCTCTGCAATTATTCTGAACTTACAGCCTGACGAAACCGTATTGGAGCACAATGAACCAATCCGAGCCTGCACCTTCGAAAGTCCCCGTCATAGCCGCTCTCTTGCTTCTCCTCCTGATGGCCGCCCTCGCCGGCGGAGCCATGCGCCACGAGTCCATCACCTTCGACGAAGTCGCGCACATCGGCGCCGGCGTCAGCTACTTGCAAAAGCTCGATCTGCGGCTGAACGAAGAGCATCCGCCCTTGGCGAAAGCCTTTGCCGCCGTGCCGCTGGTGCTGCGCGGCGTGAAAGCCGACTACTCCAGTCCCGCATGGACCTTCGGCAATTCCGGATTCTTTAAGCAGTTTTTCGCCGAATGGGTGTTCGGGCACCTGCTCATCGCCACCTGGAACGATCCGTTCGCCACGCTTTTCTGGGCGCGCCTGCCCATGCTTCTGCTCACGCTTTTTCTGGGCTGGCTGCTTTACGTTTACGGCAGGAAATTCGCCGGCCCCTGGGGCGGTCTGCTCTGTCTGTGCGCCTACGCGACCATGCCGGCCTTCCTCACCTTTGGGCCGCTGGTTCTCACCGATACCGCGATCGCCCTGTTCTGTGTTTTGACCCTGTGGGCCTTCGCCGATATGTGGCGCGCGCCATCGGGAAAAACCGTGTTCTGGTTCGGCCTCGCTCTGGGCGGCGCAATCCTCACCAAGTTCTCCGCGGGCATTCTGTTTTTTTGCTTCATCGTCTTCATTCTTAGCCTGCGCTGGCGCACAGTCGAAGGCATGCCTGCCAATAAAGCGGACCTGCGCATCTGGCGTCGCAAGCGCTGGGGCAGTCTGATCAAAGGCACGCTGCTCGCGGCTTTCGTGGTCTATGCCGTCTATTTCATTCTGTCGTGGAATCAGCCGACGGATTCGTTCTCGCAGATTCCGAAGTTCCCCGCCTCGCCCGTGTTCCGCCGCCTCCTCATGCCGCCCTGGATTTTCCTCAAGGGTCTCTTCGAATTCGCCTTAACCGCCAGCCGCCCCGCATTCATTCTCGGCCACACCTATCCCCACGGCGTCTGGTTCTACTTCCCCATCCTGTTTGTTCTCAAAGCGCCCCTCGCGTTTCTGGCGCTGCTGCTGCTCGCCATCGTGGTCGGCTTGATCGCGAAAGCCCGCCTCGTGCAGTCGAAGGCGATTTCGCCGGAATTCCAACTGCACTGGCGCGCCACCTGGATTTTCCTTGTGGTCTTCACCGCCGCGTGCCTGCTCAGCCGCCTCACCATCAGCATCCGCCACTTCTTCATCCCCATGGTGCTGATGATTCTGCTGCTCGCGCCTTTGCCCAAGCTCCTGGCGTCGCTGCGATATTCGGGCTGGCGCCCCGCCCGCGCCGCGCAATGGCTCACAGCCGGGCTGGCGCTGGTTCTCGTCGTCAACGTCGTCCACATTTATCCGCATTACATGCCGTTCCTCAATTCCTTCAGCATGGGCCGGCCCGGCTTCGAGCTGGTGAGCGATTCCAATCTCGATTGGAATCAGGCGCTGCCCGAAGTCGAGCAGTGGGTGCGGCAGCGCGGCCTGCAGCATATATTGCTCGATGAGTACGGATTCTTCGACTCGACCATCTACATGCCGCAGTCGCAATCCTGGAACTGCCAGCAAGCGTCGCCTGCCGATGCCGGCAAGATCGCCGTCGTTTCGGCGGGATCGATTCTCGACGCACACAATTGCGCCTGGCTGCTGAACTATCCGCGGGAAGAACTCGCCGCCGGCAGCATGTATGCCTTCCAGCTTCCCGCCGTGATTCCTCCGGCTGGCGCACCCGGCGGCCCGCCGTTGCCCGAAGACCGCCGCAACATTGGCGGAATGCCGGGAAATTTCGATGTGATTGCAATCTTTCGCACCTGCGTGCGCGATCCCAACCAGCTGCAACCGATCTGGGAAAACATGACCGCGCTCTTTCAGGCACAGGCACAAGCGCAGGCGGCGAAGAAAAAATAGTCGGAGCCGGGAACGGCGGAAGATTCTGCTCATCGGAGCACGAATATGAGCAAAGCTGGGACGATGGGCCAGATTTCTGGAGCATCGCCGCGTCTCAAGGCCCGAATCGCCGGCGTCTTGTACCTGACCTCCTTCGTCGTTGGCGCATTGGGCGAGCTGGTCGTTCGCGGCAGGTTGGGCTCCGGCCTCACCCTCATCGCGATCGCGTGCATGGTCGCTATGACGCTGCTCCTCTATCGCATCTTCAAACCGGTGCAGAGGGGCCTCGCTTTGTTCGCAGCGTCTTTCAACCTTGTAGGACTCACCTTCGAGGCTCTCCGATGGAATCCGCGTGGCGTGGACATCGCCATGGTATTTCACGGATTCTATTGCCTCGCAATCGGCTATCTCATTTTCAGGTCAACCTTCCTCCCTCGAATTCTAGGAGGGCTGATGGCGCTTGCCGGTTTGGCTTGGCTGAGCCTTCTGTCACCGACGCTCGCAAGCCATCTCTCCCCCTACAATATGGCCGCCGGCTTACTCGGGGAAGCATCGGTGATGCTGTGGCTCCTCGTGATGGGCGTGAACCTTCAACGATGGACGGAGCAAGCCAGCGTAGCGGAGAGACGATGATCAAAAAGGAGAGACGATGAATGCCGACAGACAGACCACCGCAATGGATATCACAGCAAAACTGTCGACACTGTGGATATTTGTGCTGTTTAACATGATCTATGCCGACATCATTTCTTTGATGGACCCCGGCTCGCCGATCCGTAGCGTAATGGCGGGAGCGCCCATGCCTCCCGTGGCCTTGTTGGTAGGCGCGGTGCTAATGGAAACCCCGATTGCCATGGTCCTCCTATCCCGCCTATTGCAGCGTAAGACCAATCGCTGGGCAAACATCATCGTAGGCGCAATAAATATTGTGGCCGTGATCGCGGGCGGACAGCCGCGTCCATACTACATAGTCTTTGCAACCATAGAAGTTGTGTGCATGGCGGCGATTGTCTGGTATGCATGGAAGTGGCCTAACCCTGATATTTAGGGCCGGTGGCCCATTCAAACCCGGTTTTGGCTTGAGTGGGGATATTTCGATCTTCTCAATTCTGTCATCCCGACCAGAACAGATCATCGCGAAGCGACGATCTGCGGAGTGGAGGGACCTGCTTTTCTTGGCCGCCGTGTGCCCCAGGATCTAGGTCGGGAAGGGCACGGCTTCAGCCGTGCCGCAAGGCGCAGAACCTGATGGACCCGAGCGGAGCGCGGAGATTTCGTGAGCACCAGGCCCAATTACCTGCGAGTAGAGTGGATTCGGGATGAATGGGCATCGACATCGAGACTAGCCTCACCCAGGTTAACGCCCAACACCAGGGCGTGAACCTGCCGGCGATCGTTCATCCCCCGCACACCGCGTCTCTCGTTCCACCCATGGAGAACCCATACTGGTTCGCGCCGCTCACGCGCTGATGATCGCCGGTCATGGTCACGGTATCAACCGGGCTCGGCCAGGTGAAGCTGTAAGTGCCCGGCCCGGTGTTTTGCCAACTGCCTGCGAGCCCGGGAGCGCTAAGAGTTCCGCTCGCCGAAATGTTGATGATCACGCCGTTGTACCAGCGCCACATCCCGGTGATGCCCGGGCCCGGAGAAACCCGCTGAGCCGTCAGCGATACGCCATACTGATTGCCGCCGGAGAGTCCGTTCCCATCCGGCGACAGCGTCACCGAATCCACCGCCTTCGGCCATGTGAAGGTGTAAACTAGCCCGCCCACATGCCGCCAGCGCGCCGTAAACGGCCCCGCGGTCAAAGTCCCACCCGCATTCACCACCACCGGAGTATTTTGCAGCGAGTGCCAGCATCCGACGATCGGGTCCGCCCCGACCGGCCGATTGGACGGAAGTTTCATCGCTGGCTGCGGCGTCGCGAGAACGGGATTGCCCTGATTCGGATTCGCCGGGTTCGGATTCACGACAGTGTTTCCCGGCGCAGCCCCGCCCCCAGCCGTTTGCTCCGCGCGTCGATTCCCCAGCACCCACCAACCGCCCGCCAGCACAACCGCCGCGCCTATCGCTATCCAAAGCCATTTGGGTTGGGTCTTCCCGGAAGTCTGGGGAATCCCCGCGACTGGCGGCGCGGCCGGCGTAACCGCTGGCGCAATCACCGGCGGCACCACGCCCGGAATCACCTTCTGCGATCCCTCCGGCAGCAGCGTGCGGATGGTGTTGGCCAGGCTCTCCAGGTGCGACTCAAACGGCGGAGTAATCGCGTCCAGCCAATGTACCGAACTGATGAAGTAGTCGAGCGACTTCGCCGGCAGCACATTCTCCACCCGCAGCGGAATCACCGAAACTCCGCCGCTGACCGCCCGTTCCACTTCCTTGGGAATGTGCGGCGAAGCATTGGCATTCGCCGAGAGCACCAGCACCATCACCCGGCAATCATGAATCGCGTCAATAATCTCCTCGCCGTAGGGCTGGCCCGGCTGTACATCGCGCGGCGCAATCCAGCAGCGAATGCCGCGCGCTTCCAGCCGCGCGCAAACCGCGTCGGCGATCGTCTTATCCTTCGAGGAGTAGCTGATAAACGCGTCGTGTGCCATAACTCTGGTAGCGGATTCTAACATCGGTACGGCTTCAGCCGTGCCAGACGGGTGGCCCACCTTTGCGTTCTGTGCAAAGGTGGGAACCCATGCAGCAAGCAGCGACCCGTTTGCAGCTTCTTGATCGCTCTGTCGGAGCGAGTTGGAGGGCCCCGCATCGGCGCCGTCTAACATCCGGATCGCGGAGCAGCGTCACAACCGAACCCCGCCTCCCACCTTTACAAAAAACGTAAAGGTGGCCACCCGTCCGTCTACGCCCAGACTCTTGGCGAACAGGATTGAGAAGGCGGTGAGTGCTCTTCACTTGGGCTAGTTGTATTTCCTCTCACTCCCGCACTCTTTCGTAGGCAGCGTACACCGGCTCCCAAACATAGGCTCGGAGCCGCTCCTCCAGATCCAGCTTGTCGGCCGCACCTGCAATCCCTTCCGCAATCGCTCGTTCGCCGACGGCCCGTGCAACCTCAAAACTCACCTTGCGGGAGTCGACGATAGGCGGAAGCAGACTTGCGTCTCTGTCCATTCGCGTGGGAGACAGCGACGCCAGCGCTTTCGCGGCGGCCATGATCATGCCGTCCGACACGCGCTTGGCCTGCGAGACCAAAATGCCCAGAGCCAGGCCGGGAAAGATGTAAGAATTGTTGGTCTGCGCGATGGGCGTCTTCTTGCCTCGGAACTCGACTGGAGGAAACGGGCTGCCGGTGCCGATCACCGCCCTGCCATCGGTCCAGCGCAACAAATCTTCGGGCACCGCTTCGATGCGCGAGGTTGGATTGGACAGCGGCAGGATGATGGGACGATCCACATGCTTCGCCATTTCCCGGATCGCCGCCTCGCTGAACGCGCCCGCTTGCCCGGAGACTCCGACCAGGATAGTGAGCCCGGCATTTCGAACTACATCGTGAAGATCGATCTCTTCTTTTTTGTTGGGCAGCGACCATCCCGCGATGTCGGTTTTTTTGTGCACAAACGGCTGCTTCTCGGCGCGAATCTCTTTTCTGCCTTCAACCAGAAAGCCGTGGTGATCGAGCCCATAGAACCGCCCGCGAGCCTGCTCCTCGCTTAACCCCTCCGCTTTCATCGCGCTGGTCAGCAGGTTGGCGATGCCGATTCCGGCGGAGCCAAAGCCGAGAATTCCGATTTTATGTTGCTTAAGTGGAACGCCGGTCGCGGTGACTCCCGCCATGATGGTCGCGGTCGCGACCGCGGCCGTGCCTTGAATATCGTCATTGAAGGTGCAGAGTTGATCCCGGTAGCGATCCAGCAGGCGCCCGGCATTCCCTCCCGCGAAGTCCTCCCACTGCAGAAGAACATGGGGCCAGCGTCGTTTCACGGCGGAGACGAAAGCGTCAATGAAGTCGTCGTATTCCTGTCCCCGTATCCTCGGGTTCCGCCATCCCACGTAGAAGGGATCGTTGAGCCGCTCGGCGTTCTCGGTGCCGACATCCAGCAGAACCGGCAGACAGTGCTCGGGAGGAATTCCTCCCAGGGCCGTGTACAGCGCCATTTTGCCAATCGGAATGCCCATGCCCCCGGCGCCCTGGTCGCCCAGGCCGAGGATTCGCTCTCCATCGCTCACCACAATGCACCGCACATTGTCATAGCGGCGGTCGGAAAGCATTTGATCCATGCGCTCGCGGTTGGGATAGCTGATGAACAGGCCGCGAGGCTTGCGCCAGATCTCGCTGAAGCGCTGGCAGCCCTCGCCCACGATCGGCGTGTAAACCACCGGCAGCAATTCTTCTATGTTGTGCGCGATGAAGGAGTAAAAAAGCGTTTCGTTCGCGTCCTGCAGATCCCGCATGAAGCTGTATTTCGCGAAATTGCTGGTCAGGCTCTCGAAAGCCTTCTTGCGGCGTTTTACCTGCTCTTCCAGAGTTCCCTGGTGCGGCGGCAGCAGCCCATGTAGCGCAAAGGCGTCGCGCTCGCGCGGAGTGAATGCTGTCCCCTTGTTCAGCCTCGGATTGGTGAGCAAGTCGTAGCCGGATAGCGGGGTGCGAATGACCCTCCCCTGCGGCGTATCGAGGACTTCGTAGGCTGCGGCTGCGCCCATGAATTTCGCTCCGGGCAGGCTCTGGGCACCAGTTGAGGTCTTAGCGAATCACTGCGCCAGACTTGCCTGCAAAGTCTTCGGCAGTTCATCCCCACGGAAATACTTCCCCGCGGGCGGGCTGGCTCACCCTTAGTTCCAATCTCTCTCGGCTCAGTTTAACTGAGGTTGCCCCGCCCTTTGCGCTTTTTCAAAGGGTGGGGGCCGATGCCGCAAATTTCGCGCCCGTTGGTCCCTCGATCCGCCGGCCCCGGAGGGGCCACCGACAATAGCCCAGCGCTTCAGCGCTGGGAAAAGTGGGGAAACATGAACCAGTCCTGAAGGGACGACTGAAGTTCTCACGCACACTGGTAAGCGCTGGCCGGTAGTCCACCTTAAGTTGGCCGTCGCACTCAAAAGGGTGCTTCATCCAAGCGAAGCTTGGGCCCATCCCTCCACGCAGAAGGATCTAGGTCGGGAAGGGTACGGCTTCAGCCGTGCCGAAAGGCGCGGAACCCGATTTAACCCGAGCGCAGCGAGGAGCCGCGCTGCCCCCAGGGTTCGTATCAGGGTACGGCTTCAGCCGTACCGCATAAGCCATCCCCGCCCCCTTGTCATCCTGAGGCAGCGGAGTCCTCCGCGAAGCGGAGGCCTCCCAACGAAGGATCCATGCATCCCGGCGGGCGGAGCGAGTTGGAGGGCCCGGCATCGGCGCCGTCTAACACACGGATCGCGGAGCAGCGTGACAACCGCACCCTGCGTCCCACCTTTACAAAAAGCGTAAAGGCGGGCCACCCGCCCGCGAGGCTTTCGACGACATCGTCTCCGGGAAAACAGTGGTCGAGTAAACGACCGCACGACGCGCGACACGCTGCTCGTAACCGGAGTTGACAATGCACTCCGGTTCTCCGCTAACTTGATCGGAGCTTTGTCCCGCAAAATAAGTCATCTCAATGGGCCATCAGGCCGCCCATTCATCGAATCGGCGCATAATCTCCATCAGCTTGCATCCCATCAGAATGACAGAGCCCCACAATATGAACGGAACGCCATAGAGTAGGAGATACTTGCGCGAACGAGCTAACTCATACACTCCTACATTCACGATGGCGTATGTATTCGCTGCGAGATAAGCAACCGCCAAAGAGCTCACTACTAGGTTGTGCATCTTCTGTAGTCCTCCTTTTACCGGCCTGCATCTCCGCGCCGATACTCATCGGTTGCTGTACAGGAGCGGCAGTAATCCTCTGAGGTGCGGCTCATGCTGTGCCCTCCCGTGGGAGTTCCGCGCCGGTCGTGAAGGTCGAGCCGAACACGATGTTTCCCTGGGCGGAGCGCGCAGTGGCGACGACCGAGCCGCCGCCGCTGCGTTCGCTATTGCATCAAGTGCGCAATGGTATGCGAGTCATTGAAGACCGTTCTCGATGCCAGCTTACCCTCCCGGATGGTCCACACCTTAGAGTTGAGACCATCCTCCGTCTACCGGAAGCTCGGCGCCGGTCGTGTAGGTCGCGTCGAACGCGAGGAAGAGGACGGCCTTAGCGATTTCCTCCGACGTCCCCCAGCGCTTCATGGGAACCATGCCGGTCATCTTCTCCCTAAGCTGGGCGGCTGCGTCTTTATCGGGGAACATCTTGCCCAAAATCGGCGTGTCGATGGGGCCGGGCGTCACCGCGTTGACGCGAATCTCGCGAGGAAGCAGCTCGGCGGCGAGCACCCGGGCGAATGATCGCAGCGCGGCCTTGGCGGCTCCGTATGCGGCGTTGCCGGGCATTCCCTTGACGTTGGCGATCGAAGTCGTGAGGACGACAGCGCCTCCCCGGTTTATTAACGGCGCGAGCTTCTGCACGGCGAAAAGCGGTCCCTTGGCGTTTAAGTTGAACATCTCGTCGTAGACAGCCTCGGTGATGCTCTCGAGAGGCGCTCGGATGCTGAACCCGGCGTTGACGAAGAGCAGGTCGAAGGTGTCGAACTCGGCCTTCACCCGAGAGGC
>Ga0209415_10002267_pt1 | contig 36120 bp, 36 predicted proteins | sample PeaSoiSIISIP2007_FD_187696 | JGI IMG/M metagenome (GOLD analysis project Ga0209415, IMG submission 187696) | Peat soil microbial communities from Weissenstadt, Germany - SII-SIP-2007 (SPAdes) (version 2) | ecosystem: Environmental > Terrestrial > Soil > Wetlands > Peat | place: Germany... | reverse complement strand
CCGCGAGATCTGGCGCGCGGCGAACCAGGCCATGGAAGCCTCCGAGCGCCGGGACCTCGGCCTCTTCTCGCAGTTCCGCGACTGAGGCGTTGGCATCGTGAACGCCGAACTCTGTGCCACAAGAGGAACAAGTGTTGTAGTTCTTCGGAGGTACCGCCATTTCATATCCGCAGACGGGGCAAAAATTTTCAATTTTCATTTTTTACACTCTGCTTTGAAATAAACGAGATTATTGGCGTATGGATGGCAACGGCCTCTTTGCTTCGCAGCGGCTCGCACTGCACCCGGCAACGAAGAACACGGAACCGGTTTAAAGTAGGTCTTGATGATGTCCTCACGATCAATGATCCCAAATACCTCATCGGCAGGATCATACCGCAACTTCATCCCGCAAGAACGTACACATTCGTGCACCGTTTCTAGTTTACTTCCGCCAAGGAAGGCATCGGCCATCCGTTCATAGTCACCAGCATTCGGTGCACCAAAGTCACTACCATGCTCTTGGAAGTGCTCGTTCAATTGCGATAGGCTCTCGAATCCGTTTGTTGTCAGTGGCATCCAACGCGGGATAATACCACGGGAAAAGGCCACTCGACCGTGAATTTAACCTTGGCTCTGTTTATCCACTTAACGAATATGAGTTCATCATTTCCGATCTGCTCGCTGCGGACAAATGACACTGGACGAGCATCTTGAACTCAGGGACGGATAACTTCCACGACGAAAACAAGAGAGACCGCAAAACCAAGCGGATCATTTTTTCGGTCAAGGCCGGACACGTGCAGGCTGCGTATGTGCGCGATCTGCGCGGGGTTATCGAGCGGGAAGAACAGTTTATAAGATACTTCTCGGAAAATCTCAGGTCGTGACCGCCGCGCTCAGTTGCGCTAATTCCCGCTCGATGGTTTCGTTGACTTTGCCCTCGGCGAATTCCGCCGCCACGCGTACTGCGTTTTTGATGGCGTTGGTATTCGACGATCCGTGGGTGATGATGCATACGCCTTTTACGCCCAGCAGCGGAGCGCCGCCGTACTCGGTGTGATCGAGGCGCTTCTTGAAATCGGAAAACGCGTTGCGCGAAATGTACGCACCCACTTGCCTTGTGATGGTCGACTTCAAGGTCTCTTTGAGCACGGCGCGCACCAGGCGGGCCACGCCTTCCGAAGTCTTCAGGGCGACATTGCCGACAAATCCGTCGGCCACGATCACATCCACATGGCCGTTATATAAATCGCGGCCTTCCACATTGCCGATAAAGTTGATGGGCAGCCGCTTGAGCAGCTGAAACGCCTGGCGCGTCAGGTCGTTGCCTTTGCCTTCTTCTTCTCCGATGGAAAGCAAACCGACGCGGGGATGCTTCATACCGAAAATCGAACGGCAGTAAATATCGCCCATCACCGCGAACTGCTCGAGATTCATGGGAGTGCAATCGACGTTGGCACCGACGTCGAGCAAGACTGCGGCGGTATTATTGACCGTCGGGAAGGCCGCGGCCAGCGCGGGACGGTCAACGCCGGGCAGCGCGCCGAGCACCACTTTGGCCGTGGCCATGGCCGCTCCGGTATTGCCCGCAGTGACGAAGCCGGCGGCGCGGCCTTCGCGCACCAGCCGCAATCCGACGCGGATCGAGGAATCGCGCTTGCCGCGAATCGCGTCCACTTTGTCGTCCATGGTGATGACTTCGCTGGCATGCACGACGTCAACCGGCAGGCGGCGGGCGCCGGGATAGCGCGCCAGTTCGGCACGAAGGCGCGCTTCCGGGCCCACCAAGAGCACGCGGACGCCGTGATGACGGGCCGCCTGCAATGCGCCTTCGATCTCCGGCTTCGGCGCCTTGTCGGACCCCATCGCATCCAGTGCGATTACGCTAGGCATGAAGAATGACGGAAGCAGCCAACTGGACTTCTAAACTACGACTTTTCTTCGACCTCGATAACTTCGCGGCCCTTGTAGGTTCCGCACTTCGGGCAGGCGCGATGCGGCATCTTCTGCTCATGGCAATTCGGGCACTCCGACAACGAGTGCTTCGAGAGCCCGTCATGAGCGCGCCGGGTAGCGGTGCGCTTCTGGGAATGTCTGCGTTTTGGATTCGGCATGATGTTCCTTTGTAGCCGTCAGTCGTCAGCCCTCAGCCCTCAGGAAAACCAGATCTACCTGACGACTGATGGCTGACGGCTGATGGCTGATTCTCACTGATTCAGCTTATCGCGTATCTCTTTCAGCGCCGACCAGCGCGGATCTTCGACTTCGTCCACACAGTCGCACTGCATTTCATTCAAGTTCTTGCCGCAGTGCGGGCACAAGCCCTTGCAATCTTCGCGGCAAATCGTCTTCAAGGGCAGGGCCAAAAGAACCTGCTCGCGCAACGTGTCTTCGAGCAACAACCCTTCGCCCTCGTAGTAACCAATCTCGGCCTCGGCGTCGGTGACCGAAAGCTCTTCGTGGCCGGAGTCGGTGCCGAGCGGCCGGTATAAAAGATCGAAGCTGCGCTCGACCTGGTGCACGACCGGATCGAGACAGCGGGCGCAAGGCACCTCCAGGCTGGTGTCCAGCTTGCCTTTTACCCGGATGTCCTGCACCACTTTGTGCTTGCCGTGATGCTCCTCGACCAGATCGGCGCGGCCCTCGCTGCGCAGCGGCGACCGCTGCACGACCTCGGCGCCCAGGTCGATCACACCCGGGCTGAACTCCTCCCGGAAATCGACCGGGTGAATCTGCAGATCCTCAAGTTCGATGAACATTGGAACTGGAACCTCCGCCGCCCCCACTCCAATTACCGCAAAGGCCCGCGGAAGCGCATGCAGAGACGAAAGTCTCTCAGGGAGCAATTATTAAGAGTAAAGGCCAGAAATAGCAGTGTCAAGCGCCCGGCGCCAATCCGCCACCTAGGGGTGTGCTAGACTGTTCCTATGCCTACCCTATACGTGGAGAACGTGCCCAGGGACCTCTACGAAGCGCTGCGCGCCCGCGCCCGCAAGCGCCGCACCTCCATCGCCGCCGAGGTGATTGAAATGCTGAAGGAGACGGTGCCCACGGCAGCCGAACTGAAGCGACGCCGTCAATTCTATGATGAATTGATGAAGATTCAAGCGCACAGGCCTCCCGGCAAAGGGCCATTCCCTTCGACAGAAGAGATGATCCGCGAGGACCGTGAGCGGTGAAGACGTTCGTGATGGACGCGAGCGTCGGCGCGAAGTGGGCGACGCCCGAGATCATTGAGCCTCTCGCCCATCCAGCCCATCGCTTTCTTCGCGCCTACGTGGACGGAACGATCCAAGTGATTGTCCCGGATTTATTCTGGCTCGAGATCGGCAGCTTCCTGTGGAAAGCCGCAAAACGCGGCGCCATCACATCGGAGTTGGCGCAACGCGCTCTCGAAGCGATGCTCAACCGCGACTTTCCCACTGTGCCGAGCCGAGCATTTCTGCCGGCGGCATTCCAGATCGCCTGCGATTTCGACCGAACCATTTACGACAGCACCTACGTTGCGATGGCTGCTGCCACAGGTAGACATCTTATTACCGCCGACGAACGCCTGGTGAACGCCCTTGGAAGCCGCTTCCCCGTCCGCTGGCTGGGAGCTTTTTAACCGAGAAATCGCTCCAAGCGGGCGCATCAACCATTCATTCGCCGTCACCGCCACGGGTGCCAATCCTCACAGACAAGCCCGCTGCGCGTCTCGTAGAATTTTCTCGTAATTTGGTCGTTACCGGCAAAACAGTCCACAACTTCCTCAGCCCCCAGGGCGGAGGAAAGGAGACACCTTGCCATGCATTCTTCATCGTCTACTAACAAGCTGAAACTCTCATTCGACACTGTTTTCTACTACGTCACCGACATGGAAGCAGCCATCGCCTTTTATCGCGACACTCTCGGGCTCCCACTGATTTCGCAGGACTACGTTGCCCAGTTCGATCTCGATGGCGTGCTCATCGAACTCGTGCCCCTTCCGCCCGGAACGATGGTCCCGGGCAGCGGCAATGCCCGCCTCTGCTTTTCCGTTGCGAACTTGCAGGAGACAGTCGAGCAGATGCACGCCCGCGGCATAGCCACCAGCAAGATTAAAGAGAAGAAAGACGGCAGGCTGGTTTTGTTCCGCGACCCCGACGGTAACGAACTCTGCCTCTGGGAATATGCCATCGCCCAAGATCCAAGACATATCCTGGAATCGGCCTTGTCGCACGTTTAGCGAAAACTGCGCGGACGGCATCACGCGCCCATGAGGCGGCCGGCACCGACGCGGCTGGCGTTGCCACGCCCTGTCATATCCGGATCTCAGTCCACCGCTCTCGTGCATCGAGACTGGACGAGATTCTCACGACTGAAAGGTGCGCAACCGGAGCCTCTCTCGGTTACACTAATCCACTGGCGATGGAGTTCGCCGTTAACCGCCCTTCGGCTGATAACTCCTACAGAACTCTTGCAGGAGGACTCCGTCGTGGAACATCACGCCAACCATCTCGCTAACTATATTTCGAACTATTTCTCGAATTATCTCTCGAACTATCTCTGGATCGCGCTCGGCGCTGTAGTCGGAGCCAGCGCCCGCTACTTTCTCAGCACCCTGATCGCCCGCGATTTTGCATCCGCGTTTCCCTATGGCACGCTGCTGATCAACATCACCGGCAGCCTTGTCCTCGGATTCTTTCTTGTGTTCTCGACCGAACGCGCGCTGCTCGACCCGCGCTGGCGCCTGCTGGTCGCCATCGGTTTCTGCGGCTCGTACACCACGTTCTCCAGTTATGCCTTTGAAAGTTTCGCCCTCATGGAGCAAGGGCAATGGCTCCTCACCGGCATCAACATCGTGGCCAGCAACGCGCTCTGCCTGGCCGCTGTTTTGGCTGGCGCCGCCATCGCCCGAGGGTTGTAAAATGGCAGCCGGCAATGTGGAGCCGATTAAGGCTATGGCCGTTCAAGTCACCATCTATCTGACCGAAGGCGATTCCTGGCATCATCGTCCGCTGCACCTGGAAATCCTGAAATATCTGCGTGAAGAGAATGTCTTCGGAGCCGTCGCCTTCCACGCCGTCGCCGGCTTTCTCGGACGCGGCAGAGTCCACACCGCGCACCTGGTCGAAGCCGGAGGCGAACTGCCCGTGGTGATCTCGTTCGTCGATACCGACGAGCATGTCAACCGCGCTCTGCCCAAACTGCGGGAGATGGCTGCCCATCGGCTCATCGTGCGGGAGAACGTGGTGATTGAGCAGGGAAGCCTGGACTAAGAAACCCGCTGCACCCACTTGTGCGGAATCACTTCAGCCCCAGCGCTCGCAACACTGCGTCGTCCGCGACTGTTTTTCCATCTTTCTTCGTGACCACGCCGAACGATCCTGAGTAGTCCCACATCGTCCAGCCGATTCCGTTGTGCTCGAGCGCGGTCCGTACATCGTGCAGCCATGCCGCCCGGTCCTCGGGATCGGCATACTCGCGATAGACGCCGAACTCGTTGCACACCAGCGGAACGCCGCGCCGGCGCGCCCACTCCGCTGCCTGCTTCATTTCGGATTCCATGCGGGCGGCATCCCAGTGCTCGCGGCCATAACGGATCACCTGCAAGCGGTCTGCTTCATCCGGCACCAGCGTTGCCACTCGCTCCGCCGACTCGGAACTCGACGGATATTTCAGGCCGCGCAGCCAGTGCCAGGAATACGCGCTCCAAGTCGCGCCCTGGTGGGTGAAGATGTGCGGCTCATAGAAGTGAAAGTTGTAGATGACGTTCGGATCGTGGAGCGGCTCCTGAAAAACCAGTTCATCGTCATCCGACCAGCGCGCACCTGCCGCGATGATGGTCAGCGCCGGCGCGCCCTGCCGGATCGCCGCCGCCAGCTTCATTTGGACGCCCAGCCAGCGATAGCGGTCGCTGAACTCGGGCTCATTCATGATTTCCAGAAAGACGCGATCCGCATCCCAAGTCGCGTAATGGGCGGCCAGCGCCCTCCAGAAGCCGGCAACGCGCTCGACGAAGTCGTCGTCCTTACCATCTCCCTTTGCCAGCCGCGCCTTGAAATCGCTCTCGGGATGCAGATCGATCACCACCGCGAGCCCGTGGTCAAGGATCATTTTTACCGCCGCATCGAGATTGGCCAGATAATCCGCGGGAATTTTATTGGGCTCGCGTTCGTTGAACATGCCTTCGTTCAACATGGGCTGCGGATTTACGCTCAAGCGCACATGGTCGAAGCCGAGGGACTTGATCAGGGCGATGTCCTCGGCCGTTGTCCAGGATTGAAAATGCTCCGCGGTGTAGCCACGCTTGTCATAGACCTGCGCGAACCACTGGCTGGCGTTGATTCCGCGCTTCAGTTTTTCAGCCCTCCTGAACGCCAGCGGGGGCGCGTATGCGGAGCCGCTGCCGCCGGCGTGCCCCGTCTGCGCATACGCGCTCGCTGCCGCCAGTCCTGCCATCAGCAGAAACGCAACCTGCAAGTTCAGTCGATTCATCGTCGGCAGCCCGTTCTCCATTGATACACTGAATGCCAAACTCAACCCCAAAGACTAGCCCATGCTTGCCTGCCAGCGCCATCTCTTCGATATCCCCGCCGACGTTGCCTATCTGAATTGTGCGTACATGTCGCCGCTGATGAAACCAGCCGTCGAAGCCGGCGTTGCGGGACTTGCCGGCAAAGCGCACCCGTGGGAACTTAGGCCCGACAGATTTTTCACGGGAGCGGACGAGTTTCGAGCGACTGCCGCTCAGCTACTTGACTGCTCTGCCGATTGCATCGCGATTGTTCCTTCGGCCAGCTACGGCATTGCGACCGCGGCGCGAAACGTGCCGGTCAAGAAAGGCCAGAGCATTCTGGTGCTCTCCGAGCAGTTTCCGTCCAATTACTATTCGTGGCAGCGTCTGGCCGAGGACAACGGCGCTGCTTTGAAGGTTGTTCCGTGGCCCGATGACAACGACTGGACGGCGGCCGTGCTCGATTCCCTGAGCGCCGATGTGGCCATCGCCGCGCTTCCGCACGTGCAATGGACGAGCGGCGGAAGACTTGACCTTGTTCGTGTCGCCCAAGCTTGCCGCGAGATCGGCGCCGCGCTCGTTCTCGATCTGACGCAGTCGCTGGGCGCGCTGCCCTTTAGCGTGGGCGGTTTGCAGAATGGCGTGCAGCCGGATTTCGCCGTTGCCGCCAGTTACAAATGGCTGCTGGGGCCTTATTCCGTGGGGCTACTGTATGTTTCGCCAAAATGGCATGGTGGAAGACCGCTGGAGGAAAATTGGATTCAGCGCGCCAATGCCAGCGATTTCTCGAGCCTGATCCTATATACCGAGGACTACGACTTGGGGGCGCGCCGCTTCGACATGGGCGAGCGCTCGAACTTTGCGCTGCTGCCCTCGGCTGTGCGCGCCATGAAGCAGTTGCTGGAGTGGGACGTCGGGCAAATCTCGGAGACTGTTGGCTTGGTGAATCGTCGACTGGCTGGCGCCGCCGCGGAGATGGGATTCTCCGCGCCACCCGAAACATTGCGCGCGCCCCACTACCTGGCGCTGCGCAGGAAGGCGGGGATTCCGAAGGAGCTTCCTGAAATGCTCGCCCGAGAGAGAGTATTCGTCAGCGTCCGGGGGAGTTCGATTCGGGTGACGCCTAACGTTTATAACACGGCCGAGGATTGCGACCGGCTGATTGGATGCCTGCGGCGGATCGCAGCGGACAGTGCTGCTTAAGACGATTCGTCTCAATTGTTCGCAGTTGGGTGGCCGGGCGGATGCCCGACTCTCCACCGGCGTTTTATTGCTTGAGGGCGGCGGCTCTACGCAGCGCCAGCGATGCCGCTTCGGTGGAGGGATTTTCCTTCTCCACCTGATCGTAAATCTTCTTGGCGTCGTCCGGCTTCTGTTGCGACTCGTAGAAGCTGGCCAGTTCAATCTGCGCCGTCGCCTTGCTGATGACGATCGTCGGCTTATCGATCAACTGCTTATAAAGATCGACGGCTTGCGTGCCCTTATTCTCCGCGCGATAAACGGAGGCGAGCGCGAACTTGCCCAAAGCCGCGAGGTCAGCGTTTGACGATCCGGCCGCCTCCTGCAGGCTGCGCTCGGCGGCCGCGTTGTCGCCTAGCTGTTCCGAGGTCAATCCCACGAAGTAGCGCGCCATATCGGCGGTGTGGGTGCGCGGATATTTATCGACTATGGCCTGGAACTGTTTGCGCGCCGCCGTCGCCCGCTCTTGGGACGACGCGAAGCTGTCCGTCCCCGGCTGCGGTGGCACGCCCGCCGGGCGTACCTGCGTTTCAAAGGTGCGGACGGCGGTCGAGAGTTCGGCGCTCGCCTTTTCGTCCTGCGTCTGGACGTAATACCAGCCGCCGAACGCGATGGCGGCAATGACGACGACCGCAATCACAGCGGCGATGACTTTCGACTGGTGTTCGACGGTCCAGTGGGCGGCGTTCTCAGCCGCATCCAATGTACCTTGTCGGAAACGGTCCTGTTTCAGTTGATGCCGGGTTTCTGCGCGCACGGGCTTCCTTCTTGGCTCAAATGTAGGATGGCAGTTGTTCAGTTTAACAGGCGGATTTCGGGAGCGTCAAAGCGGTTGCTTCAGGATGTTGGAACATGGCGACTTCGCCAGCAATTTTCTCCATGAGCGTAATCGCCTAGTTTCGTCAACGTGCTTCAAATGGGAGGGCAATACACATCGCGCTTGGCTTCTGTATAGAAATTTCGGGGAAGCAAGACTTGGCCATTCACGAAAACGACCGGGACTTTAGTCCCTTTTTCGGGTGATCGGTTCCATATGGAAGCCGTCCATAGCCTGCGCCCGTTAAAGACGAATACGCTTTGATGAAGTGGCTCTTTGCCTATGCAGGGGAGGAACACATCCTCAAATGACACGGTTCCCTTTTCATCCGCAAGTTTGCATCGATCAACATTGGCGTGCTCGTCGAACCAACAGTCCACCCAATAGCCTGTCTTTTGCAATGTGGACGGAACGTTGTCGGGTAAGACGTAAAGGGCGTCGGACGAGACAGTAGGCGGTCTTCGCGGGCTTCGAGGTTTCCGTCCTTCCCAGAAGAGCGCAACCGCAATGAGGATGATCACCGATCCCAGCACAATACGACGGAAGGTCCTGGGAGTGAAGCGAAGCAGCAGTGCGACAATAACGCCGAGCGCAACGGCTCCGAGCACGAACCCAGTGCCGATGGGCATACTAACGAAACCCATCACAAGAAAGCCGACAGCTACAAGTAGACCCGCAATCTCGGAATCCACCTGCATAATGCGAAATGGGCCGGGATGCCTGCTGGCGTCGCGATCCTTCATGGTCTTTTTATTGTCCCACTGCTCCATCTCAAAAGCAGTGACTTTCGCGTAGTTGTTGTAACATCCCGATTACACTCATTGACCGACGCCCGCAGAATCTCACCTCCCCATCACCTGCACTTGATAAACGGAGCCTGGCAAAGTTTTCCGCCATCACTAACTCCTTCAATAACAGAAATCTGAAGGCGGCCAAGGCGCCTGGGAAGGCAACTGCAACTGGAATACAGTCCCGCCGTCGGAGTCTCCTCCGTTCGTCGTGCCGTACAATGCGCCGTTGGCCCCTAGTACGACGCCGTTCGGATTCAGGTCGGGGCCGGACTCGTTGAAATCCCAGATCGTGGTGTAGGCCCACGGACCCTTGCCAGCGGCGGGCGGCGTCAGTTGGAACAAGGCGCCGAAATAGAGGTCGATGTCGCCGAAGATGGCGCCATACAGTACTCCGTTCGCCCCCAAGGTCAGGTACGAGGGGGGATAGCCACAATATTCGGTTGGGATGTCATGTCCGCTGAACCCGTGGAGAAGCTTCTCAGTCCAGTTGCCGTTCTTGCGTGGCGTCAACTCGAAAATTTCTGTCCCATATTGGCCGCGGCCGGCGAGACCGTAGAGGTTGCCGCTCGAATCGCGAACCAGGCTGGCATAGGGGCCATGTTCAGGCGCGCCGGTAAAGCTGTAGAGCACTGTGTACTTCCATGTCCCGCCCGGCGCTGGGGCGAGCTTGAAGACGGTGCCGCATCCATCGTAAAGGTAACAGTTGGACGACATGATGCCGCCCCCGCTGGCGATGCCGTAAAGCGTGCCGGTAGCGCTGTCCAGCGCCAGGGCAGCCGGATACGCTCCATCGGCGCCGTCGGTGAATTGGTAAAGAATGTTTTCCGTCCAGGGACCACTCGGCGTGGGAACGAACTGCACCACTACTCCGCAGTAGTACGTGCCTCCGCCGCAATTCTGGAGGCCGCCATAATCATTCACTCCATACAAGGCCCCGGCACTGTCAATCAAGAGCGGGGTACTTGGGTATGTGTTATTCGGGAAATCGTAAAGATCGTTGTACTGCCAGAAGGCGGAGGTGGGGTTGCTCAATTCGAACAAGCTGTTGTTGGCGCCGTAGAGCTGTCCTTTGCTGCCGAGAGTGAGGGCGCTGTACACGCAGCATCCATCGCTGCCGCCAGTGAATTCGTAAATGGCGGAGTAGTTCCAGGCTCCCCCGGGTTGCGCGGGGGGAGCTACCTGAAAAACCTCGCCGCAGCCAATCCCGTCGCAGTCTTGAGAGTTTCCGCCAAAAACGGTGGTCCCGTAGAGAACGCCGTTCTGGTTAATGACGACAGGGGCGTAGGGGTTATATCCATCTCCCGGTCCTCCGTTGAACTGGTGGAGAACGGTGAGTTGCGCGAGCGAGAAGCCGCAGCAGGCAAGCATGATGGAGATACAGCCGATGCTAAACCTAACGACCAGCGAAAGCCGGCATGCGGCTGGACGAACCTGTGGGGATGCCTTTCTTGGGGTCGCCATAAGAACTCCTTAGCGAAGAGGGCTAACGAGCGGGGGTGGGCTTTTCGTGCGCAGACGGTGTCGGACAAGACACACGCCTCTTCGCACGCTCAAATTGTGGCACTGGCGGGGCCTGCGGTCAACGACTGTTATGTGAAAGGAATTGCAACCTTACAAAGAACGGGGTGCTGAACGCTAACGTCGCCATAGCACTCATCCCTTCGGATCTGTCCGGTAGCTCCAGAATCCGGTCATCTCTTCCTGCAAAACGTGGAAGGGAGCCTCGCGAGCTTCGGGTGCCGAACCCACCGCAGCATCTTCGCGCACCGCATCTTCGATCAAGTGATGCAAGGGCGCCAACTCGCAGACCGGATCGGTTGCGCTGGCGTCGCCCGTCAGCAAGAACGCCTGGCAGCGGCATCCGCCAAAATCTTCCTTGCGGCGGTCGCAGGAGCGGCAGGGCTCGGGCATCCAGTCTTCGCCGCGGAATTTTTGCAATGCTTCGGAGTTCTGCCAGATCCAATCGAGCGAATGGTCGCGCACGTTGTCGAAGCGCAGGCCCGGAATCACGCCCGCCGCATGACAAGGCAGCGCACGGCCGGCGGGATCGATCAGCAGCAACTGCCGTCCCCAGCCGCCCATGCAGGCTTTGGGGAAGCGGGCATGGTAGTCGGGGACGACCATGTCGATGCGGACCTTGCCGCGCAGACGCTCCTCGGCGGCTGCAACCACGGCCACGGCGCGGTCCAGTTGCGCTCGCGTCGGCAGCAGCGCCGACCGGTTCTGAAGCGCCCAGCCGTAGTACTGCGCGTGCGCGATTTCCATGCGATCGGGATGGAGGGCTTCGAGCGCGGAAATCATTTGCTCAAGATGGTCGATGTTCTGCCGGTGTACGACCAGGTTGGTGGTGAAGGCTATGCGACGTTCGCGCGTCTGAAGCTCGCGGATCCACACGGCTAGTTCGAGTTTGTGCGCGTGCGCGCGCGCTCCGGCGATCCAATTTGCATTGCCTTCGCCCGAATCCTGAAAGCTGAGTTGGATATGGTCGAGGCCCGCTTCCACAAGCTGGGCCAGACGCTCGCGCGAAAGCCCGATTCCGGAGGTAATCAGGTTCGTGTACAGACGCGACTGACGCGCGCCTTCGATCATTTCGGCCAGATCCGGACGCGCCAGCGGTTCGCCGCCGGTGAGGTGGAGATGCAGGACGCCGAGCGCGCCAGCCTCGCGGAAAACACGTAGCCAGTCGTCGGTCGCGAGTTCTTCCTTGCGCGAGGTCAGCTCCAGCGGATTTGAGCAATACACGCAATGCAACGGACAGCGGTGCGTGATCTCGGCGATGAGGGCCAGCGGGTTCTGCATTGGAATTAAACTTACCCGGCTTTGTCATCCTGAGCGAAGCGAAGGACCTGCTTCTCGCGGCGAACAGCAGGTCCTTCGCTTCGCTCAGGATGACAACTCTATTCTGTGATCGCGTTCAAATAATCGACAATCAATAGTCGATGATGCGCTTGGCGTGCAGTTGCTCCAGAAAGGTCAGGACATCGGCGCGGACTTTGCCTTTCGGCGCCAGCATGAACTGGGCTTCCAGTTTCTGCACAATTTCAGCGAGCGAGAAATGCCCGTCGCAGAGTTCGAGAATGATGCGGCCCGTTCCTTCCACGCGGATCGCGCCCTCGGGAAAAAGCACGACCGGCGCTTCGGCGGTTCCGCCCCAGCGGCATCCAGCGGCAAACTGCGGAATGCTTGCTTCGCTAAGCTCAGCCACGCTTCCCCTTATTGTGCGTGTCGTCCTGAATGCGAAAAGCCCCTGGGGGCGGCCAGCCGGGCTCGACATACGCGAAATAGAGCGCGTCGAGCTGCGCCCAGAGAATGTCGCACTTGTCGCGCAAAGCCTGAATGGCGCGCTCCTGCTCCGCGCGCGTCGTGGCGTTGTCAAACACGTAGCGGATCGCGAAAGCAGCGTCTTCCGGAGCCTCCGTCAGCCGCGCCTCAAAATAGTCGAGCGCGGAAGCGAGCCAGGGATAATGCTGCCGCATTCTCTCCATGCGCAGCGCAATCAGGTCGCGCGAGAAAAGCTCGGTGAGCGATGAAGCGACACACTCCACAAAAGGCCGGGTCCGCACCAGGTTGAGATACTCATTTCCAATGAAGCGCGTGGCGGGCAGCACTTCGCCGGCCCGCATCACCCGATCTTTATCCAGCCCAGTCGCCTCCGCCAGCTTGATCCAGCGCAGGATCCCGCCCTTGCGCTGGTCGTCTCCGTCGTGATCGACAATGCGTTTGCGCCAGACGCGGCGGAATGACGGATCGGCGGCGCGCGAAAGGATGATCGCGTCTTTGATCGGAATAATGGACTGGTAGTAATAGCGGTTCAGCGCCCAGGCCTGCAGTTGTCCGCGGCTGAGTTTGCCTTCGTGCATCAGCAGGTGGAAGGGATGCTTGTGGTGATAGCGCTCTTCGCCGACCTGGCGCAGCGCGGCGCGCAATTCGTCGAACGTAAGCCTGGCGGCGTTTTCGGGGGTTACAGTTCCAGTTGCCAATTGTCCTCCGCCACTTCCCAGCCGGCGCGGCGCACGGCCTTATGTTCGGGACTCGCCTCGTTCAGCATCGGATTCGTGTTGTTGAGATGAAGGAACATCTTGCGTCCAACCTTGATACCTTTCAGAAGGCGCAGACTTTCTTCCACCGGAATGTGTCCCATCTGGTGCGCGCTCTCGCCGCTGCCCTGAACGCGTTGCAGTTCGTCATCGCTCCAGAAAGTGCCGTCGAACAGAAGCAGGTCCGCGTGCTCGATCTTTTCGAGGAGCGCGTCGCTGAGGCTGCCGGCGGCGGGGACATAAACGACGCGCTTTTCCCCAGATGATTCCGATCTCGCGCAAAAGAATAACGCAGCAGTCGCTTCCCGGCGGCCGAGCTTCCCCATCTCAGTCTTAACATACTTAGGATAGCGGCCGGAAAGGTAGTGGACCTCGCATCGCAATCCGGAGTCTTTGCCATCGGCGGACAACAAGGGGAACGGCGCACCCGCAGTCATGGGCGTCCAAACCACTTGCGGTTCAATGCGGTTCAGCATTCCGAACATGCTGTTCTCTTCCCGCAGAATGCGCAAGATCGAGGGAGCGGCATAGACGCGCAGAGGCTGGAGTTCGCGGAGCAGGAGCAATCCCACGACGTGGTCGAGATCGCAGCTTCCCAACACTACGCCGGCGATCGGTGAGTCGCGCGGAGTATTGTGCAAAGCCCGAGGATGAAGATCTGGGCAGCTTTCGATTTGGAAGGCTAAATCGGGAGAAGCTCCCGCTAGAAACCATGTGGAGCCATCCGCGCTCAGCGCAAGTTGTGCTTGGGTGCGCGCCTTGAAAGGAAATTTTTTCGCGCGCGCAGGATTGCGCGTGTTTTCACGCACAGCGTTCTTACGCACGGCAATGCAGTTTCCGCAGCCGCAATTCCACTGCGGGAACCTACCCCCGGCCGCAGAACCGAGGATCCGAATGTGCATCTTGCCAGTTTAAAGTTTTGCGCTCACGTAGGAATTGATTTCGCAGCAGAGAACGACTTCTTCGAAAACAGGGACAGTCCAAGCCATAAACTTTCATCCTTGAGAGTAGAGATTTTGTTCGCCGAGCCCTGAGACGCGGCGTGACGATTGGAGAAATCATACCACTCGGTTGGCTGCATCCGTCCAGCAAAGTTGGGGAGTAGCATGGCCCGAAAGGGCTAGTTTTGCTCCTGCCGGACAGACAGGTTTCCAATCTATTGGAATCATAGGTTTAGGCGCCGACCCCGCAAATCGGAAGCTCCAGATGGGAACCCGAGCTTGGAAATCATGGATCCGGGGGAGCGGCGCATCGGGGGGCTAAACTGGCCGGGCTTTAGGAGTCACTCCAGAAGTCAAAGGCCGCGGGCGAGGGCGCCCGCGCCACACGAAACTATTGGGCGGCCTCCAGCAGGCCTTTCTCGGCTTTTTCCTGGCAGTCGATGCAGTGGCGGGTCCAGGGCACGGCTTCGAGGCGCTTGGCATTGATCTCTTTGCCGCAGGAAACGCACTCTCCGAAGCTGCCTTCGCGGATGCGGGCGAGAGCGCCATCCACCATGTTGAGCAACTGGCGGTCGTTGTTGCTCTGGCTAAAGAGAAATTCCTTGTTGTAGGAACTGGCGGCGCGGTCGGCGACGTCCTGGGTGGCCTCATCGTCGACGGTGCGCCCGTCCTGCTGATTGCGGACAACCATGTGCCGCAGTTCCTGGCGCCGGGTTTCCAGTCTCTTTCTGAACGTCTCTAGTTTCTTCTTGTCCATGATTCCCTGGTCGCGATTGCCGGATGACGATTGCCTGACGACGTTCGCCTGACGATCACTGCCTGCATTGCGGACTGCTAGGAAGCGGAAATCCCGCCTCACAGCAATCCCCGCCGCCTGAAGTCGAACAATTATCGTAAGCGCGGGAGCGACGGGCGTCAACTCGGAGGAGATGCCTCGGAGGAGATGCCGGCGGCCGTTTGCGAGACTAATTCGCCCAGCCGAAAAACGCGGCGGCGACCATAAGCGTGTCAATGAATCCGTGCGCCAGAATGCACACCCACAGGTTGCGTCCAGAAAGGAGATACGCGGCTCCGAGAACGAGGCCGGCCATGCCGGAGTCCACCATTCCCGATGGACCTTTGTAGTAGTGCCCGTATCCGAAGAGTGCGGAGACCAGCAAAACACTGACCCAGTAGGCGGTCTTGGAACGCGCGCCAACGTCCGCCGCGCGCGTGACCAGGTAGCCCCGGTAGCTGATCTCTTCTCCGAACGCGGCAAAAGTCCAGACGATCAGCAGCCAGCGCAGTGCCACCATCGCGTGGCCCGCGATTTCATTTACGCCGCTGGGTGCTATGGCCGCAGGCCAGAAGTGGGCTGTCAGAGGATCAGCTACGAATTGTCCGAGCAGAATTCTTACGGCCGCGGCCGCGAGCGCGAACAAAACGGTTCGCCGCCACGAGGCCGGCCAACCGAGGCCAATTACGCCCCAGCCGCCGTCTCGCGCCCGCAGTGAAATCAATCCAATCACGAAGAGGATTGGGACCTCGTTGGGAATCACATGATAGACGTTGTGGCCGATTACGATCGCGCTGCCGAGCGCAAACTCCGCCAGCGAAAGCCAGCGCCGCGCAGGCGTCAGCGATCTGCCTCGGATAAAACTGGTATTCGTCGTGGTTGGCGCCGGCGTCTCGCTTGCATCGATCGATCCGTCCATTTCTCCCTCCCGTCCCCGTGTCAGATTGGATCATCCCCGGCCAAGCACAAGGGATTTCCGGTATTGCCGCGCCAACCAGAGCGCACTGTGCGTGGTCAACATCACCAACGCGCAGCCCACGATCCATCCGATCGGTACGATCCACCAGCCCAGCACATCCTTGCCGCCAGCCGGGGCACTCCCGAACCCCATTCGAAAGGAGAGCGCGAGGGTGCCGGTACTGTCCGGATAAGTCCACAAACCAGCGGTTCGCGGATGGAATAACTTCGCCACCGCGACCAGCATGAAAACAGCTCCAAGGAAATAGCCAACCACGGAGCCGAGCAGCACAAAGAATCCGGCAGCACTCAGACTCGCCCAACGGAACAAACTTTTGACAATCTGCACCGGCCAACGGCTGACCTCGGCCCGTGCCAGCAGGTTATCGGTTATGTACTGGTTCGCCAGTTCTTCGGGACTGCCCAGCGCAGCCAAGGCGGCGTCGATTCCGTCGACCGTCATTTCTCCGGCTGCGGCCGCTTTGTCCATAATGTGGGTGCGCAGCTCTTCGGCGATGTCGCGCACTTCTTCGCGATTCATGCCGCGCAACCGTCCGCGCAGCCTTCCCAGGTATGCGTCGATTCTCTGTTGTGGATCGCCTGCCATGGTCATCTGTTCTCCTTCGCGAGCGGAGCGAGCAACTTGCTCATGCTTGCAGAGAAACGCGCCCAGGTCCGGGCCATCTCAACTGCGCGATGTTTCCCCCCTGCGGTGAGCGCATAGTATTTGCGCGGGTGCCCGGCATCGGACTCGACCCATTCACTGCGCACCAAGCCAAGCGCTTTCAAGCGGCTGAGGAGCGGATAAACGGTTCCCTCCGATACGATCAAATCGGAATCGCTTTCCAGCCGCCGCAGAATCTCAAGGCCATAGCGTTTGCCCTCCCACAATGCCGCCAGAATGGCCAGCTCAAGACATCCTTTGCGGAGTTGAACTTCCCATTTGTCTGCGGCCTCTGGGCCGGGCGCTTCGCGCTCTTTCATTTGCTACATACTATGCAATACAATGTATGATGTTGTCAACAATTACCGGAGAAGTACTGCGGGAGAGAAAATTCAGCTAGAAAGCTTTGGCCGAATCCAGCAGAATCGTAACCGGGCCTTCATTGACCAGTTCCACCTGCATGGTTTCCTGAAACCGCCCAGTTTCGCAACGCAGGCCGGCGGCGCGGATTTTCTCCACAAAATGTTCGTAGAGTTCCCGGGCCTCGCGGGGTGGGGCGGCGGCGTCAAATGATGGACGCTTGCCGCGGCGCGCGTCTCCATAGAGAGTGAACTGCGAAACCACCAGCAGCGCGCCGGAAACCTCCGCGGCGGATAGATTCATCTTGCCGCCGGCATCCTCAAAAATTCGCAGGCCGATGACCTTCTCGGCAAGGTAATCCGCCTCAGCGCGCGTATCTCCGGCGGCTACGCCGAGCAGCACCAGCAGGCCGACGCCGATCGCGCCGGTGATCTGGCCGTCCACCTGGACGCTGGCGCGGCTCACGCGTTGCACGACGGCGCGCATTTAGCGGCGGGCCTCGCCGAGCAGCGAATTTTGTCCGGCGAGCGCCAGCGTAATGGCGAGCAAGTTTCTTTTCACGCGGAAATCGTGACATGAGTCCGGCTTGTTGAGCAAGCGCGGGGACAGGGCGAAGCCCCGCTTCCACACCAGCATTCGAGGATTTCACGTTGACCCCTATTCCTGCGGCTCTTACAATCCAAGATTCCCAGCAACCGAACTTAATCCTCGAGGGATCCACAGATGCGATTAACGTCGACAAGAAAATTTGCGCTCCTCGGCGTCTGCCTGGCAATGACGCTTCCGTCCGCGTTCGCTCAGTCCACCGCCCATCACGACGTCCTGATCAAGAACGCCACGGTGATGACCGCGACCCACGGCAACATCAAGAACGGCTCCATCTATATAAAGGACGGCAAGATCGCGGCCGTAGGCGAAAGCGTCAGCGCGCCTGCAGGCGCCACCGTCGACGTTATTGATGCCGAAGGAAAATACCTGACGCCGGGCATCGTCGACTCGCACTCGCACATCGCGCTCGATGACGACGTCAACGAAGCCACCAGCCCCGTCACTCCGCAAATGATGATGAAAGACGCCTTCGACTTTCAGGACAAGGCGATCTACCGCGCACTGGCCGGCGGCGTGACCACATCTTTGCTGCTGCATGGATCGGCCAACATGATCGGCGGCCAGGCAGTCGTCATCAAACACAAATACGGCGCTTCGCGCGATGCAATGCTGTTCCCCAATGCGCCCGGCTCCATCAAGTTCGCCAGCGGAGAGAATCCCAAGCGAGTCTATGGCGGACGCGATCAGCTGCCCTCGACTCGCATGGGCAATTTTGCCGTTCAACGCGAAGCCCTGGTGCAGGCGCAGGACTACATGCGCGAGTGGGACAACTACAACGAGAAGCTCAAGCGCAACAAAGACGATAAAGACGGCAAAGATGCTACGCCACCCAAGCACGACCTCAAGCTCGACGCTCTGGCCGATGTTCTGCGGGGCAAGCTGATGGTGCAGATCCACTGCTATCGGGCCGACGAAATGCTTACCGAAATGGCGATGGCGAAGGAATTCGGCTACAACCTTCGCGCCTTTCATCATGCCCTCGAAGCCTACAAAATCGCCGACCAGTTGGCCGCCAACAACGTCGGCATCGCGACCTTCGCCGACTGGTGGGGCTATAAACAGGAGGCTTGGGACGCGATCCCATGGAACGCCGTAATGGCCATGCGCAAAGGCGTGCGCGTGGCCATCAAGAGCGACTCCGGAGATTACACCCGCCGCCTCAATCAGGAAGCCGCCAAAACCATCCGCTACGGCGGCGCCACCGAAGAAGAAGCTTTGAAGATGATCACGCTGAATGCCGCCTGGATCATCGGCGTGGACGATCGCGTCGGCTCGATTGACGTCGGCAAGGATGCCGACCTGGTGATCTGGGACGGCTATCCTTTATCGAGTTACGGCGTGCCCGAAAAAGTTCTGATCGACGGCGAAGTGTACTTCGATCGCGCGCTATCGGGCCTGGGGACGACGCGCTACAAGGAGGGAGAGTGAAAAACCACTTCTCAGTTCCCGGTTCTCAGTTCTCAGAGGGCAAGCCCGTGTGGAGCGGGCGCCCCCGCCCGCTGCCTTTGCTCTTGATGTTGATCTTGATCCTGGCGGCACCAGCCTTCACCCAGGACAAGCCCATAGCTCTAAGAGGCGGCAAGATCCTGACTGTCTCCCACGGCGTAATCGAAAACGGCACAATCGTCATGCACGGCGGAAAGATCGTTGCCGTCGGTGGAGCAAGCTCCGTAAACGTCCCCGGCAACGCCCAGATCATCGACGTCACCGGCATGACCGTCTATCCGGGACTCATCGATTCCGAGACTCAGCTCGGCCTCACTGAGATCTCCGCCGAAAACATGACCAACGATCTAGTCGAACTGAGCGACGAGATCATGCCCCACATGCACACCGCCGACGCTTTCCACGCTGAGTCGGCCCTGATTCCGGTCGCCCGCATGAACGGCATCACCAATGCCGTCGTTGCTCCCGAAGACGCAGACACACTGCCCGGCCAGGACTCCTTCATTCAACTAGCCGGAGCCAACGCCACCGAAATGCTGTTGATCCGCGACAACGCCATGCCTCTCAATTTCACTGGCGACCAGCGCCGCAACAAAGGCGGTTTCGAGAAGCGCAAATTCCCGTCAACGCGCATGGGACTGGCAGCGCAACTGCGCCAGGCCTTCATTGATGCGCAAGACTACAAGGCGAAGTGGGCCGACTACGAGCGTAGGAAAGCCGACGCTGCCCAGAATGCCCAGAACAAGGACAAAGAAAAGGATAAGGATAAAGACAAAAAGCCCGAGCCCCAGGCCCCCAAGCGCGATCTGAAATTAGAGGCGCTGATCCCCTATTTGGAGGGCAAGAAAACCATCGTGCTCGCGGCCGAAAACCCAAGCGACCTTCAAACCGCGGTCAGTCTCGCCAGCGAGTTCAAGCTGAAGTTCGTGCTCAACCACATCAGCCACTCGCAGCCCGTCCTCGACTACGTGGCCAGCCTCAAGGTGCCGGTGATCGTGGGCCCAATCTACGAAGAACCGAAAGAGGACGAACGCTACGACGCGGTTTACAGCCTTCCAGCGCAACTTTACAAGCGCGGCGTCAAGATTGTGTTTGCCTCGTACTCGGCGCACAACGTACGCAATCTGCCGGATCAGGCCGGATTCGCCACTGCTTTCGGCCTTCCTTATGACGAGGCTCTCAAGGCGATCACTCTCAACGCGGCCGAAATCTGGGGCGTCGCCGACCAACTCGGATCCCTCGATGTCGGCAAGACCGCCAATGTCGTGGTTGCAAACGGCGATCCGCTGGACGTGAAGACCGATGTGAAGCAGGTTTTCATCCAGGGGCGCGCCGTCCCGATGACCGACCGGCAGACGCGGCTGCGGGATGAATACTCGAAGTGAAGACTTGACGGTTCGTTTCGCTGTTCGTGGAGAGCCGGGCGTCCGCGCCCGGCCTTGGCGAAACTTTGACGGGCGAGACGCCCGCCGCTCCACCGGCGAGGTTTGACAGCTATCCCCGCCGGCAGTTAAGGATTTCGTAGTGATCTTCACGCCACTTCCCTTTGCATACTTTTCCATTCCCTTTTAGACTACTTGTTTCGAATTCATCCGATCGATTGAGCAGCACGCAGTCGTAAATAGCAAACGCGCGTCCGCAACGCGGGCCCGCGATTCCCAGACTTAGAAACGAGGAAAACATGGCAGCCGTTGATGAAAAAGTGAAACAGATTATTGTCGAGCAATTGGGTGTGGATGAGGGCGAGGTCACGCCCAGCGCTTCATTCGTGGACGACCTGGGCGCCGATTCGCTCGATACCGTTGAGCTTGTGATGGCTTTCGAAGAGGCCTTCGACATCGAAATCCCCGACGAGGACGCGGAGAAGATTCGCACCGTGTCCGATGCCGTCGACTACATCGGCAAGCACGCCAAGGCGGGCAAGTAAATTTGGAAGCAGGCTTTCTAGACAATCTCATGGGGAGCTCTCTCGACCGAGTGGAATTGGTCATGGCCCTGGAGGAAGCGTTTGACGTCGAAATCCCCGACGAGGACGCGAAGAAACTTCGCACCGTGCAGGATGCGATCGATTACCTCAACAAAAGCAAGAAAGGCGGCGATTCAAATTGACGCGCAGGGTCGTCGTTACCGGCATCGGCCTGATCTGCTCCATGGGCAATACCACCGACGCGGTGTGGCAGGCGCTGCTCGCGGGCAAGAGCGGCGTCGACCGCATTGCCGGGTTCGACGCCTCCGCGTTTGCCTGCCAGATCGCCGCCGAAGTCCGCAATTTCGACCCCTTCCAATTCATTGAGAAAAAAGAAGTGAAGAAGATGGGCCGCTTCATCCACTTCGCGATCGCCGCCGCGGACGAGGCGATGAAGATGTCGCGGCTCCAAGTCACTCCGGAAAACGCCGAAAGCGTGGGCGTGCATATCGGCTCGGGCATTGGCGGATTCGATGTGATCGAACGTGAACATAATGCGCTCATCGCGGGCGGCCCGCGCAAGATCTCGCCTTTCTTCATTCCCGCCGCCATCATCAACCTCGCCGCCGGGCACGTCTCCATGAGGTTCGGCGCCAAGGGTCCGAATGAAGCGACGGCCACCGCCTGCACTACCAGCGCCCACTCCATCGGCGATTCTTTCCGCATCATCCAGCACGGCGATGCCGACGTAATGATTGCCGGAGGCGCCGAAGCCGCCATTACTCCCATGGGCGTCGGCGGATTCGCCGCCATGCGCGCGCTTTCCACGCGCAATGACGAACCCGCTCGCGCCAGCCGTCCCTGGGACAAGGACCGCGATGGCTTCGTGATGGGCGAAGGCGCCGGCATCATGGTTCTTGAAGAGCTCGAGCATGCCCGCCGCCGCGGCGCTCCCATCCTGGCGGAATTGGTCGGCTATGGTATGTCGGCCGACGCCTATCACATGACGCAACCTGCGCCCGAGCACGAAGGCGGATTCCGCGTCATGCGCAACGCCCTACGCGACGCGAAACTCGATCCGACTGTCGTCGGCTACCTCAACGCCCACGGCACCTCAACGCCGATCGGCGACACGCTCGAAGCGCACGCCATTAGAAACTTGTTTGGCAAGAAAGTCCCAGTCAGTTCCACGAAATCCATGACCGGCCATCTGCTCGGCGGAGCCGGCGGACTTGAGGCGGGAGTAACGGTGCTGGCGCTGCGCGATCAGATTCTTCCACCCACCATTAACCTCGACAATCAGGACCCGGAGACCGAGGACATGGATTTCGTTCCCAACCACGCCCGCAGAACGAGCTTCGAATACGCCATGTCGAATTCATTCGGCTTCGGCGGCACCAACGGCGCCCTCCTCTTTCGCAAGTGGACGGAATGAGAACGTACGTAAAGCAATAGCCTGATACGACAGTCGAATTCTTCCGCCATCGTTACTTCACATATTTGGGCTCTTGGCCCTTCGACCAGGGATCGTAGGTAGCCACAAAATGCACCCGCTCCGGGCGGGTCGGATGATCGAAGAACCATACTTTGATAAATGTACTGGGGTCGGGATCGGCTAGATTTTTCTCGCCGCTTTTCTGGAAATAATGGGCAGCGACCTGATTCGGGTTGGGCACAATTCCGTGGATTACTTCCAGGCCATAGCGGTCCGCCTCGTGCTCAAAGTGGCGGCTGACGCTGTTGAAAGCCGGGGTCGCAAGGAAAGCCAGCAAGGTAATCACGAAGAGCAAAGCGGGCAGCGACGCCAAATCCTGCAGGTCGCGAATGCTCCACTGCGCGCCCCAGCGCGCCAGCATCCCGGTCGCCAGCCGATAGCCCACATAGAGCAGGAACAGGAGAATCGCGGCTTGAATGGCAATTTCTTTGGGGATGTGCAGCAAAACGTAGTGCCCCATCTCGTGTCCAAAGACAAAGAGCGTTTCGGGGACGGTGGCCTTGGCGATTGTGTTGTCCCAAACCACGACACGCTTGGACGAGCCAAAACCGGTGACGTAAGCATTCAGCCCGGTCTGCTTGGAACTGGCGTTCATCACAAACATGCGGTCGGCGGGAATCTCCATGCCGCCGCGATGGACAACTTTCTGCATCTCCGACAGCAGGACGGGTTGCACGGTCTGGAGAGGTGTGAATTTATAGAAAAGCGGATCGATGACGATTGGCTGCAAAAAGAAAACCGCCAGCAGGATAGGAATGGAAGCGAGCCAGAAGTAGAACCACCAGCGGCGCGGGCTGCGGCGGATCACGAAATAAAGGATCGCGACCAGCACCGTTCCCACAATCAGCATAATGACCTGGTTTAAGATCCAGTCGCGCGTCCACGCTCCCCAGGTTTGCACGGAGAGCCCATAGGCGCGGTCCAGCGACTCATCCCAGATGTCCGCCGCGATTCCGAGGACGGCGATGGTCAGCAGAATCAGGGGCGCAAAAACAATCAGCTGCAGGGAACGGCGCGACGAGACATGTTCGGCGAGGTCCCGAAAAACGGGCGCCACTCGCCATTTTAAAAGGACGAGCAACACCAGAAATCCATAAAACGCGCCTACGAAAATGTGGCGATAGCGGGCGTTGGAATAGGCTTTGGCGCGGGCGTACTCCGCTGGAGGCGGCGCGTACTCGACGATGGTGTCCGGCACGGACTCCGCCGCTTTCGATTCCGCCTGCGCGGAAGGACTAGCGGCAGCGGTGGAGGCAGTCGGCGGGGAATTGGCGGGATTGGTTTGCGCGTCGAGTGTTGCCGGCAGCGCGCTCGAAAGAAAACAGAATAGAACAAGGAATCGCAAGCGTTTCATAGGGCCTACCCCCCGGGGCCTGATTATTTCAGAACTTCCGACAGAAAAGCGGAAAAGAAACAGTTATTGCATAGCAATGTTGTGTGCCGTCCGAGTTGAGTTTGCTGAGTAACCCCAGCCACGTTGCCGCGCGTGAGCCTTATGCGCCATTACTTCGGAGTGGCTGCTCAGGTGCGAGAATCATTGGAATTCGCTACCATAGGAATATTCCAAGGTCGGTGCGCATCCAAATAAATGCTATGAATATTCAACGACTGTTGTTGCGGCTAGTACCCCTCGCGCTGCCGGGTCTGGTTCTCGCTTGTATGGTTCCGCTCTGCCGGACGGTTCTGGCGGACGATGTGCCTGAGGCGCTCCGGCCACCCAAGGGCGCGCAGGTTGCGATTGTTGTATTCGAAGACTTGCAGTGCCCTTCCTGTGGTCAAAAGGCGCCGGTGCTGGCGATGGCCGCGCGCACCTACAAGATTCCCCTGGTGCAGCATGATTTCCCATTGCCGGGCCACAACTGGTCGTTCGAAGCGGCCGTGCTGGCGCGGTATTTCGACACGCAGTCCAGGGAGATCGGGAACGCGTTCCGCGAAACGGTGTTTGCGCACCAGTTGGAAATCACCCCGCAAAGCTTGCGGGGATTTGCGGAAAAGTTTGCCGCCGATCACAAAGTGGGGGTGCCGTTCGTAGTGGATCCGGAGGGCAAACTGGCGGCACTGGTGAGGGCGGACAAAGAGTTAGGCTTGAGTCTGCACATCGATCACACGCCGACGATCTGGGTGGTCAGCAACAAACATGCCGGCAAGCCCTACGTCGAGGTCACCGACACTTCGCAGCTCTACGTGATGATTGACGCCATGAAGAAGGACTAGGCGGAGCCGCGAGATTACTCCAGTTTGCCGCCGGGTTCGAGATTGTAAAAATAATAAAAACGCAGGCCAAGAAGTTGACCCGGAAATTCTTTGGGCAGCGGTGGGAATGGGGTCGATGCGGTAATGCTCCCCCACGCGGCCCGGTCGAGCGGCACGTCGCCGGATGAGGTACGAACCGCCATGCCGCTGACTTTACCGTCCTTCAGGATGACGAATTCAATCGCCAGCTTGCCCTGTTTCAAGATCGGCGGGTACACCGAGGGCGGCATCAGGCTATACCAGTTCTGACGCACAATTTGCGTGATCCGGGTCAGATAAGGGCCAAAATCGACGCCCATCGTGTCGGTCAGGATTTCCGCTTGATCCAGCGCGCGCGCCCCGCTGCGGCCCTGGCTCAATCCGTAGTCGCCTCCATCTCCCCTGCCGTAGTGCCCGCGGCTCTCGGCGGCCGCTCGGGCCGCTTGCTCAATCGCAGATCCTGCCGTCATCGAAGTATTAAAATTCGGCTGTGGCCTGTTCTGCGGAGGCGTCTGCAACCGCGCCGTCTGATCGCTCTGCTGGGGCTGCGATAATCCCTGCGAATTCTCCTGCGGCGCTGGCGGCTGCTGATTCTGTGCCACTTGCGGCGGTTGGCCCTGGGCCGGCGGTTGCGGCACATTCGCGCCCGGCTGTCCCGGATGCATGCTCTGCAGTATCTTCTTCAAATCTTCCCGATTGATCTGCGGCGCTTTGCTGGTCGCGATGCGGTCTTTATCGGAAATCACTTTCGCATCCGGACGCCGCGTCAGCTTCTGTTCGTCGGGCGGCAGTTCCAGGAAGGTCGCGTCTTTGGCCTGGTTCGCATCCGCGCGCATTGTCAGATCGACCGTCCGGTGCGGCAACAGCATCATCAACCGGTCGGTGTTCCATAGCAGAATGATCACCAGCAGGTGCAGGATGACAGACAGCCACAGCGCTTCGCGCTTGCGCGCCCGCGAGAGATCGTCCTGCAGCTGGATAAGAAGGTGCGGAACGTCGTCCGGGTTGAAGCCGCGGTAAGCCGTCTCCCAGTGCTGCGCTTCGAACAAATCGCGCTGCTCCGGCTGTTCGGCAGGCGGAGTCGATGATTCGCCGGAAGACGAGGCGCCCGAGGATGGATCGCGCGACAAGGGATCGCGGGACGGAATTTGAGTGACTGGCATCAGGCAGAGACTATAAGCTTAGAACCGCGGGCAGACTCCTGGGTTGCGTAATGCGTTGCGTAATAAGTCGCGGAATACGTTTGCGTGCGACTACCCGCAAAAAAACCCTTCGTAAAGTTACGTAAACTAGGGAGTTGCGATCGCCAATTCTATTGTCGCATTTTTTGCGTCCAGCGCGTGAGTACCTGCGTAATGGCGGCAAAACACCCAAAATCAAGTTCTAGCGGAGCTTTTCGTACTCGGCTTTCGCTTGTTTCAGGATGGGGATGTCGGGGTCGGCGTCTTTCCAGACGGCGAAGAAATCCTGGTACGCGGACTTGGCGGCTGCGGTGTTGCCTTGCAGAGCGTAGGCTCGACCTAATCCGAGATGAGAGAGGTTGTAGCTTACATCGAGCGGGTCGGTGCCATGGTGGTCGAGAACTTTCTGGTATTCGGCCGCCGCCTTCGCACCATCTTTCATCCGCAGGTAGGCTTCACCTCGAACGTAGTTGACGGAGTAACCGGCGGAAGCGGGGCCGCTGCCGAATTCATAGGGCGCGGCAATTTCCAGGTGCGTTACGGCTTGTGCCGGCTGGTTGCGCTGCAGGTCGCTGGTGGCTTGGACGAGAGGAACGGCGACTTTGTTGAGCAGAGTATCGGAGGGATTCTCGCGGACCAGGTCTTCGGCAATTTTCTGGCTGCGCGCGGTGTCTCCGGTCAGGGCCAGCGCCCCCGCGGAAATTGAACGGGTGCCGCGATCTTGGGAGGCAGCGAGCGCGTCCGAAATTTTCTGGCGCGCTTCGGCGAAGCTGCCCAGCTCCGCCTCGTTCGACGCCTGCTCGGCAAGAATGACTCCGCTGAACTCCTTGTAACCCAGGCGCTGGGAGGCAGCCACACTTTGGGCATAGATGGCGCGAGCCGACTGGATCCTTCCCAGCGCGCACTCGCCGCGAGCGTGGAACCAGATCAGAATGGGCTCTTCCGCTCTGCCCGCGGCCAACTCCAGTACGTGGCGCTGAGCGGCTTCATCGCCGCGAATGAAGGCAAGTTCGTAGAGCGTGAAGTTTACCGACCAGGGGTGCGAGGATGCCTTTTCGGCCACTGCCCGGGCCTCGTCGAAGCGATTGAGGCGTTCGTAGGCGTCGGCGATATTCTGGACGGCGTAACCGTCTTTGGGGTCAATGCGCATGGCCTCGCTGGAACTGGCGAGGGATTTATCCTGCTGCCCGATGCTCTGGTAGCGCAACGCTAGATTGTCGCGAGGCGCAGTGTCGCGCGGGTAGGTCTGCGTCCATTGCTGGTAAATCTCGATGCCCTTATCGAAATCCCGGGTGGCAATGTCGTAGTAATGCGACGAGATATAGAACCTTTCGCGTTCGCTGGCTCTATCTTTCAAGTCGAAGGCCTTGGCGAGATAACTGTCAGCCAGCCCTTGCTGCGTCAGATTGCTATAGACGGTGCCCAGGGTGGCTTGCGCCATGGCGAAGTTGGGATCGAGCTCGACCGCGCGCTTAAGATAGGGAGCGGCCTTGGCATCTTCACCTCTCTGGTGCTCGGCCTGGCCGAGGCTGAAAGCCTGAAGAGCCTCGAGTGACGAGGTGGTGGCCTGTTCGAGGGGCGTGTCAAACTTCTGCACTGAGCCGATCGACTCGCCAAGCTTGCCGCGCAAGCTGGAAGCAGCCTGGTCGAGCGACTTCAGGACTTGCTCCTTGCTGTCAGCTTCGGTTTCTTCGCGGGCCAGCACGTCGCCGGTTTGGGCATTCAACGCGGAAAGGGTGATGACGTAGTGCGCGCCCAGACTGGCGATGGAGCCGGCGAGCATGGCCTTGGCTCCTTCCCGCATGCAGATCTCGCGGGCGACGTCGTTGCTGATGCGCTCGTCGGGCTTGCGGCCCATGAAGCGCAGAGCTTCGTGGAGCCGGGATTCGGGCAAGAGATTCAAGAAGGGAGATTGCTCCAGTTGAACGGCTAGCGCCTGCTTCAGGGTTCCGTCGAACACGGGATCGCCAGTGGTGTTAACGAAGTCGGCAAGGACCACGGTGTCTTTTTCCGTGAGGGCGTTGGCGCGGCGCGAGCGGAAGAACAGGCCTCCGGCGACCAGGATGGCGATCAGTGCGGCTGCGGCGATGGCGGGAACTTTCCAGGATCTTTTGACGACTGCGGGAGTTGAAGCGGCTGCGGGCGGCACTGCGCCTGACGAGCCGGCGGCAACGGCGGAGCCAGAACTCGCCGTGTGCGGCGTCGGCTGGGAGATTGGCGCTGACTGCGAAATCGGCTGCGCGCCCGGCTGAATTGCCGGCCTTGATCCCGAGTCTTGTGCTGCGGCCACCGAACCGGAACTGGCGGCTACGGCTCGGCTCGTATCGGTGTCGCGTCTGAGGCGCTGCAAGTCGGCGCGAATGTCGGCGGCGTGTTGGTAGCGGAGGTTGCGGTCCTTTTCCAGCGCTTTGTTGATGATGTCTTCGAGCTTCGGAGGCAAGTCCGGATTCAGGCGGATCGCCGACGTCGGCGCGCGATCGAGGATCGCCTGAAAAATCAGAGCCGAGGTATCGCCGCGAAACGGGACCATGCCGGTAGCCATTTCATAGAGCACGGCTCCGAAAGAGAACAGATCGGTGCGGGAATCCAGTTCCTTTCCCTTGGCCTGTTCGGGAGACATGTAAGCGACCGTGCCGATAGCCGAGCCGGCGCTGGTCAGGTGCTCTTCCGCAACGGTGGCCTCGACGGTGTCGCCGGAGGGTGACGATGGGCGGTTTGGGTGCGTGACCTTGGCCAGTCCGAAGTCGAGGATCTTGGCGTGCTCGCGCTTGGTGACAAAAATATTCGCCGGCTTGATGTCGCGATGGACAATGCCCTGAGCGTGCGCTGCGTCGAGCGCATCGGCAATCTCGATGCCCAGCGAGAGCATTGCATCGAGTTCCATGGGGCGATTGCCGATGATATGTTTCAGCGTCGCGCCGTCCAGGTACTCCATGACGATGTACGCCTTGCCATCCTGCTCGCCAATGTCGTGGATGGTGCAGATATTGGGATGATTGAGCGCCGAGGCTGCTCGGGCTTCGCGGCGGAACCGTTCAAGCGCCTGGCGGTCTCCAGCTACATTTTCGGGGAGGAACTTCAGGGCGACGAAGCCGTCGAGGCGGGTGTCCTCCGCCTTGTACACGACTCCCATGCCGCCGCCCCCTAGCTTTTCAACGATGCGGTAATGGGAGATGATCTCGCCGTCCATTTGTGCTCCTGCGCTGGGCTGAAATCTTACGGGCGGGGATGGGGCAAGTCAACCGATGATGGCGGAGCGACGGGCGTCTTGGCCGTCATGCAATGTGGTGGCCGGGCGGGGACGCCCGGAGTTCCACGGGCCACTCATATATAGGTTAGCGATGTGTCGGGAAACAATGGAATCGACGATGGGGAATCCCTCTTCTCGAAAACCACAAGAAGTGGAGCATTTGACATTTGGTTAATGTGGCGGGTGTTATTGTCTCTCGGTGTGAGGGGACATGGGACTAATTGACGTTCTGTTTGGGCGGCCGCTGGCTTCTTCCGAGGATGAGGGGGAGCGGATTACTCCTACGCAGGGAATTCCTACGTTTGGGCTGGATGCTTTGAGTTCGGCGGCTTACGGGCCGGAGGCGGCTTTGACGATTTTGCTGCCTTTGGGCTTGATGGGAGTCCGATACATTGCTCCGCTGACGTTGGCGGTGATTGGGCTGCTGGTGATTGTTTATTTCAGCTACCGGCAGACGATCGCGGCTTATCCCAATGGCGGGGGATCGTACACCGTTGCCAAAGAGAACCTGGGGAACAGAGCGGGATTGTTGGCGGGCGCGGCTTTGATGATCGATTACCTGCTGAACGTGGCGGTGGGAATTTCGGCGGGGATCGGAGCCTTGGTGTCAGCGGCGCCATCGTTGCAGCCGCACACTCTGGCCATGTGTCTGGCAGTGCTGGCTATATTGACGGTCGTCAATCTTCGAGGAGTGAAGGAAGCGGGGACAGCGTTTGTAGCTCCTACGTATTTCTTTGTGGGAACTCTGGCGCTGGTGATTGTGATTGGGCTCTATAAAGTCGTGGCGTCGGGGGGACATCCGATGGCGGTGGTGGCCGCACCGCGACCGTCGGCGGCTTTGCAGGCGGTGGGATTGTGGATTCTGCTCAAGGCGTTCGCCTCCGGGTGCACTGCGCTGACCGGCGTGGAGGCGGTCAGCAACGGAGTGCAGGCGTTTCGCAAGCCGGTGGTTCCGGCGGCTCGGGCCACGTTGGCGGCGATCATCGCAATCCTGATCGTCCTGCTTGGAGGAATCGCATTGCTGGTGAAGTACTACGGAATTGCAGCTACGGATCCGGGAGCGCCGGGGTATCAGAGCGTGCTGTCGCTGCTGACGGCGGCGGTGGCGGGCAAAGGGATTTTTTACGATGTGACGATGTTCTCGGTGCTGCTGGTGCTGTGTCTTTCGGCGAATACTTCGTTTGCAGATTTTCCGCGGCTTTGCCGGATGGTGGCGCGGGACGATTATCTTCCGCATTCTTTGACCACGCGAGGACGGCGCCTGGTGTTCGTGGAGGGGATCTGGGCGCTGGCGATTTTGGCGGCGCTGTTGCTGATTCTGTTTGGCGGGGTCACGGACCGATTGATTCCGTTGTTTGCGGTAGGCGCGTTTATGGCGTTCACTCTGTCGCAAGCGGGAATGGTGGGGCACTGGCGGAGGACCGCGAAAGGACATGAGGCTTGGCCCCACATGCTGGTGAATGGGATTGGCGCTTTGGCGACCGGGATCACGGTGATCGTCATCCTGGTGGCGAAGTTTGCGGCGGGGGCGTGGGTAGTCGTAGTGCTGTTGCCGGTGCTGTTGGTGTTTATGGGGCGTATCCGCCGTCATTATGAACGGGCGGGAGAAGAAGTGGCGCTGAAGGGTCGAGTGGTTCTGAGTGCCGAAAACCTGGCTCCGCCGATTGTGCTGGTTCCGGTGGACCGGTGGAATGCGGCTACGGAGAAGGCGTTGCAATTTGCCATGACGCTTTCTCCGGATGTGCAGGCGGTGCACGTGACCTGCGATGCGGACGACGACCGGCCGAAGTGGGAGTGGGCGAAAGATCCGCCGGCCGGGACACGGGTCCCGAAGCTGGTGAACCTGCCCTCACCGTTTCGGCTGATCGTGCATCCGATTGTCGACTATGTGTTGAAGGTGGAAAAGGAGAATCCGGGGCGGACGGTTGCGGTGGTGATTGCTTCGATGGTAGAGCGGCACTGGTATCACTATTTCCTGCATAATCAACGCGGGCAGATGCTCACCGCGCTATTGTTGCTGGGCGGGGATGAGCGCATCAACATTATTAATGTGCCTTGGTATTTGAAGGCATAAGGCAGTTCTCAGTTGTCAGTTGTCAGTTCTCAGTTCTCAGTAAGTGCAAGATTTAAGAACCTGCGATAGTTGACGAACGAAAACTAATAACTGATAACTTCTAGCGGCCGCCGGTTACGTCTAGAATTGCTCCGGTTACCTAGCTGGCCTCGGCTGCTTCAAACTCTCCAATTGTCTGGGCGCCATTGCTGGATTGCCTTCTTGATTTCGGGAGCGGCTAGTTTTTCGTTCAGCGCCCTTTCGGCTAGCGCCGGCAGCTCCGCATCGGACGCGAAACGCAGTGCGATTAACTGCGATTCCGTAAATTCTGCTATGCGTGGACGAAGGGCCGGATCGAGCAAAGTCGCGAGGCGCAGTCTTTCTTCCAGGCGAATGACCCGGTCCTGCACCTTGATGGGATAAAGGCGGAGTTTGAAGATGACGGCGGACACTGCGATGGCAACCACAACCAACACGGCAGAGTGCAACCGCGGCCGCATGAACAGATGGACAATGGAGGCGAGCAGCAGGAGGGCAAATACGGGCAGGATGAAGAAGTGGAAAACAGGATCGTAACGCGTGTGATTGGAAAGATTCTGGGGTGTTTCGGCCATCCGCGAGACTCCTTTTGAGGATCGGGATATCATCGCATGTTTGGACGGCGAACCGCGAGGATGGGAGCCCCACGCAGCCCGTCGCTGCAAAGATCCCTATGGACATGTGGGCCATTCTCATAGAAGGATGTCAGGGATGCTGAGGAGCCGTTCCTGGTGAGCAACGCATTCCCGATCAATGTTGCGGTGATTGGCGTAGGCGCTTTCGGGCGCAATCATGCGCGTGTCTATCGGCAACTGCAGCAAGCGGGCAGCGCGCGCCTGGTGGGAGTGGTCGATCGGGACACGGCGCGGGCCGACGCAGTAGCGCGCGAGTTCGATTGCCGGGCGTTCGGCTCGGTCGAGCAGATGCTCACCACGCACAGCGAAGTGCAAGCGGCTTCCGTCGCGGTGCCGACCGTTCTGCATCTGGATGTCGCGCGCACTCTGATGGAAGCTGGCGTGGACGTGCTGATCGAAAAGCCGCTGGCGGCGGTGCTTGGCGAGGCCGACGAATTGCTTCGCCTGGCGTCGAAGCACCAGCGGGTGGCGCAGGTTGGACATCTGGAACGCTTCAATCCGGCGGTGCGCGCTACCCTCCCGCTGATCAACCGTCCGATGTTTTTCGAAGTGCACCGGCTGAGCGTGTTCTCTCCGCGGGCGCTGGATGTGGACGTGGTGCTGGACCTGATGATCCACGACCTCGACATTGTGCTGACGTTCGTGAAGTCGGGGGTGAAGGAAATCCGCGCGGTGGGATTGCCGATTCTTTCGGGCAAGGTGGATATCGCCAACGTGCGCATCGAGTTTGAATCGGGCTGCGTCGCCAACTTCACCGCCAGCCGGGTTTCGACCGAGCGCATCCGCAAGCTGCGTTTCTTTCAGCCGGGCCAGTATATTTCGGTTGACTATGGACGGCAGGACGTACTGGTGTTCTCCGTCGGCGGTGCGGAAACTGTACAGGGGATGGCGGCTGAGCCGAGTGTAAATCCGCAGATCCAGACAGCGAAGCCGCCCATTACGGCGGAGGAGCCGCTGCTGGCGGAGATCAAGGCATTTCTGCAGTCGGTGCGCGACCGCTCGCGCCCCCTGGTTTCACTGGAGGATGGGCGGCGAGCGCTCGAACTCGCCCTGGCGATCCTCGCCGAGATTGCGCGGCACGCGGGACGGATCGGAGTGGAAAAGAGTTAGAGTGCTGCAAAGGGCGGCACAGCCCGCCACCACGCCTCCAAAATCGTCGCCACTTCCCACTTGTTACTATTCAGATTCCCTCGCCCCTTCGATGTCCCCCAGGATGATGTTTTCGGGAATGAAGCTACTTCCGGGCAGCCACGCACTCCGCGCAAGGACAAACTTCCCGCAAATAAAACCAGGAATAGATTCCCAGATCGTGCTTATCGTTCCACGAAAACTTCAGCGCATACTTGCCCACGGCCTCTGCCGAGAGCGCTTTCATCGCCGGCTTGAACATCGGCAATGTCCCTGGCGCCAGCTTCGGCGCCTCGCCCGCCTTGCGTCCCGCTTTCGAACGCTCATCTTCGCAAAGCGCGCAAGGGCAGGCATCCCGCAAAAAGGTGAACGAGTAGAAGGAGCGGTGCCCGTCCTTCCACTCAATCTCCATCCCCGTCCCAGTCGTCAAATGGATCACCACTGACTTGGGATCGTTCCCCACGCGAGGGGTGAAATCGGGCAGTGCCATGAATTTCAGTATCGCATGCCACCCGCTTTGCACGGCAGTTGAGGATCAACTGTGAGGCAAGAATGCAATGTAGGTCCGTGGAGGCGCGGCCAGGAGTTGTCCGCGCCCCACGGAATCCGGCCCGGTTCCCCAGAAAGGGAGCCGAGGCTTAGCCGGCGAGTTGGAACAACGTCACGTTAACATCCAAAGATCTTGCGGCGCATGCTTCCAGCCACCGCTATCAAGCCCGCGCCCAGCAATCCCAGCGTGCCCGGTTCAGGAACGTTCAGGTTTGTGCTGCCCAGACGGATCCGGCCCTCGTGATCCTGGTTCCATTGGTTTTTGTACAAAGTAACGTTTTGGGTCGTGGTTCCGGTGACGTCGCGGCCCGTATACAACGCGCCGTAGATCGTCCCCGTGAGCGTGAAGTTATAGGTGAACTTCCCCGTCTGGCTTACGAGCGTCCAGGCAATGGGCCCGATAAACGAACCGTTGAAAATGATTCCCTTGGGAGGTTGACCGTAATTGCCGCCACCGCTGGTCACGATAAAGCTCGAACCAACGCTGGAAAAAAATCCGCCGCTCAAGATGCTGACGCCGGTAAAGGCCCCGGTCGAAAAACTGACCGAGCCCAGCGCTTTTCCGGGAGGCGCTACAACCCCGTTGTAACTCATAAGCTCCGACCCTTTGGACACGATTCCACCATCGGTGACGTTCACTGTGCCAAACTGGTTGGTTAGTATGATTCCGTCCGCCCGAGCTTCTCTTGGTAAGAGCAGCGCCAGGAGGCCAACGATTACTGCCACTCGCCTCATATTCCCTCCACAGAACCCGAGCAACCCTCTCAGACCATCGCACGTGGCGGGGGCCAGGGTCGCCCAATTGGACCGTTAATGTCGCACACTCCTGGCAAACAGAGTGCAGAGGTTTACGCTGAACAGTCGAGGGAGTTTGAGGGAGGTTCGATGACAGCCTAGTCTTCCGGGCGGAAGAAATCTGTGCGTTCTGTCACCATCAATCGTGACAACTAAGGTCGGAAAACAAAGTCGCGGTGGGACAACCTCGCGTAGCCACCAATAGAGCAACACAGTTTATGACCGCCGAGACTGTAAGCCGAATTCTGTCTGCTGTCGCCGGCAACCGGCTGAAAAATTACGCTGCCTGCTGCCGCTTCCAACTTGCGGTATAGTGATCCGGAAGAATGAACGCGTTTCGACGGTCCCTTCTCCTGGTGACATTGTGTTTGGCGGCGAGTCTGGCCAGTGCCGCTTCCTTCCAATATTTTCGCATCGGAAACCAGAGCGACATCCAGACCAAGCCCGTGGCCGGCACCGCCATGATGGGAGGGGGCAGCGATCTGGACGAGGCGTTTCGCTGGCTTTGTGAGAAGGGCAACGGCGGCGACTTCCTCATCCTGCGCGCGAGCGGAGACGACGATTACAACTCCTACATCAACCGATTGTGCAGGCTGAATTCGGTGGCGACCCTCATTCTCCCCGATCGCCAGGCGGCGCAGGATCCGGCGGCCGCGGAGATCATTCGCCGGGCGGAGGTGATATTTATATCTGGCGGCGATCAGGCTCACTACATCCGCTTTTGGAAAGATACCGCGGTCGAGGACGCGATCAATGCCAATGTTGCCGCCGGCAAGCCGATCGGCGGCACCAGTGCCGGACTGGCTGTGCTCGGCGAATTTGTTTATGGCGCTCTCGGAGACAAGCCCGACGACAATGACCTCGCTTCCACCGATGTTCTCCCCAATCCTTATTTCGAGCGCGTAACCCTGCTTCGAGGATTCCTCAAGGTTCCGCATCTGGAGAATCTGCTGACCGATTCGCATTTTGCGAAGCGTGACCGCATGGGCCGCACCCTGGGCTTCCTGGCTCGCATCATGCAGGATGGCTGGTCAAAGTCTCCCCGTGAAATTGCGATTGACGAGAAATCGGCGGTGCTAGTCGAACCCAGCGGCAAAGCAACCGTGGTGGGAAGCGGAAAGGGCGTGTATTTTCTCCGGCCCACGCGGAAGCCCAGGACTTGCAAGAAGGGCGAGCCGCTCACTTTTCAGAAAATCAGCGTTTACCGGGTCCCGGCTGGCGGGCACTTTGACCTCTCATCATGGACGGGAGATGGCGGAACGGCTTATTCGCTCTCCGTTGAGCAAGGGAAAATCGACAGCACGCAAGCGAACCATGCCGTTTACTGAATGATCGCTAGGATTTTTGTGGCAGCCGGACCTGTGGCGCGCCGAGCCGGCACGCGCTTAGCTGTTGTTGCGTGTCTGAGGTTGGGTTTCGCGCTGCTTTTCGGCTTCTTGCTCTCGCTGGCGTTGTTGTTCTTTGGCCCTTTCAATCTCATTGATCTCGGATTGTTGCCACCGTTTCCCGTCTCGCGTTGTTGCGCGGAAGGTCTTGTTCGCCATATCAACCTTTGGCCAATTTGTGGCAGCCGGACCTGTAAGCCGAATTCTGTCTGCCGTTGCCGGCAGGACGGTCATTCCTCTGGGCCACGCATTACTGCGAGGCTCAAGCGACCTACCCGGAGGTGGTGGCGCACCGAGCCGGCACGCTTCCCCGGCGAAGTTTTGCCAGGAAATCCCTCCCTATTTGGTCTTGCTCCGTGTGGGGTTTGCCCTCCCC
>Ga0209415_10002265_pt1 | contig 36122 bp, 35 predicted proteins | sample PeaSoiSIISIP2007_FD_187696 | JGI IMG/M metagenome (GOLD analysis project Ga0209415, IMG submission 187696) | Peat soil microbial communities from Weissenstadt, Germany - SII-SIP-2007 (SPAdes) (version 2) | ecosystem: Environmental > Terrestrial > Soil > Wetlands > Peat | place: Germany... | reverse complement strand
GTTGTGGCGCATTACCGACGGGAATCGGGCCGGAAGATCAGCGGCCCGCGGAAGTGCGGGCAGATGTGCTGGTGTTCACGACGCCGGCGTTTGAAAAGGATTTTGAAGTGACGGGGCCAGTGACTCTGGATTTGTATGTGAGCAGCTCGGCGGTGGACACGGATTTTACGGGAATGCTGGTGGACGTTTGGCCGAATGGATTTGCGCAAAACTTGACGAGCGGGATTTTGCGGATGCGTTACAGAAATTCGCAGGAGAAGCCGGAGTTGGCGAATCCGGGAGAGACGTATCACGTGACGGTGGATATGTGGGCAACGAGCAACGTGTTTTTGGCGGGGCATAAATTGCGGCTGGAAGTTTCCAGCAGCAATTTCCCGCGGTTCGACAGGAACTTGAATACCGGGGAGATTCAAGCGCGAGGGACGCGGATGATTAAAGCGACGAACGTGATTTACCACGACAAGGCGCACCCCTCGGCGTTAATTGTGCCAGTGGTCCCGTGATCGAAGGCGGGGCAAGCCCTGGGCAAGCCCCGCCCCTACGGGACTTTTAGCGGTGGCTTACTTCTTTTGAAGTTTTGTTTGGGCGAGCTTCACGGCTGCTTCGAGGGCGTCAGGGACGCTGACTTTTACATCGGGCTCGACACCAGTGTCTGCCCAGTCGGATGCCGCGTAAGGATTGATGGGCTTGGTTTCGGGGATCCCCATTCCGAAGTGATCGTCGATGCGATGCCACACACCTGCGTGCGCGGCGCCGCCGGTTGTTTCGCCGATTAGAGTCGCCCGTTTTAACATTTTCAAGTTATAGCAGAACTGCTCGGCGCCTGAGATGGTTCTGGACGAGGTCAGGACATAGACCGGCTTGTCAGCGAGCTTGTTTCCGGGAACGGGAGAGTGCGTCCAGGATTCCTGCGTGGTGTTCTCTCTGGGATTGTAAAAATATTCGGGATGGTCGAAGAGGTAGGAAGCCAATAGCGCGACCATGTTTGGCATGCCGCCGCGGTTGTCTCGCAGATCAATGATGAGGGCATCTGCGTTGTTTAGAGAGACCATCGCTGCAGTCACCGTCTGCTCGCATTCGGACCGATCCGGGAAGAAATTAAGTTTCAGATAGCCAATGTTGTGCGGCAAGGTCTCGACTTTTTCAAAGGCGCAATTTATTTGCTTCATCGCTTCGCGATAACGAGCGAGTTTTTCTGGTGTTTGCTCTTCTGTGGGCTGCGGCGGCAGAGGATCCCGGCTATAGACCAGTTCGAGGTGCATATCGTGACTCACATCTCTCATTTGTTTTGTGAGTTGGTGCGCGAAGGTGTCGCCGTCAGCGATTGCGTCATATTCGCCGCGCTTCTTGTGAGCTAGAAGCGTCTCGGCTATTTTTTGGGCTCTGTCGGGATAAACGTAGTGCTGCTTTAGATTGGTAATTGCTGCGTCCACCACGAGCTGGCGCTCCGCGGCGTCCAGGTTTCCTCGGCCAACGGGAGCGGCAACCGACGCACCGGCTTCGTTGATGGGTGCTGGCATGGAGTCGTCCGAGTCGCCTTGCTCGAAGGATGCGGACGAGAGCGTCTTGTTCGTGCCGGCTGCTAGAGAGTCTTTATTGCCGGCGACCTGGCGCGCCGCATGCGCAGGCGGTGCGGACTGTCGAAGTTGGCGGGCAGAAGCGTTTCGTGGCTTATGGACGCCGCCCTGGCTCAGCAGACTCGAAAAAGTGAGCGCGGCGACTAAGGAAAGCACGGCTCCCAGAAGAAGCGCGCCGGGACGAGGCGCGCTATCGCCCAGGAAATAGAAGGAAGGCGTCCCGCCAAAATGCTGGCCCGAAGCCGCGATGAGCTCCGGCTCGGCATAAAAATATTCGCGTGGCACAGAAATCACTAAATCGGCGAGCAAGTCGAACCAGAGCCTGGCGCGTGAGGAAAGCCCTGTTTCGTCACGGGCGCGATCACGAAAAAGCTGCAGGGCTTCCTCGCCGTAAGTTTCCCGGAACTGAGAAGGAAAGAGACGCAGCAGAAATGCGTATATCGTCTCAGACATAGTCCCCCCTCAATATTTTTCGGGAGCGTGCGACGCGCAGCAGGTCGGCAAGCCGATCGGCTTCGGAGCGGGCCAGCTTGCGGCCAGCGGAGGTCAAGCGATAGTAGCGGCGGCGTTCTTCGCCTAGTTTCATATCCTCGCTTGGGTCAAGCTCTTCAATAAATTTTGCTTCGAGCAGGGATTGGATGGAACTGTAGAGAGTGCCAGGGCCGAGGCGCATGCCGCCGCCGGTTTGTTCGGCGACCTGGCGCATGATGCCGTAGCCGTGGAGATCTTGATCCGCGAGGGAGAGCAGGATCTGGAAAGCAGCGGAAGGGAGAGGATCGAGTTTTCGTTTTGGCATAAGCAGTCGATAGTCGGTATATCGATAATCGACTATACTTCAACGAAGAGACGAGACGCAATATGTTTTATTAAGGCAAGCAGTGGGCTAAGAAGGCGGCCGAGCACATGGCAGCGCCAACTGGTTTCTGTGCGTGCTGCAAGTTGCGACCAAACGAACCGTGGCAGCATCTAAGCACGGGTCAATGCGCAGTACCTTGACACTCCGAAAGAGCAGGTCTACACTACGGAGTTTTTAGATGGCCCCGAAAGCAGGCAGAGGGGCGGGACATCCATGGACAAGAAAAGGCTCGACTACTATAAGAAGAAGTTGCAGGTGCGGCGCGAGGAATTGATGAAGACGATCGCGCGCACGCAAGAAGAAGGACGCACCGCGGACGAAGATCCGACGGTGGACCTGGCAGACAAGGCGGCGAACTCCTACACGAAGGAGTTCCTCTTTGGCATGACCAATACGGACCGCACGATCCTGAACATGATCGATGCGGCTCTGAAGCGCATCAACACGGATGAATACGGCGTTTGCGCGAATTGCCAGGAGGAGATGCAGCAGAAGCGGCTTGAGGCGGTGCCGTGGGCCAAGCACTGCATCACCTGCCAGGAGAAAATGGAACAAGGACTGCTGTAACTGCCCAGTGAATGAAGCAGGAAGAGCGGCCAGCCTGCCGAGGCTGGCCGGATGTATTTAAGGGTCCGTTCGCCCAGCAATTACCTTAGCGTACATTCGTTCTTTCAATATACAAATAAGAGGAGTAGATTTCTCCCGCGTTATGGGAGAAGGCACCTCGTTGCCGTCGGCTCGAGCAGTGGGGCGGGGTGTGCGCGGGTGGCTCGCAGAGGCTGGTGACGCGGTCGTCAGCGTATTTTTTCCAGCGGGCTGCAGGATTTGCGACAACCTGCTAGTGCACTCGACCCGAGTTCCTATTTGCGGCGAATGCCTGGATTCGTTTGCGGCGATCCCACACAAATCTTGCGAGACATGCGGGCAAGCCCTGACGGCGCTGCCGGCCAACGAGGCTGAGCCGCTGATCTGCCGCGCATGCCAGCAGAAGACCTACGCGTTTGAGCTGGCGCGGAGCTACGGGATCTATGATGGAGCCCTGGTGAAAGCAATACTCCTTCTGAAGTGGGAGAAAATTGAGCCACTAGGGGCCTGGTTCGCGGGGCGCTTGGCGGAGTTGGTTCAGCGCGAGAGTGGGATTTTCCAAGCTGACATCGTAGTACCAGTTCCGCTTCACAGGGACCGGGAGCGGCAGCGCGGCTACAATCAAGCGGGGCTGATTTCCAAACCATTGGCCCGGAGGCTAGGCTTGCCCCATAAAGCAGTGCTTCTGATGAGGATCAGGCCGCGTCCGGACAAGCAGGTGCTGAGCTTGGAGGAACGGTGGGAATCCGTGCGTGGCGCTTTTGCCACACGTCCGGGCAGCCAAGTTGACAATAAGCGCGTCTTACTGGTAGATGATGTAATGACCACCGGGGCGACGCTTGACGCGTGTGCGAGGGCGTTGCTGGAGTCGGGAGCCAAGTCGGTACTAGGACTGGCTGTAGCCCGGGCGGCGATAAATCCGCTGCCAGCCCAGGATAGTGGTAACCTGTAAGGGAAGTCGAACTAGGGTAGCGCGATGAGCGCAAACCGGCCAAAGTCGGGAGATTTCCGAGGGCGGTATGCCCCCGAAGCGGGCAGCGTCGTTGCGCCCGGGTCTGCGGATCCCGCGGACAGTAGATCCCACAACTCAACATTGCCGAGGCGTGCATCGCTGATGCAAGAGCCTGTGCTCGTGCTGAATGCGACGTATGAGCCGATCAACGTGACGGCGGTGCGGCGCGCGATGGTGTTGCTTCTAAAGGGCGTGGCGCAAGCGGAAGAGATGCACAGTTCAGAGGTGCATTCGGCGGCGCATGCGCACAGGGTGCCGTCGGTGATTCGCCTGCTGGCGTACCGGCATATTCCGCAGCAGAGCCGGGCACTTTCGCGGAAGAATATTTTGCTGCGCGACCGGAACACCTGCCAGTTCTGCGGGAGGATTTTTCCGAGTTCGGAATTGACGCTGGACCACGTGGTGCCGAGATCACGCGGCGGTCGTTCTTCGTGGGAAAATCTAGTGGCTTGCTGTTACCGCTGCAATAATAGCAAAGGAGACCGGACACCGGAAGAAGCTGGGTTCAAGCTGGCGAGGCGGCCGCGGCCGTTCACACTGCATACTTCCCGTCAACTGATGCGGCTCATCGGCCATCGCGACGAGCGGTGGCGTAAGTATCTGTTTTACTAGGCGCTTTCGGCGAAATAGGACCTTACTGAAAATTCTTTGAAGTAATGGAAACCTTTTTCGCCGTGGCGCATCTAAATTAATAACTAACCACTTCGAGGACACACCCCGGGAAGCAGCTAAGGCCCAACGCCTTAGCTGCTTCTCTCCTTTTGAGCACGATTTTTTCGAATACTTGCTAATGCTTTTGTATTAGGTGTTTTCCGAAGATTTATCGGGGCCGGTTCCGAGAAAGCTTTGCAGAGCAGCTTGTTCATTGGGGAATTCCGGGAAGACCTGGTACAGGTGCGTGACTTTCAATACTTTTTCGACATTGTGGGACAATCCTACAACCCTCATTTCACCGCCACCTTTCAGCACCATCACATAAATGCGGGCGAGTTCGCCGATGCCGGAACTGTCAAGGTATTGGAGTCCGCTCAAATTCAACACGATATGCTTGTGGCCTTCACCAAGAAGGCGCGCGACGTTTTCGCGGAGGACACCTACTTCGAAAAACGTGAGATGGCCGCGAACATCGATGAGAGAGGCTTGTGGCGTGTGCCGGATGGTGGCAGAAAAGTTCAAACCGATCTCCCTAAGGACTGGTGAATGTAATTCTACTGTGCCGGGCGGATGCGGAACAGGGGATTTCGCAGACAAGAAAGAACGGTGAATTATTGGCTAAGGAGAAGAACTATTGGCAGTAGTACGCACAATGGGGCGGTGGGACTCGCCTGGGCGCCCGTTTATTGGCGCATGACGATGCGCAGTCCGCGACGCCAGCTTTCGGCTAGGCCGATGCGCGTAGCTTCCAGGTCCGGCGGGAGAAAACGGAGAAGAGTGTCCGTGGAAGGATGGAAACGAAGCGCCGGAGCAACGAGATAGACGAGCGGGGGAGCGGCCTGCAATTCAATTCCGGGGAAATAGCCATAGCGTGCGAAATCGCGTTGCTCGAGATGCCGGCGGATGCGGAGCCAGTAGCCTGCCGCTTGGAGCGGAAGGTGAATGTGTTCGCTGGCTTTTAATTCGAGGATGGCAAGACGGCGGGAACGCGTGACGGTGAGCAGATCGAGAATGCCGTGTTCGCCACCGGCTTGCGCAAACACCTGCGAATAGACGAAGCGCGGGTCCAGCGCGGCATCGACGCGGGCGACGTCTTCGCAAACAAGAGATTCCAGCCAGCGCTCGGGCTGTGCTCGATAGAAAGCGTGGCGCGTTTCCGTCGTGAGAGGATGTCGATAATTTTCAAGTTGCTGCAGCAGATTTTTCAGAGCGGGCTTGGTCGCGGGTTTGAGTTCTTCCCGCGGATCCGGACAGCCGAAGAAAACGCGTCCATCGTCCCAGCGGGCAAACGCAAGTCCACGAAAACGCAGCAGAACTTCTCGGGACTGCGCGGCAGGATGGACACTGATGGCGCGTGCAGACAAAGCAACGATGGAGTCGAGTGCCGATTGCGAGCGATCGATGAGCGCTTGCGACTCGCGATGGGGCACAAGCCAGGTGTCTTGATTTCCGGCGCGGCGCGGATCGATCTTCTCGAGCGTTTCGCGAACGGGATCGCGCTCGTAAATTTCGAGAGATATATCCGGAGCCAGAGCGGCGGCGCGATGCGCCACGTGGCGTGCGGCTCCTTTGGGCAATATGAGACGAAGCGCGGCGATGTTCCCGCGGCGATTCGATTGGCGGGTGCGATCCAACCAGAGCAGCGCAAACGTGAGGCTGCCTTCGATTGTGTCCGCGGACTCGCCATCAGGAACGGCAAGAACCGCGAAGTGGGAAGAGCCGCGGCGCAGGAGTCCGCGAACGTAATTACCGGAAATAGAGTGTTCAAGATCGGGTGATGCCGTCAGAGATTCTACGGACTCGTCCGGAAACTGTTCCGCGAGGACATGGCCGAGGGCATCGCAAAACGCTTCGCGTGAAAGGTCGCGCTGAGCACGCTCGAATTCGAGGCGGATAAACTCGAGTCGGTCTGGCTTGGCGCGGCCGAAGCGCTCAACGGCTAAAGCGAGGCGCTGGTCGGAATGGTCGGTGATGGCCAGCACTCGGCGGGTTAGATTGTGATTCTCCGACCAAAGGTGCAGAAGAGGCCTCTCCGAGGCCCCGCGAACTTCCCAGGAAAGTCCGGAGAATGGCGCGACGCGGCCTCCATTCTCGCGGATTTCGATAGCGCCGCCGGCGGTGAACTCCTTGAGGCATGCTTGCAGTTCGGCCGAGAGGTCCACGCCCGCAATTATAGTCGAAACAATTAAAAGTAGAATAGTTATTTCTTAGAAGTAAACACAACGCCGGAAACGCGGACCAGTGGCTGCTGAATATTCCACGAAGAGGGGATGTGCTCGAAAGAGACCTCGAAATCGCGGTGTTCGCCTGGAGCAAAGGCAGGTGTTTGCGGAGCGAACACGGCGCGAGTCTCCCGGAGAACGACCTGCCCGAGTTGATCGGAAAATTCCACGGTGAGTTCGACATTGGAGAGCGGGAGATTGCCGGCATTTGTCAGGCTGCCGGAAAGCGTAGTGACTTGCTGATTCAGAAAATTTTCCGCGCGGCTGAGAGCGAGGTTTTCAATTTGAATGTTCGGTGCGTAGGCCTGTTCGGGCGGGCCGAAGGGAAGTTGCGATTCGCGCGTTCCCGAGGCGGAATGGCGTTCCGCGCCCGGCCACATCAATACGGCGAGCGCGATGACGATCGTGGCAGCGCCCATCCAGGCAATCCAGGCGCGTCCGGATTTTGGCTGAGGCTGATCGGGAGTTTCGATGTGCAAAGTATCAGTCATGGCTTAAAGGACGATGCTGGCCTGAAAGTGGGCGGGCGTCAAGCGTGCGTGCAAGACGCTGGCGTGCGAAAGGCCTAAGCCACGCTTAGGAATCTCGATTACCGGCCGACAACGAGGCGCTGCACCAACGGCTCGGGAAGGTGCGCGGTGCGCATGCGCTCCTGGACCTCGGAAATGTCGTAGGGGACGCGCCAGAATTCCACGGTTTGATGCTCGAGATCGGCGATAGCGAAACCAGCCCGCGGGTCACCGTCCCGGGGCTGGCCAATGGAGCCGGGATTGAGGAGATACCGCCGCGGCTGTTCAATGCGTAAAGCGCAAAAAGATTCCGAGGCTCGCGGACGAATTTGAAGAACCTCGAGGTTGGAATCCTGATACGAGAAGCCGCCCTGATGATGGGTGTGGCCGAAAAAAGTGACTTCGGCGGTGGAGTCGAGCAGACCATCCAGAGCTTGCGCCGGCGTGAAGACGTATTCGTCTTCGTCTTGAAACGCGCCATGTACCAAAACAATACCGTCGGTGGCGAGCGGTCCGTGGGGCAACTCGGAAAGCCATGCGAGATCTTCGGCGTTCAATTGCGCGCGAGTCCAATCCACCGCGGCTTTCGCCACGGGATTAAAATCGGTGGTATCCATGAGCCCCGCGACGGCTTTGTCGTGATTCCCACGGATGGTCTGCGTGCCCAGCTCGCGAAGGCGAGCGACCACTTCATGAGGGTCGGGCCCGTATCCGACGACGTCTCCAAGACACACGGAAACGTCCCAGCGGCCGTCTGCAGCATCGAGAGCAGCGGCGAGAGCCGTGGCGTTTGCGTGAAGATCGCTAAGAACAAGAATGCGCATTCATCCCGTCCGCAAAATGTCATTGAGTATAGATGAAGCGGGGAGACGATGCACGTTATGCGGGCAGAATTGCGGAAGAGTAAAGAGATGAGACGGATCAAATCGGAAAAGGTTCCTGGAAATTGAAAGTATTTATAGAAATTTTATAAATTTAAACATGTACCGCTAGCGAGAAAAAGTTACCAATGCGCAACAAATCAAATAATCTGCAAGATTCCAGAAGAAAAAATGATGAGCGGCGAAACATTCACTGGGGCGGACTCGTCTATACAAGTGCAGCCGGTAGAGCTGCGCAGGCAAGCCAGAGGAGTTACAAGAAAAACCCCGCGGTGGCAGCCGCGGGGCGATGACACGCAGTCTTTCCGGCCGTTAGTCCAGGAAGAACGAGGTGTCTTGCGGGTGAGACTACTCGCCCCGAGCACGCGTGTCAACACTCTGTTCCGCTCGTTCCGCTTGCGCCAGCAGCAGTAAGGCTGACTCGATCCTGACGGAAAGGAAGTTGACACGCATGAAATTCAATTCGATTCTCCGCAGTGTAGCACTGGCAGCCGCTTTGGTATCGACGGTGCCACTCCTCGCAAAACCGTTCGCTAAGACCATCAACATCGCCCAGTCTGCAAAGATCGGCAAAGCTGATCTGCAAGCCGGTGAGTATCGCCTGCTGATCGATGGGAACAAAGCGACCGTCCAGAAGGGCCGGCAGACCATCGCGGAGAGCGAAGGCCGTTGGGAAGATCGTGCCTCGAAATCTTCGAATGATTCCGTGCTTATCGGCGAAAACGGCCAGGTGAAGGAAGTCCGTTTTTCGGGACAGACACGCGTTTTCGTATTCAACGAGTAAGCGAGGAGTTTTTGTGACTCCTTTCGAATGGACGAGAGGGAGGCTGTTCGCAACCGCGGCCTCCTTTCTCGTGCTTATTTCTGGACAAGTCTTGAAATGGCAAGAGCCGGCGTCGGCCATGGCTGAGACGATTCATCGCTTGTTACGGTTTTACAGACGACCTCAAAAAGCTTTCTCTTCTTTCGGAAACACGCTGTAACGCACCTCAACGAATCAACATACAGTCTCCGTAGCTGTAAAATCGGTATCCGGCTTGAACAGCGTGCCTGTATGCAGCGAGTATATTTTCACGCCCTGCGAAAGCGCATACCAACGCAAGCAGCGTCGAGCGCGGCAGATGGAAGTTTGTTAGCAGCGCGTCGACCACGCGGAAGTGAAATCCAGGATAGATGAAGAGCTTGGCGTCGGCTCTTCCGGAAAGCAGCAATTCCTCGGAACCTGCTTCGACCGCGCGAAGTGCGGCGGCTTCAAGCGCGCGGACAACTGTGGTGCCTACGGCAAGAATGGGGCGGCCTGCAGAGCGCGCCTCTTTAATCCATTGCGCGCTTTCCGCTGGAATCTCATACGACTCGGCGTGCATCACGTGGGCTTCGAGCGTCTCCGTGTGCACTGGCTGGAACGTGCCCAGGCCAACTTCCAGCGTCAGCTCACAAATCTCTACTCCACGCTCGCGAATCTTTTTCAAGATTTCCGGTGTGAAGTGCAGTCCCGCCGTTGGCGCGGCTATGGCGCCGGGCTGTTTGGCGAAGACCGTTTGATAGCGCTCGCGGTCGGAGCTTTCGTCGGCGCGATGGATGTAGGGCGGCAGAGGAACATGCCCCAACCGCTCTAGATTCTCCGAAGCGCTGTGCGTGTCACGTGAAACAAAACGCAAGGTTCGCAACCCAAGCTCCCCCCGCGAAATCACCTCGGCTTCGAGTTCCCCTTCCCCAAATGAGACGCATTCACCGCTTTGCATTTTGCGGCCAGGGCGGACTAAAGCTTCCCAGGTTTGCGGATCAAGCTTCCGAGTGAGAAAAACCTCCACTTTTCCCGCGAGATGTTCGCGACCAGTGGTGCGCGAGGGAGGTTGCGCGTGGACCCCGGCGCGACGGCCAAACAGACGAGCAGGAATGACCCTCGTGTTATTCAGGACGAGCAGTTCATCGCCCCGGAGGAGGTCGGGAAGATCGCTAAAAAGGCAATCGTTGAGGGTGCCTTGAGAGCGATGTAGCTCGAGCAGCCTGGAAGCGTCACGGCGGTCGAGGGGACGTTGAGCAATTTGGGCCGGCGGCAGGCTGTAGTCGAAATCATCAAGGCGCATCAAGAGGGAGTCTAGCAGCATCCGAAGCTGGGAGAGAACGGGAAAGCTCCAGAATAGGGGGCGGGGAAATCACGCAAATTGGCTATCCTCACTTCCAAACTAAAGGAAAGCCATTTCTTGTATATAATTGTAAATACAAGACTTTCTACAAAAGTGACGAGGGTAAAATAGTACTTGACAATTAGACACTCATATTATATTATCTCTTTGCTGTAGGTTTATCAGGAGATCGAACAATGAGAACTACCCTAAATCGTTGGGAACCTTTCCGCGGGGCTGCTACCCTGCAGGAGCAAGTGAATCGTTTGTTTGGTAATGTGTTGGAGCACTCAGGCGAGGAATCCAACCTCACGAGCTGGGCGCCTGCAGTCGACATTTGCGAGACCGAGCATGAATTGGTCGTAAAGGCCGACCTGCCCGAAGTGGATCCGAAGGAGCTGGATATCCGCGTGGAGAACAACCTTCTGACGATTCGCGGCGAGCGTAAGTTCGAGAAGAAGGTGGCCGAGGAAAACTATCTGCGTGTGGAACGCGCCTATGGCTCGTTCAGCCGGAGCTTCTCGCTGGCCAGCACCGTGAACTTCGAAGCGATTAAAGCCGACTACCAAAATGGTGTTCTGACGCTGACGATTCCGAAACGGGAGGAAGCGAAGCCCAAGCAAATCAAGGTAAACGTGGGGACGCCGGCAGTCGCGGCGGCCGCCGCTGGGGCCAAGTAAGCCAGCACCATGGATGTGATCGGAAGGGGCTGGCTCGTGAGCCGGCCCCTTTTTGTTGAGAAGCGGGAATTAGAAGCGAGGTAGAAAATGCTGAGATTTGACAAGATGACCGTGAAAGCGCAGGAAGCGCTGCAACAAGCGAACGATGTGGCGGCTCGCCACGAGAATCAACAGATTGAGCCGGTGCATCTGCTCGAGGCTTTGGTGTCGCAGACGGACGGCGTGGTGCCTCCGTTGCTGGCGCGTCTGGGAATCCGCAGCGAAGCGTTGACGCAAGAGATTGAACGCGAGATTGCGCGCTTGCCGAAAGTGCAAGGCTTTGCGCAGCAACACCTGGGGAAGCCGCTGAACAGCGTTCTGGAGCGCGCGTTTGCTGAGGCAGAGAGATTCAAGGATGAGTACGTTTCGACGGAACATCTTTTTCTGGCGCTTGCTGGGGAAGAACGTGATCCGGCTGGGCAGTTGTTGAAGCGTCAGGGCGCTACCCATGAAGCGATTCTGCAGGCGCTCACGGGTGTGCGTGGCTCGCAACGCGTAACTTCGCAAAATCCGGAGGCGACGTATGCTTCTCTGGAGAAATATGCGCGGGATCTGACGGAGCTTGCGCGGCGCGGCAAACTCGATCCGGTGATTGGGCGCGACGAAGAAATCCGGCGTGTCATGCAGATTCTGGCGCGGCGAACCAAAAATAATCCTGTGTTGATTGGCGAGCCTGGCGTCGGGAAGACGGCGATAGTCGAAGGCCTGGCGCAGCGCATTGTTTCCGGCGATGTGCCGGACGTGCTGAAAACCAAAAGGCTTGTGGCGCTCGATCTAGCGGCACTGGTGGCCGGCGCAAAATTCCGCGGCGAATTTGAAGAACGGTTAAAGGCTGTTTTGAAAGAGATTACAGAGGCAGAGGGCCAGATTATCCTGTTTATCGACGAACTGCATACGCTTGTCGGCGCTGGAGCGGCGGAAGGCTCGATGGATGCCTCAAACATATTGAAGCCGGCGCTGGCGCGGGGCGAACTGCGCGCGATTGGCGCGACCACTCTGAACGAATACAAAAAGTACATCGAAAAGGATCCGGCGCTGGAGCGGCGGTTTCAACCGGTACTGGTCAGCGAGCCAACCGTCGAAGATACGATCGCGATTCTGCGTGGTCTGAAAGAACGCTACGAGGTGCATCACGGCGTGCGCATCAAAGACGCGGCGATTTTGGCGGCGGCCACGCTGTCCCACCGCTACATCTCCGACCGATTCCTGCCAGACAAAGCCATTGACCTCATCGACGAATCGGCGGCGAGTCTTCGCATGCAGATCGATTCCCTGCCTGTGGAAATTGACGAAATTGAGCGCCGCATTCTGCAACTGGAGATCGAACGGCAATCGCTACTGAAGGAGACCGACGCGCATTCGAAGGAGCGGCGCAACCAGATCGACAAAGAGCTGGCGAAATTGAAAGAGGACTCGATTGGGCGGAAAGCGCGCTGGCAAGCGGAGAAAGACGCCATCGGAAGAATCCGAAAGCTAAAAGAACAGATCGAACAGCTCAAAGCGGAAGAACAAAAATTCGAACGCGCCGGCGAACTGGCGAAGGTAGCCGAAATTCGCTATGGCAAAATCGCGGCCGCCGAGCAGGAGCTGAAGAAAGCGGAAGAGCGCTTTGCGTCGGTGCAAAAAGATTCCCCCATGTTGAAGGAAGAGGTCGACGAGGAAGACATCGCGAAACTCGTCAGCAAATGGACGGGAATTCCTGCGGGTCGTCTAATGGAAGGCGAAGCGCAGAAGCTCGTGCACATGGAAGAGCGGTTGCGGCAACGCGTGGTTGGGCAAGAAGAAGCTCTGGGACGCGTTGCGAACGCTGTGCGGCGAAGCCGCGCTGGATTGTCAGAAGCAAAGCGCCCGATTGGGTCGTTTATTTTCCTCGGGCCGACGGGCGTCGGAAAAACCGAGCTGGCGCGGGCGCTGGCGGAATTTCTCTTCGACGACGAAAAGTTGATGATCCGCATCGACATGAGCGAGTACATGGAGAAGCACAGCGTTTCTCGGCTCATCGGCGCCCCTCCTGGTTACGTCGGCTACGAAGAGGGCGGGCAGCTCACCGAGCAGGTGCGCAGGCATCCCTATTCGGTAGTCTTGTTCGACGAAATCGAAAAGGCGCATCCGGATGTGTTCAACGTGTTGTTGCAGATTCTCGAAGACGGCCGCCTGACGGACGGCAAGGGCCGCACGGTGGATTTCCGCAACACCGTGATGGTGATGACCAGCAACGTGGGCTCCTCGGCGATCTTCGAGCTTTCGCACAAAGATCCAGAACTCGCGCGAAAAGAAGCAATGGAAGCGCTGCGCGCGGCGTTCCGTCCGGAGTTTATCAACCGTATCGACGAGATTGTGATTTTCAATCCGTTAGGCAAAGAGCAGCTTGCTCGCATCGTCGGGCTGCTGCTGAAGAACGTAGAAAAGCTTCTGGCGGAACGGCAAATCACGCTGGCTTTGACACCGGCGGCGGAAGAGCTGCTGCTGCGAGAAGGTTACGACCCGGCGTATGGAGCGAGGCCGCTGCGGCGCACCATTCAGCGCATGATTCAGGATCCGCTGGCGTTGCAGATTCTGGAAGGCAAGGTCCTGCCAGGCGATCACATTCGTGTGGATCGCGACGGAAAGAAAGACGCAATGAGCTTCGAACGTACCAAGGCCAAACAACCGGCGGCAGCGGCTGGAATCTAATTGAACGAGGGCGAAAGCTCGCAAGCACTTTCCGCTCTCCATTTCCGAGCGCAGAGCATATAGAGTAGTAAGGGAAAATTATGAGAGTTCTTCGAACGACGTTTGTGCTCGTAACGCTGACGATCTGCCTGATGCTCGTGGGCTCGCTGCTCGGCGGGCGCAATGGCATGACGATCGCCTTAGGAGTCGCCATTTGCACAAATGCATTTGCCTACTTTTTTTCCGACAAGATTGCACTGATGTCGAGCGGCGCCAAACCTGTGACACGCGAGCAATTGCCGCGGCTCTATGCCGTAATGGAACGACTGGCCGCTAAGGCCAATATCCCGGTACCGAAACTCTAGGTGGTACCCGACCAGGCGCCAAACGCGTTTGCCACAGGGAGAAATCCAAGCCACGCCTCCGTTGCGGTGACTCAGGGATTGCTCGAATTGATGAACGACGAAGAACTCGAGGGCGTGATTGCGCACGAGCTTTCTCATGTCCGGAATTACGACATTTTGATCAGCTCCGTCGCGGCCACGCTTGCCGGTGCAATCACCTGGATTGCGCACTGGGGAATGTGGTTCGGCGGGGGTGACGGCGAAGACCGGGAGCGCAATGTCCTTGTCGAGCTTGCTCTTATGATCCTCGCTCCATTCGCGGCGATGTTGCTGCAGCTCGCCCTGTCCCGGCAGCGGGAGTATGCAGCCGACGCGACCGGGGCGCGTATGGTCGGCAACCAGTTTGGGCTGATGAGTGCCCTGCAAAAGCCCGGGACCTATAATCAACGGATCCCCACATCGTCGATTTCGCAAACCACCTCGTCTTTGTGCATCGTAAAGCCCATGTTTGGCATGGGTGGTGGTGCCTCTGCCCTCTTCAGCACACATCCTCCACTCGAGAAGCGGATCGAGGCTCTGCGGGAGATGACCGTCGTTCCAAAGCGATGAATCCGCAACTTTTGGTGCTCTCGCTTACCTGAATGTCGAAATGGCTGCGTAAACTTTCCCCTGATAAGTCATACCGATGCTTTTCGAGCGACTGCCCCGTTTTTCAAACCATTGGAAAATAAAGAGTTAGAAATTCCGTCTCTTCCGGGGCCTTTGGTGAATCAAATGCACTGTATAAGTTCCAGCCGGTCATTCGGCGCGGGGCCACGGGGGGACCGCAGTTATGAGCTGTCGTGACACTATCCATTTGATTTGTTGGTACTTAGAGGGAAGACTCTCGCCTTCAGTGGCGACTGAAATCAAGCGGCACCTCGACTCTTGCACTGATTGCCACATGGTTCTGGACGCAGCCATGAGCACTCTGGACCGCTATTTTACCCCGGCTAAAGGCTCTGATGAAGAGCCTGCCCCTCAAGCTGCCTGATTTATTCCCCGTAACTTATTGTTTTACAATAGCTTACTGCCAACTGAAGTGCCCCACCCGTTTCTGTTAGTCCTCGCAGCCACCTAGTAATCTCGAATCGACGGTCATGCCCAGAAAACGCAAAATTTACAGCGGAGAAAAGAACAGCGTAAACTTTACTAGTACTAGTACGTATAAATCCAGCCTCTGGATACTCCCTTCCCTCCGACAACCCCTTGCATCCACGCGAGTTATTGACCTCTACCCCATTTACAACCGTTTGGCTCGAAGGATGCACCCTTCCCGATGCGCAGGGGGAAAACCCCAAAGGAGAAGAAGTTTATGAGTGATTTTCAGGATCCCATTAACCACACCACCACCGGAACCCCACGCTGGGTGGGCTTGGCGGTCGCCGTATTAGGCGGAATTTCGTTGCTCGGCTTGGGAGTCGGCTGGACCGCGCTGAATCAAGCAAAGGGCATCGAGCAATCGACCCAGACCTCGGTGAAACAGGCGAACGACGCGCTGGCGCAACGCCTGGCGAAAGAGGACGAAGTCAATCAGGCTTTGCAAAGCGATTTGAAGGTGGTCACCGACAAGCTGAACCTGACGCAAGGCGAGCTGCTCGCCGCGCGCAAGCAGAACAAGAACGCCACCGCCGCAGTGGATCAGAAAGTGGAAGGCCTCGCGACTTCCGTTAAGCAGCAGCTTGCCACAAAAGCCAACACAGATGACGTTAACAAGCTCAACGGCGACGTCTCCGGCGTGAAGAGCGACCTCGACGCCCAGAAAAACAATCTGCAGATGGCCCGCAGCGAAATGGGCACGCTCATCGCCCGCAACCACGATGAAATCGACCAGCTTCGCCGGATGGGTCAGCGCGATTATTTTGAATTTACTGTGACGCGCAAGGGCGGTAACCAGAAGGTAGGCTCCATCCAGGTGGAATTGAAAGACACCAACACCAAGAAAAACCAGTACACCATCAACGTCCTCGCGGATGACAAGACCTTCGAAAAGAAGAACCGGTCCGTCAACGAACCGATCTTCTTCTACACCGGCGGAACCCGCGCAGCGCTCGAACTCGTCGTCAACAAGGTCTCGAAGACGACGGCTTCGGGTTACCTGAGCGTTCCGAAAGCGCAGGAGGCTACGGCAGCCAGCAATTCCAGCTCGGGCCAGTAAAACGGCTCACGAGATAACCCTGTTACGAATCTTTGAGAGAGTAGAGCCAGAGGGAGAGTTCCAGAAAACTCTCCCTCTTTTTTTGCGCGACCATGCTGGGCCTCCGCTCTTTTGAGATGAGAGCGGTATCAGTAGACGGGGGGCACCGGTTGTGCCAAGCTAAGACATCCTGGCCTATCTTAAGATGCAGTGGATTTTCTGGAGGGGGAAAGCAATGAAGCTGAGATTTTCGGCAGTGATGGCGGCAACACTCTTTGCGGCAGTATTGACCATGGCCGCGGACGGCACCTGGACCGGGTACATTTCGGACAGCAACTGCGGCGCAAAAGGCGCTAACGAGAAAGCCGGTGAATGCACGACGCGTTGCGTTAAAGGCGGCGCTAAATATGTGTTCGTCAATGACGCAGACAAGAAGGTCTACGTTGTGGATGCGCAAGACAAAGTGGCGGCGCATGCCGGACATCATGTCACCGTGAAAGGCACGGTAGACGGCGAGACGCTCAAGCTGGAAAGCATTGAAATGGCGGCTGCAAGCGGCAAATAAGAGCTTTCCATAACGCTTTTTTCGACGGGCGGAGCTTCGGCTTCGCCCGTTTTGTTTTTTGAAAGAGCGCTGGATTCCGCTAGGATGAAGTCCTGACTTATGACCACGACTCTCATACACGCCGGACGAGTTCTGACCCCGACAGCTGAAGTGATCGACGCTGGCATCCTGATACGCGACGGCGTGATCGAGGACCTGGGAGTTCGCGAAGGCATGCATGCCCCCAACGGCGCTGTGGAGATTTCCGCAACCGATAAAGTCGCGATTCCCGGCTTCGTGGATGTGCATATCCACGGCGCGGGTGGACGCGATGTGATGGAAGGCAGTGCGGAAGCGCTTGTGGGGGTGACAAGGACAGTGGCGCGTCACGGAACAACGTCGTTCGTGGCCACCACAGTCACTGCGAGTCCCGACGACACGATTCGTAGCGTGGAAGGCATCGCCCGCTATATTTCGCAACAGCACGAAACAGACGATGCGCGGGCCGAAGTGCTAGGGATTCATTTTGAAGGCCCCTTTCTAAGCCCGGCGCGGCGAGGAGTGCATCCGCCAGAGTGGCTGCAACTTCCGTCAGCGGAACTGCTGGACAAATTTCTGCAAGCCGCCGCCGGCAACGCGCAAATCTTAACGCTCGCACCGGAATTGCTCGGGGCCATGCCCTGCATCGACGCGGCCCGGAAAGCGGGAATGGTCGTAGCCGTCGGCCACACGGATGCCACCTACGAGCAAACGCGCGCGGCGATAGCACATGGGGTGCGTCACGCCGTCCACGTCTATAACGCCATGCGCCCTTTCTCACACCGCGACAGCGGAGTGATTGGCGCGGTGTTTACTTCGCCGGAAGTGACGGCTGAGCTGATCGCTGATGGAGTGCATGTTGACGAAGCAGCCATGAAAGTCTTGCTGCAGGCTAAAGGGCCCGAGCGCACCATCCTCATCAGCGACGGCGTCTCGGCCACAGCAATGCCCGACGGGAAGTACATGCTCGGGAAACTGGAAGTAACCGTCAGCGGCGGGATCTGCCGCAACTCCGAGGGGAAACTTGCGGGCAGCACGCTGACCCTGGATCGGGCGTTGCGAAACATTGTTGGGTTGGGCACTCCCTTGGCCAACGCCGTGCGGATGCTGACCTTGAATCCCGCAACTCTGCTGGGAATTGAGTTCAAGAAAGGGGCGTTGCGGACCGGCGCGGATGCCGATATCGTTTTGCTGGATGAAGGATTGTGTCTCACGAATGTTTGGGTCCGTGGAGTGGCTGTGGACTAGGCATCACCCAACACGTACAACGTGTTTTGCCCATCCGAAGAGAGACTCGGTAAGACTAGGGATTCAGCGGAATATTGAGATTCTCCGCCAGTTCTTCCGCGTCGAAGGGACTGCACGAAAAATACCGCCCACCGATCTCCATTGTTGGTACTTTTCGCCGGCCATCGTTGGCCTTGAGCACCACTTCTTCCGCGGAGGGATCTTTTTCGATATCGACTTCGCGAAATTCCACGCCTCGCTCTTTCAAGAACGTTTTAGCGCGCCGGCAGTCCGGGCACCAGGCAGTGCTATACACCGTTAGGGTTTCCATCAAAGGCTCCAACCCGATTAGATGCGGTACTGGGGTCGACGTCGCAGCGGAAACGAGGAGGCTGTGCTTAGCGAGAACCCCCGTGAATTAGCGCGTCTCGACAGGAGCGCCACGATATTTGCGAGCGATCTGAATGCGGATGATAGCGCGCTGTAATGCGATCGAGACGCGGTCCAGATCGATATTCGGGTCGCCACTAGCCAGCCGCTTTTCCGCTCGAGCTTTCGCGGCTTCGGCGCGGGCAAGATCGATCTCCGCAGCCCGCTCGGCTGTCTCCGCAAGAATCGTGACGCGGTCCCCTAAAACTTCCGCGAACCCGCGGATAACAGCGAGAACGCCGCTGGCGTTTCCGGAGGCTCCGCGATAAGTGAGCTCGCCAATACCGAGTTCGGTCATCAGCGGCGCGTGGCCCGGCAGTATGCCGAGTTCTCCTTCCGCGCCGGGTAACACGGCATCGATGACGCGTTCGCGCAGCAACTGCTTCTCCGGCGTGACGATGATCAGCTCGATGGATTCTGGAATCATTTTCGCTTCTAGGCGTTCGCCTTCATTTTCTCGGCCTTCGCGATGGCTTCATCGATTGTGCCGACCATGTAGAACGCCTGCTCCGGAATGTCGTCATACTTGCCTTCGACGATTTCCTTGAAGCTGCGAACAGTATCGGCAATCTTGACGTATTTGCCTTCGAGACCTGTGAACTGCGCCGCCACGAACATGGGCTGCGAGAGGAAATTTTCGATTTTGCGCGCGCGCGCCACGGTGCGCTTGTCCTCGTCGGAAAGTTCTTCGATTCCGAGAATGGCGATAATGTCCTGCAGATCCTTGTAGCGCTGCAGAATTGATTTCACGCCACGCGCCACGGCATAGTGTTCGGCGCCGACAATGCGCGGATCGAGGATGCGCGAATAGCTGGCCAGCGGATCGACAGCTGGATAAATGCCGCGCTCCACGATCTGACGGCTGAGGTTCGTGGTTGCGTCTAGGTGCGTAAACGTCGCAGCCGGGGCGGGGTCCGTGTAATCGTCGGCGGGTACGTAAATGGCTTGCACGGATGTGATAGAGCCAGACTTGGTGGACGTAATGCGTTCCTGCAGTTCGCCAATTTCCGTGTTGAGGTTCGGCTGGTAACCCACCGCGGAAGGCATGCGGCCGAGCAGCGCCGATACTTCCGAACCCGCTTGGACGAAACGGAAAATGTTGTCGATGAACAGAAGAACGTCGAGATGTTCTTCGTCGCGGAAATATTCCGCGACCGTCAATCCGGTGAGGCCCACGCGCAGACGCGCGCCGGGCGGTTCAGTCATCTGCCCGTAAATCAAGGCCGCTCGCGACTTCTCCGAATTGCCCGGAACAACGACGCCCGCTTCCTGGAATTCCAGCCAGAGATCGTTTCCTTCACGAGTACGTTCCCCAACACCCGCGAAGACAGACACGCCGCCGTGCTGCATTGCAACGTTGTTGATCAATTCCTGAATGAGAACGGTTTTGCCGACACCGGCGCCGCCGAACAATCCAATCTTTCCGCCCTTCAAGAACGGCTGAATCAGGTCGATGACCTTGATGCCGGTCTCAAACATTTCGAGAGTGGTCGACTGGTCGGCGAGCAACGGCGCCGGCCGGTGAATCGGATAATTCGTCTTGCTCGTCAGTGGCCCCAACTGATCCACGGGCTTGCCGAGCACGTTCATCACGCGGCCGAGCGTCGGACGCCCTACCGGAACCGTGATTCCCGCGCCGGTGTCATATGCCTTCATTCCGCGGACCAATCCTTCCGTCGGCTCCATGGCAACCGCGCGCACGCGGCCTTCCCCCAGGTGCAACTGCACTTCCGCCGTGACGTCGATCGGTTCCGGGACGTTGAAACCCTCGCTGGTAATGCGTACCGCGTTGTAAATCGCGGGCAAATGCCCCGCCTCAAATTGAACGTCCAGCACCGGTCCAATGATCTGAACGATGTGTCCGACGGCTGCGTATTTCTCTGCCATGCCTTCTCCTACGCGGTCGATGATGCTCCGCTGACAATTTCAATAATTTCTTTTGTAATGGCTGCCTGACGTACCTTATTCATGTGGAGCGTAAGCGCCTCAATGACTTCACCGGCATTTTTCGTGGCTGATTCCATGGCCGTCATACGCGCGGCATACTCGGCCGCGGAGGATTCCAGCATGGCCCGCAGAATCTGTGTTTCGATGTAGCGCGGCAGCAGTTTTTCGAGCAGTTTTTCCTTCGGCTGCTCATAGATATAGTCAACCTGCGCAGATTCCTTCTCGGCGGCGGATTCTTCGGCGGCTCGCATCGCTTCCACGGGCAAAAGCTTTTCCTGCACGAGATTCGGCGTCATGACCGTCTTGAATTCGCTGAAAACGATATAAACCGAATCTACTTCTTCCTTGGCATAAAGCTCCGCCACAACCGAGGCGATGTCGCGCGCGGTTCCAAAATTGACCTTCGCCAGGACGTTCACGTATTCAGCCGCAAAGGAAAAGCCCGCCTTTTTCAGCGCGTCGCGGCCTTTCTTTCCGACGGGAATCACGGACAATTTCTTGCCTTTATTGGGACGGAAGAACTCGTTCGCCTTGCGCAAAATATTGGAGTTGAACGCTCCGGCGAGTCCGCGTTCTCCCGTCAAGACTATGACGAGAATTTTCTCCTCCGGACGATGCGCCAGCAAAGGATGCTCCGGCTGATCGATGCGCGACATGATCGAACGCAGCACGCGCGCAAGTTCCTTGGCGTACGGACGCGCTGCCAGTGCGGCTTCCTGCGCGCGACGCAAGCGGGCCGCCGCGACGAACTTCATTGCGCGGGTAATCTGCTGGGTGTTCTTCACCGAGCGGATGCGGCGCCGGAAATCAAGAAGTGTGGGCATGATCGATCGTTAAGCTTGCGGCCTCAGCTCACGGCAGCAACAGCCGCAGAGGCGGTGAAGCGTTCCTTGAAACCGTCGACGGCGGTTTTGATTTCGGCCCTGAGCGCGTCATCCAGAGCTTTTTTCGCGGCGATATTCTTCAGCAATGAAGGATAGTTCGTCTCTGCGAATTGCAAAAACTCGCGCTCGAACCGCCGAACATCGGGGACCGCCACGCTGTCCATCGCTCCGCTCGTTGCCACGTAAATGCTCAACACCTGTTTTTCCGCGGAGAGCGGCACGTACTGATCCTGCTTCAAAATCTCTGTCAGCCGCTGGCCTCGCGCGAGTTGCGCTTGCGTGACTTTGTCGAGCTGATCGGAGCCAAACTGCGCGAAAGCCGCAAGCGCGCGATATTGCGCCATGTCCAGACGCAAAGTCCCCGCTACCTGGCGCATGGCCTTGATCTGCGCGTTTCCGCCAACGCGGCTGACGCTGATGCCGACGTTGATGGCGGGTCGAATGCCGGCGTTAAAAAGATCGGCTTCGAGATAAATCTGCCCGTCCGTAATCGAAATCACGTTCGTCGGAATATAGGCGGAAACGTCGCCAGCCTGCGTTTCAATGACCGGCAGCGCCGTGAGTGATCCACCGCCTAGCTTGTCGTTGAGTTTTGCGGCGCGTTCCAGCAAGCGCGAGTGAAGATAAAACACGTCGCCGGGGAAAGCTTCACGGCCCGGCGGTCGGCGCAACAACAAGGATATTTCACGATAAGCCTGCGCATGTTTCGAGAGGTCATCGTAGAACGCCACGGCGTGTCGCTTGTTGTCTCGGAAATATTCGCCCATGGCGCACGCCGCGTAAGGAGCGATGTATTGCAGCGAAGCGGGCTCCGCCGCGCTGGACGCCACGACGATCGTGTAGTCCATGGCCCCGGCATCGGTGAGCGTCTTCACCACCTGAGCAATCGTCGAGCGCTTTTGCCCAATGCCGCAATAAATACAAATAACGTCTCCGCCCTTTTGATTGATGATGGTGTCGAGAATGACCGCCGTCTTTCCGGTCTGGCGGTCGCCGATGATCAGCTCGCGCTGGCCCCGGCCGATGGGAATCATGGCGTCAATGGCCTTGATGCCGGTCTGCAGCGGCTCGCGAACTGGCTGCCGATCGAGCACGCCCGGGGCCAGCTTTTCGAGCGGGTTACGCTGCTTTGAAATGATGGGCCCTTTTCCGTCCAGCGGCTCTCCAAGCGGATTGACGACGCGGCCGACGAGAGCCTCCCCCACGGAAACGGACATAATCGTGTTGGTGCGCTTGACGACATCGCCCTCTTTCAACTCGGACGACTCGCCAAGCAGCACCACGCCCACTTCTTCTTCTTCAAGGTTGAGTGCGATGCCGGCGATATTGTGCGGAAAAGCGAGCATCTCGCCGGCCATGACCTTTGCCAAGCCATGTACGCGGGCAATACCGTCGCCGACGCTGATAATCGCGCCCACTTCATCGACCGAAACGGTCTGCTCATAGTTCTCGATCTGCTCGCGCAGAATCTTGCTGATTTCGTCTGCCTTGATATTCGCCATGCCTGCTCCTGACCTCTATTCCGCTATTCTGCCGCGAGCCGCGCGCGCATTTCGTTCAAACTGCTGCGCACCGAACCGTCATAAATCGTGTCGCCAACGCGCACAACCGCGCCGCCCAGCAACGTTGGATCCAGCGTATACTTCGCCTCGATTTTTTTGCCGGTGATCCGCTCGAACGCTTGCCCGAACTTTTTCTTCTGCGCGGCGCTCAATTCGACCGCCGACGAAATTTCCGCCTCGGCAACGCCCTGCCTCTGCCGGATGACGCCTTCAAACGCGGCGACGATTTCCGGCAGGATATGCGTCCGATGGTGGTCCGCGATCACAAAAAGAAAATTGCGAATAATCTTTCCTGCGCCGGAGCGTGCCGCGATCTTTTCAATCACGCCGTGCTTCGCTTCCCGCGGTACGGCGGGACTCGCCATCACATTCCGCAGCTCGCTCGAAGCAGCAAATGCAGCGGCAACATCATTCAATTGCTTGAGCGCCGCATCGGCCGCGCCCTGTGCGAGTGCGACGTCAGCCAGCGCGTTTGCATACTGGAGGCTGGCGGACTTCAATTCGGCCTTCCTTCAAGACTCTTGACGAAGGTGTCCAGGAGCGTCTCCTGGGCCGCGGGTGTGAGTTGTTTCGCGAGAAGCGATTCCGCACCTTCCACGGCCAGCGAGGCCGCCAGCGCTTTCAGTTCCAGACGCGCGGCGCGCTCCGCGGCTTCGATTTCTGCCTGAGCCGCAATACCAACTTTTTTCGCGTCGTTCTGTGCCAGCGCACGAATCCGCTCGCCTTCCTCGATGGCTTCGCGTCTCGCTGTCGCCTCGAGTGCGGCTATCTCCCGCTGCAGATTGGCCAGCTTGGCTTCCGCTTCGCGCACCTGGCGTTCCGCTTCTTCTTTCGCTGCCGTCGCTTTGGTAATCGCGGAGCTGATCTTGTCCGCATTGCCGCGGAACACCGCGGGCAATTTCTTCACAAAGAGCCAAATCAGGACCGCCGCGACAATCGCAAAGTTGATCCACCTGAAAAGGTCATTAGCGCGTTCCGTCGCGGCATCCCCGCCTTCGGCAGCGTGCGCGCGCATCGCCACGCAGAAGAAGAGCAGCAATATATTCGCGATAACGTAGCGATGCCCGATCCGCCGGTTTTGTCTATTTCTCATTGTGCCTCTCTTGCTGGACTGCCAGGCCTGGGCGGCGTCTTCAGAATGCGCCGCGTAATATCAATGGAAAGCTCAGCCACCGTACTTTCGATCTCGCGCCGCGCCGCGGCCACTTCCCCAGCGATGCGCTCCTTGCCGGCGGCAACTTGCGCGGTAGCCGTAGCGCGCGCCTCTTTGACTAGCCCGGCGCGTTCATCGAGCACCTTCTTCCGTGCGACTTCCTGCTCCGCGTACACCTTCGTTCGCGCCTGTTTCAAAGCGTCTTCGTACTGTTTAGCCTTCTCCAGCGCTGCAGTCTGGGCCGCGGCAGCCGCCTTCTGCGCGCCTACCGTCCGGGCATCGCGCTCCGCCATGGTGGCAAGCAGTGGCTTAAAGAAAATCGCCCGTAAGATGAAGTAAAAAAGGAGGATGATCAGGACTGTAGGCACAGCCTGAAGGAAGAGTTCTCCCAGTTGGTGAACAATTTCTTGCATTAAGTTGTGTAGCCTAAAACTCTTTCGGGGCCACGGACCGGCCACCGTTTTGGCAGCCGCGCCGCGCCCCCTACCCGGGAAGGGGCTCTACGGTGGGCCTGACGCTGCCTACTTGAACAGTATTTTATAGCATTCGTCGGCGGCTGGCGTCAACGTCGCCCCAATCCGCTTATTCTGCACTCTTCTTTTTCATGCCACGTCCCATTCGTCCGCCAGCTCACGCTTCGGGGAACGCCTTCGGCCCTACCATCAACACCCTTCTCCGCGCGGATACCTGCCTCCGGGTTATCCACAGTTATCCATAGAGTATATTCTATCTACAGAAATCTTTCTCTTGACTTTTAATTACCTCTCTATATAGTTCAACTCCACTTACTGTGAGCCCCCGGCTTTAGCTGCCTTCTCGGCAGATCCCAGCAAGCGCTACTTCAGGGAGGGACGGGCGTCATGATCATGAATATTGGCGAACAGTGGCACTGCACCAATCCTGCGTGTCACTGCGAAGTTTTAGTTCAGACAAGAAGCGGACTCGAGGGAAGCAATCCGCGCTGCGTCTGCGGCGCGGCCATGAAGAAGAGATACGCGGCCCCGGCCCTCACCTATCTTGAGTTTCTGCGCGTCGAGGAACCTGCCCCGGCGCGAGAAAGCTCTCGCAAGGGGTAAACCATGCGCGCAGACACCATCAGCCGTGTCGCTGAGCACCACGTTAAACCCCTGGTCATCCGCGGAGGGCTGGCTCGCACATTTGGTAGCTTGGCCAGTTTTCTTGCCGTGCTCTTCCTGATTTTCGGGTTCTATCTGCTCGGAGACGCGTTCGAACATCCTCTTGACGCGCAAGCCGCCGGGGTCCTCACCGCGGCGTTCAGCATTACCTTGGCGGCTATCTTGCTCTATTTCCTTTTGAAGCCGCGGCGGGCTCTGCGCACCCGGAGCGTCCGGTTCAGGCGCGCGGGATAGTGGAAAAGTACCGCTCTTCAAGAATTTGCCGGTGATGCAACTCGTGCCCTGCGGTTATGAACGCCAGTGCTCGTACGCTCACCTCATTCTTGTTAGCCGTGCCGCGCCGCACCCACGCCCCGGGGCTCAGCGAACGAAACAATCCAAGGCTCGCGCTTCGCACGTTCGCAAACTCTTCCACCAGACTGGCAAGCGGCCGCTCGTTAAATCCGCCGCCTCGCACATAATCATCCTGTTCGAACCCGGAGAGAGGTGTCTGGTCGCCACGCGCAATCCGCAACGCGCGGTAGACAAAAATCCGTTCAGAATCGCTCAGGTGGCCGATCACCTCTTTCACCGTCCACTTATCCGCCGCATAGCGAAAATTGCCGTCCCTCTCGCTACGCCCTGCAAAAATCTGCATTGTCTGCACGCGCTGCGTCTCCAGCGCGCTCGTCACATCTTTTCCTGGAACCAGCGCAATATACTTTTCGTAGTAAGCCGCGTACTCTCCCGGCTCAGGCCTTTCGAGTTTCATCGCGATTCTCCTCAGGCGCAGTATACCCTGCCTCAAAACGCCAGGAACACGCCCGGGAAAGGTTCCACGGTAAAACTCGCCGCCAATGTGGCTCCAGGGCGTGCGCAACGCATTACAAGACGCGGCTTTTCGGAAGATTTACGACACGGTGACAGGAACAGGGCTTGCGCCTACGTCTTCTCGGCTCTTGCGGCCATCTGCCGCCGCTTCCAGCCTTCCCCGCACAAAAATAGCGGAGGCCACCGTGACGAGGCAGCAAATCCACGGCACGACCGGCGAAATCCAAAATACTCTCAGTCCAAAACGAAGCGCCGCGATCCATCCCAGTGTCAGCAACAATCCATATAGAACCGCGGTCACCCGCGCGCGCTCATTCCACCGCAGTTCCAGCGCGCACAATCCCTGCAAGAACACCACAAACGGAAACGCCACCACCAAATCAATAAAGTAGTGCTCACCCGTTCCCATCGTCGCGAAAACCGTGAACACCACAAACGCCATCGCAATGCCGCGCTCCCAAACCGACAGCCCGCGCGAATACCACCACGCCAGCAACACCCAGCTCATGTGCAGCGACGGCATGCAGTTCCGCAAGCCCGCCACGGCGATCGGCTCCACCAATAGGTGCGTCGCCTGTTCCGTAGCAATCGGCTTCCACGGAAACTGGCTCAGAAAAATGTGGATCGGCCCCACAGCGGGCAATAGGTTGTAGAACAGTACGCCCACCGGTCCAGTAATGAGAAAAGCAATCATCGCGGAGATCGCGCGCGTGCGGTCGCGCAAAAGTTGTCCCGCGTACACAAGCCCGATGACCAGCGGCAGCCCAATGTAAAAAAATGTCCCCGCCGTCCTGAACCACGGCCAAAGCGCATAAGCCTGCCCCGCCAAAAACGCAATCTGCACCCGCAAGCTCGAATCGAACGAGAACAAATAAAGATCCAGCACCTTCGGATTGGCCCGCTCCGTCCACCCCAGCAAAATCGTGCTGCCCCAATCCGACGTCACAAAAAGCAGCGCCGGCACAAACGCCAATGCCATCTGCGCCTGCTCAGGCCCCTTCGACCAGATCGCGCGCAACCCAAGAATCGCCAGGCTGCTGATCCCCAAAAAGGAAGCGATCCCCGCCAAACTCCCCACGAAATGCAAAACCCCAAAATCGATCGCCGCGAACACACCCGCCCCGCCCAGCACTCCCACCGCATCCTGCCACGACGGCCTCACGCGAAAATGAATCAGCACCACGCTCGCCAGCGTCACGCCAAAAAATATCGATAGCAGTGCCGACTTGTAAAAGTGTTCGCTCGTTCCCAGCCACGCCGCCATTCCCAGAAGCGCCAGCGTCGCCACGATTTTCACGGCCATCGGCAATTTCATCGCATAGTTTCTCGGATGGATTTACGGCGCGCCGCGGTTCTTCCGCTCCAAAGCGTTTCCGCGCAGTGCCGCAGCTTGCAGCCGCCCCGTTTTCATTTCATCATAGGGCGCGGTTTCTCGTGGCAACACGCGTCTTTCCTGTGCCTAACCCGTGACGCCGCATCACTGACTCACTGAGGCCACTCAAATTATGAGCGCTGCGGACCTTCGAAAAATGCAGATGCGCATCGCCTTCCAGGGCGAGCCCGGCGCCTTCAGCGAAGAAGCCGCTCTCCAACTCCTCGGCCCTTCCATCATTCCCGTTCCTCGCCCCACGTTTGATTCTGCCTTCCGCTCCATCGAAGAAGGCGCCGCCGACGCTCTCCTCGCCCCTGTCGAAAATTCTCTCGCCGGCTCCGTCGTCCGTGTCTACGATCTCCTTCTCACCAGCAAACTCGTCATCGTCGCGGAGACCATTCTCCCCATTCAGCATCGCCTCATCGCCTGCCCTGGCGCGACGCTCGAATCCCTAAAATCCGTCGCCTCCCATCCCATGGCTCTCGCCCAATGTGAACATTTCTTCGTCGCCCATCCCCATCTCAAGCGCATTCCCGCCGAAGACACCGCCGGCAGCGTCCGCGAAGTCCTCGCCCGCGGCGACAAAACTTCCGCCGCCATCGCCGGCCGCCGCGCCGCCGAACACTACGGCGGCGTCATCCTCGCCTCCGACATCCAGGACGACACCGAAAATTTCACGCGTTTTTTCTTGCTTCGTCCCGCCGCCGAAGCCTCAACTCCCGCCGCTGACGCACACAAAATGTCCATCGCCATGCGCCTCGCCCATCGCCCCGGCGCTCTTCTTGCTTCTCTCGAGCCATTCTCAAAACATGGCGTTAATTTGCAAAAAATTGAAAGCCGCCCCATTCACGGCCGCCCCTGGGAATATCAATTTTTCATCGATGTGGAAGCCGACTCTTCCTCTCAACTCGAATCCGCCCTGGCCGAAGTCCGCCAAGCCACCAGCGATCTTCGCGTTCTCGGCCTCTACCCTGCCGCTCGCAACTCAGCCACAACTCCCTTAATTCCTCCAAATGGCAAGGCCTAGAAACGAAATCCAATGTCAGCCTTCGACACCCTCCGTTCCCCGCTCAGTTTTCTGAAGACCCAGCTTCCAGATTTTCCTCACCGCGCTCTTCTCGAATCCGAAGAAGCGTGGTGGAATCACGATGGTCGGCCCATCTCCCACGCCATCGACCGCGCCGGAACTCCCTGGCTTCGCATGTTCGATCGCTACGGAAAACGCGTCGACGAAATTCTCTATCCGCCCGAGTACCAAACCATGTTGCGCCGCGGCTACCGCTCCGGCGTCCTCTGGCGCGCCCTCGAAGAAAAATCTCTCCTCCCCACCTATCTCCTCATGCATACCATCTCCTTCCACGATCCCGGCATCTGCTGCCCCTACACCGTCTCTCTCGGCACCGCCGTCCCTCTCGCCAAATATGGCAGCCCAGAATTGCAATCTCGCTTTCTCCCGCAGCTCAAGCGCAAAGACGACTCCGTCTGGCAAGGCGCCACCTGGATGACCGAAATCAAAGGCGGCTCCGATTTAGGCGCCGGCGTCGAAACAACTGCCAGCCCCGTAGGCGAAGCCTGGCAACTGACCGGCGACAAATACTTCACTAGCAACGCCAACGCCGAGTTAGCCGTAGTCGCCGCGCGCCCCGAAGGAGCCGCCGCAGGCGTCCGCGGCCTGGCCCTCTTCCTCGTCCCGCGTCACAACAAAAATGGCGATCTCAACTACTTCATTCGCCGCCTCAAAGACAAAATCGCCACCCGTTCCGTCCCCACCGGCGAAATCGAGTTACGCGATAGCGAAGCCAACCTTCTCGGCACCGCGGACTCCGGCATCTATCTCATCCTCGAAGTCCTGAATCTCTCCCGCGTAGCCAACAGCGTTGTCAGCGTCGCACTCGCGCAACGCGCTATGGCCGACGCCCTTTCCTACGCCGAACACCGCGTCGCTTTTGGCAAGCCCATCCTCGAACATCCCCTGCTCCATCACCAATTCGAAACGCGCCTCCACTCTCTCCGCTCCGCCTTCGCTCTTGCCTGGGAGTCCGTCCATCTCCTCAACGAAGTCTGGATGGAGCGCCCTCCCTACTCCGATCGCTACAACCTCTTCCGCCTCGTCGCCCATCTCGCCAAATACTGGACCGCCGAATTTGCCGTCGACACCGCCAAGTGGGCCATGGAAGTCCACGGCGGCCTCGGGGTCCTCGCCGAATACGGCGCCGAACGCTGGCCCCGCGAAGCCATGATCCTCGCCATCTGGGAAGGCACCCCCCACCGCCAAATCCTGGACGCCCTAGAAGTCATGGACCGCAAACACGCCCACAAACTCCTCTTCGCTCACCTAGCCCATTTCGTCCCGTCAACCGATCTTCATTCCCTCCAATTCGAAATCGACCACCACCTCCAGCTTCCGCCAGAGGAAAAAGAAGCCCAATCCGAACCCCTCTTCCGAAAGCTGGCCCTCTTCACAGCCGAAACCCTAGCCCGAAAGTAAAATTGCCGCCCGTAGGGGCACGGCACGCCGTGCCCTCTTTCTTTGTCTCCCGCAATTTTTCCCCATGACATACGAATTAATTAGTACTACAAAACGAATACGATAAGGCAGGGGGGAATCCAAACAGATCCGCCTCTTTTTTCTTGCTGTCAGCTGTCGGCTGTGAGCTGTCAGCTCCAAAACAAAGAGGACCGGCAAATTTCGCCGGCCCTCGTCCCATTGTTTCGTTACTTCATTACGTCTTTGCGTCATTGCATCCGTTCTTCAGCAGTAGCTGCACTCCGCATCGCCCATTCCGCCACCGGTCATGTCGTCCTTAATGCGGCGCAGACGCTGCCCTAGCCGCTCGGCAAGCTGATGCCGCGCGCGCCACAACCGCGCTTTCAACGTGTTCTCGGTGACTCCGAGTTTCTTCGCCGCTTCGCCAGTTGAGTATCCCTCGACTTCGCGAAGCACAAAGGCGGTGCGCAGCAGAGGCGAAAGTTCATCCAGGTTTTCGCTGATCATCTCTCGCAGTTCGGTTCCCGCGAACACCTGCTCCGGGTTCGGGCCTTCCGCCGCGAAACGCTCCGCAATCGGCAGTTCATCTTCGCGCGGAGGTTCATCCAGCGAGACCGCCGGGCGCGCCTTCGCGCTACGCCGCCTCATCAACGCCGCATTGATCACGATGCGCGTCAGCCAGGTCGAAAACTGCGACCGCCCTTCAAACCGCTTCATATTGCGGTAGGCGGAAAGCAGCCCATCCTGCAAGGCGTCTTCGGCATCCTCGGTATTCCCAAGGACGCGCAACGCCGTCTGAAAGAGCGGCCGCTGGTACCGGCGGAACAGTGTTTCCACCGCCTGCGCATCGCCCTTTTGCCCGGCGCGAATCAGCTTATCTTCGCTGAATTGCGTTGCCACCAACGATTGTGTTGCTGTTGCCGTTTGCGTTGCCATCGTTCCCCCCAATTACAACAAAAAATCGCTTGCGCTGAACCGCTAAAGAATCGCTGCACAAATCTCGTTATACGGATGCACGGACACCTTCATGTCTCAGTGAACCGGAACACCTCCGGCTGGCACTCTTGGTTTCCTCATCATCAACAACACCGGGATTACGGCCAGGAAAACCACGCCCAACATCTTGAAGTTGTCGATGAAAGCCAGCATTACGGACTGGCTTTGCACCAGGTTGTAGACCAGGCCCTTCGCCTGCACGGCGGCATGCGAGGCATTCGACCCGTAAGAGATTAGACGCGCCGTATTTCCGTTGGTCATCTTAAGCAGCGCCGGATTCAAGCTGTTCACGCTCTCCACCAAATGCGCCTGATGGAACTGTGTCCGCCTCTCCAGCATCGTCGTCACAGTCGCAATGCCCACGCTCGCCCCGATGTTGCGCGCCAGGTTGATAATCCCCGTGCCCATGTTCGTTTTTTCTTTTGGCACGTAGGCAAACGCCGCCACGTTGATCGGAATAAAAAGAAACGCCAACCCGAAGCTCTGCAACATGCGCGCGCGCACCGCATGGCTGTAGTCGAGCTGCAAGTCCCAACCCGCCATCCAAAAAAGAGCAATCGCACAAACGACGCATCCAAATGAAATCAAAATGCGTGTATCCACCTTTGACACCAGAATTCCAACCACAGGCATCATCAGCATGATCACCGCACCGCCCGGCGAAAGTGCCTTGCCCGCAAGCTCCGCCGTATAGCCCAGCATTTGTTGCAAAAACTGCGGAATCAGCACCGTGCTCGAATACAGGACGAACCCGAGGAAAAACATCGCCACGGTCGAGACTGCAAAGTTCCGGTCCTTCAACATTTTCAAATCGACGACCGGATCCTTATGCCGCCATTCCCAAACGATTCCCGCGATAATCCCGATCAGCATCAGCGCAAAGAAAACCTGGATGAAGCCGGACGACAGCCAGTCATCGCGCTGTCCTTTATCCAGAACAATCTGCATGCTGCCCAAGCCCAGGCTGATCAACCCGATGCCGATGTAATCGATCCGGAATCCGCTTTTCACGCTCGCTCGCTTCATGTGCGGCGGGTCCGAAACCAGCACCGACGTCAACAGCAGCGAAATAATTCCCACCGGAATGTTGATATAGAAAATCCATCTCCACGAAAAATTGTCCGTGATCCATCCGCCGAGCCACGGCCCAATCGTCGGCGCCACCACCACCGCAATTCCGTACACCGCAAACGCCATCCCGCGCTTCGATAGCGGAAACGTGTCGTTCAGAATGGCCTGCTCGCTGGGCTGCAATCCGCCGCCGCCCGCGCCCTGCAAGATCCGGAAAAACACCAGCACGCCGAGGCTTGGCGCCAGGCCGCACAAAAACGAGCTCACCGTAAACAGCGCCACGCAGGACATGTAGAAACGCTTGCGGCCAATCAGCCCGGAGAGCCATCCGGAAAGCGGCAGCACGATCGCGTTTGAAACTAAGTACGAAGTCAGAACCCATGTGGATTCGTCCGCGCCCGCCGACAGATTGCCCGAAATGTGCGGCAGCGCCACGTTCGCGATCGACGTGTCCAGCACTTCCATGAACGTCGCCAGCGTCACCGTTACGGCGATCACCCAGGGGTTGATCGTCCCATCCGGCATCCTCAGTTTGGCGAGAAGTCTGTTTCGCATGGCTCGTTCGCTTGTAGCTTGCTGGCCCTCTATCTATTGATACGTACAACCACTGCCGGACTTTCTTTATTCCGGGCTACTTCGTGATGACGGTCGCGTCCACGTTCATGCCTGGCCTCAGCACAAACGAACCGACGGAATCCCGATCCAGCACGATCTTCACCGGGATGCGCTGCACCACTTTCACGTAGTTGCCAGTCGCGTTTTCCGGAGGCAGCAGGCTCAACACACCGCCGGTTGCGCCCGCGATGGAATCCACATGGCCGCTGAACGTCTTCCCGTAGGTGTCAACTTTTACTTCCGCCTTTTGCCCGGCCTTCATATTCTTCAGTTGCGTCTCTTTGAAATTCGCCGTCACCCACACATCCTGCAGCGGCACGACGACCAGCAATCCTTGTCCCGCCTGCACGATCTGCCCGGGCTCAACTTGCTTGTGTGTCGCCACCCCGTCCACCGGAGCGACTACTTCCGTGTAGCTCAGGTTCAACTGCGCCGCATCGAGCGATGCGCGGGCCTGCGCCACTTTTGCCACTTTCGCTTGCGCATCCGCGGTCCGCATGCCGACCTGCTTCGTATTGGCGTGGGCGGATTCCACTGCCGCGCGCGCCTCCAGTACCCGCGCCTTCGCGGCGTCCAACTGTGCCTTTACGACTTCCACGTTGCGTTGCGCTTGAGCGAGTTTTTCCTGGTCGGCTTTCAATGCGCTTGCGCTTGCATCGGCATTTGCTTTTGCCGCGTCGTATTGCTGTTTGGAAATCTCATCCTTCTCCACCAACGGCTTGTACCGCGCCAAATCTGCTTGCGCCAGCGCCGCATTGGCCTTGCTCTTCTCCACATTCGCTTGCGCCCACGCGAGATCCGCTGTTTGCGCCTGGTCATACGTGGCCTGCGCCTTGGCTACATCGGCTTGCGCTCCCAGCAGTTGTGCATCCGCGCTTGAGGTGCCGCTCGCCACGTTTTCCGCCGTTCTGGGAACATCCACTCCCGCCGACCGCGCTTCACTTTCTGCCAATTCGAGCGCCGCTTTGGCTTGATCCACGGCCGACTGGTAATCGCGCGCGTCAATCTTCACCAGCAGCTGCCCAGCTTTTACCGCCTGGTTGTCGTCCACCAGAACATTGGCCACTTTTCCGTAAATCTTCGAAGCGATGGGCGTGATGTGCCCATCAATTTGCGCGTCGTCGGTGCTTTCGCGGTTGTGGTAGTAAAGGAACAATCCGACAATCGCCGCGAGCAGTACCGCACCACCGAGAATCGCCAGCCGCTGCATCTTCGGATTCGCCAGACCTTTCGGCGCTTCCTTCTCCAGCGGCATTTCTTCGACCATCGGACGAGCTTTTGTCGCGTTCTCCAGTCCTACTTCAATCTCAATGCTCATCGGCTCCCCTCACTTCGAGTAAACTTTTTCCATCTGCCCAATCGAACGCGCATAGTCCGCGCGCGCCTGATTGAAGCGGTAGAGCGCCGCGATTTGATTGTCGTTCGCGCGCGCCAGCGAATCTTGCGCCTGGATCACTTCAATGTTGTTCGCCACACCGGCTTTGAAGCGATCCCGCGCCTGATCCACTTCTTCTTTCGAGAGCTGCACACCCAAATTCGCCACCGCCACCTGACTGCGTGCGGAATCCAGATTGATCAGCGCCGTCTTCACATCCAGCGCAATCTGATTTCGCAAGTCATCTCTCTGCTGCTGCAATTTCTGAATTTCCAGATCCGCTTTTACGATCTCGGCATGAATTCTTCCGCCGGTAAATAGCGGCACACTCACGCCCGCTTGATAGTTGTAAGTGGGGATTCCGGTTGTCGAGGAACTACCGTCGTAGGCCCAATTGCCGGTGAAATCCACTTTCGGCAGCCGCGAGTATTGCGAGGCCTTCTTTTCCAACCCCGCCGCTTTCAGCCGCTGCTGCAATGCTTTCCATTCCTGCCTCTCGCCCAGAGCTGATTCGATACTTGCCAGCGCGTCGGGCTGCGGCGTGTCGAAAAAGCTCAGCGAATCACCCAGCTCGATGACTTGCCGCGGATCCAGATTCAACAGCCGGCTGAGCCCAAACAACGAAGTGTCTCGATCCGCTTCCGCCTCAAGTAATCTCTGTTTCTCGTTCTGCAGTTCCACATTCGCGCGCAGAGTATCGATGCCGGTTCCAACGCCTTCCTTCTGAACGTCCGCGGCCTGGTCATACAGTGCCTGCGCCAGTTCGACTCGCGACTGCGACGCTTGCACATTCGCGACGGCACGCAGCGTCCCGATGTATTGCGACACGACGAGCAGAATGACTTGCTCACGAGTCGAGAGGCTGTCCGATTTGCTCGCGGTCGCCGTTTCGCGCGCCGCTTGATACCGCTTGAAGAGGGTCAAATCAAAAACCGGCGCGCTGAAACCCGGCCCCGCGGAGAAAACCTGGAAAGGACCGCCATGCTCCGGGAATCCCGGAATCTTTTTACCAAGAAATGCCTGCAGGTTGATTCGCTCGACGGAATCGGTGACGTTTAGATTCACTTGTGGAAGCAGAGCCGCGCGCGAAATGTTGCTGTCTTGTACGCTTTCCGCGGCCGTTATGATCGCGATCTGCGCCGTGGGATTCTGTTTCAGCGCCAGGCTAACCGCCTGGTCCAGGGTCAGCCGCATCACTCCGTTCGGCGCGCTACCGGGCAGCGGGCTTTGTTTCGAACTCCCCTGCGCACGTCCAATCGATGGAGTCACCAGCAAGCTGAAAAACGCTGCATAGAAAATAATGTGGGAGCCTTTCTTACGGCTCCAGCAGCCAGTCTTCCCCGAGCGCTCGCGCCCGGAAATTTCTTCCACGATGGCTTGGTTCAAGCAGCCTTCGGCAATCAACTTCCCGCCCTGCTGGTGGATCTCTTTAAGCAGGGCCTTGCCCGACGCATCAATGAAGCTCACACCGCACAAGTCCACGCTGAATTTCTCCCCTGCCTCACGCTCGCGCCAGCTCTGCTCCAGCGCCGCCACCCAAGGCCCTGCCAGCCGTCCCTCGACGCTGAGCACCGTCTTGCCACGCTTTTTTTCTGTTGTGATTCTTAGCATTGTGTTCGCCTAGCGGGACCGAGTGGATGCACAAGAGCCTCCATTAAATGTTAAAGTTCGTATAAAATTATCTTGCTAATTTTAAACGGTTTAGATGTTACGCGAAGGGAAACAGGCCTTACTTACAGCCATTATATGGGCATTTGACCAAATCGCACCAGCAAATTACGCGCCCATATTAGGTCATTCCCCCGATGGGGAGATCACTCCTTGGATGGCACTGGCTTAGAGATTGACGCTTGTTCAGCGGCTAGCGGCGGACGGCGATGGCCTGCAACTCGAAGTGTCCTCCACGGAGAAGGGAGCCAGCACCAATAAACTCTCTGGCAGGGTAATCCTTGGTGGTGAAATAGCTTTTATAGATGGGATTGAATTTGTCGAAGAGGGAGAGGTCGGTGCAGGCAATCTGCACATAGACGAGGTCGTCCATGGTCATGCCAGCCTGGGTTAGAGTCCCCTTCAGGCTATCGAGCATGAGCTTGATTTCATCCTCGATTTGAGCGGGCGGCTGACCGGTCTTGGGGTCCAATCCGATACGACCGGCCAAATA
>Ga0209415_10002263_pt1 | contig 36163 bp, 29 predicted proteins | sample PeaSoiSIISIP2007_FD_187696 | JGI IMG/M metagenome (GOLD analysis project Ga0209415, IMG submission 187696) | Peat soil microbial communities from Weissenstadt, Germany - SII-SIP-2007 (SPAdes) (version 2) | ecosystem: Environmental > Terrestrial > Soil > Wetlands > Peat | place: Germany... | reverse complement strand
AGGATGTCCAGGCCCCCGGGGTTCTCGGCCGCCACGCGCTCGGCGAACGCCCGCACCGACGCCAGCTCGGCGAGGTCGAGCCGCTCGACCCGCGTGTCGGCACCGGGCATCGCCGCACGGATGCGGTCGAGGGCGGCGGCGCCCCTGGCCTCGTCCCGGCACGCCAGGACGACGTGGGCGCCGGCGCCGGCCAGGGCCTTGGCGGTCTCATAGCCCAGGCCGCTGTTGGCCCCGGTCACCACGGCGGCGTGGCCGGCGAGGTCGGGGATGTCGCTGGTCGTCCACGGGGCCACGAACGGACCCTACGCCGCCAGCGACGGGGCCGGCGCGCCGAGCTCCGGTGGGACGATCAGCGTGGGGGTGGTCCGAACGGTGCCGGTGCGAGCCCGGGACCTCAGTGGCGCACGTCGGCGCGCCGCTTGTCCTCGTACATCAAACGGTCCGCCTCGACGAAGACCGATTCGTCGTTCTTGGTGTCGCTATCGATCTGGACGAGGCCGATGCTCATCGAGAGACGGACCTCGGCATCCTCGACCGGGACCGTGCACGTCTCGATCAGGTGGCGCAGGTCGGCGGCGATGGTGGCGCCCTGCTCTGCACCCGCGTACGGCAGGAGCACGGCGAACTCGTCGCCGCCCACGCGCGCCACCTTGTCGGTGTCACGCAGCCGCCGCCGCAGTGCGGTCGCCACCGTCTTGAGCGCCTGGTCCCCGACGCGATGGCCGTAGGTGTCGTTGATCTGCTTGAACCCGTCGATGTCGATCGTCAGCAGGGTGGCGAGCTCCCCGTAGCGGTGCGCCCGCCCGACCTGGTCGCTCACCTCACGCTCGAACTGCCGCCGGTTGAGCGCGCCGGTCAGCGGGTCGTGCTCGGCCAGGAACCGGAGCTGTTTGTCGTAGCGGAGCCGGGCGCCGATGTCGCGGGCGATCACCGAGGTCCCGATCACGCGGCCGTCGTGCGCACAGATCGGTGACACGGTTACGGACACGTCGACCTGCGTCCCGTCCTTGCGCACCCTGATGGTCTCGTGGTCGTCGATCTCGCCGGCGTGCACGCGGGGCTGCGTCTCGGGCATCTCCTCGTCGCTGCCCGGTGATGCGAGCATGGCCACGGACTTCCCCGTGGCCTCGGCGGCCGTGTACCCGTAGAGGCGTTCCGCGCCGGCGTTCCAGCTCGTGATGACGTCGTCGACGTCCAGGCTGATGATGGCGTCCTGCGAGGATTCCACGACCGCCCGGAAGAGCGCGGCAACCTCCTCGGCACGCTTGCGATCCGTGATGTCGCGGATGGCGCTCACCACGAAGGTGCCATCGTCGGTGTGCAGCGGGCTGAGCGAGATGTCAACGGGGAACTCGCTGCCGTCCCGGCGCCGGCCATAGAGCTCGGACACCACTCCCATCCGACGGACGGCCGGGTCGGCGCCGTATCCCGACCGGTGAGCCGCATGGCTCCGGCGCACGCGGTCGGGCACCAACGACTCGACCGGCTGGCCCAGGAGCTGCTCCCGCTCGTAGCCGAAGAGCTTCTCGGTCTGCGCGTTGACCAGCACGATCGTGCCCTGGGCGTCGACGATCACCATGGCGTCGGGTGCCGACTCGAGCACGTCACGGAAGCCGATCCTCATCCCGACGCCATCGTCTTCGTCTTCGCTGGCCATCGTCGGTCTCCGCTCCCTGACACGGCGAAGCGTAGCCCTGCCCCCACCCTGAACTGGGGTTCTTCGTCCTTCGCCACCCAGCGAGCGACCGGGGCGCACACGGCGTGCCGGTCTCTCGCACAGAGACAACGGAGGCCCTTTCGGGGAGCTCTCGACCCGGTGGAGGAATCGTCTCGCCGATGGGCGGTGACCTCCCCCGGCACACGATCACCGCCGGGCCGGGCCGGGCGTCGGTCAGTCGACCGGATGGTTCTCCCGCAAGAAGCCACCGAACAGCGGGACGGTGAAGTCGATCAGCCCGCGCCGGGGGCTCCACACGAGGCCCTTCTGGATGAGCGAGTCGCGCTGCATCGAGACCCTCCGCTGATCGTCCACGCCGTAGCCCCGGGCCACGGCGGCCACGGGATACGGCCCCTCCCCGAGCGACGCCATGGCGGACAGGTAGCGCTGCTCGGTGTCGGTGGCCATCTCGAAGCGCGTCCCGAAGAAGCTGTGCGCCAGGGTGTCCTTGACGATCCCGCGCACGCCGTCGAGGTCGGCCACGGTGATCGGCGACTCTTCGGCGTAGTTCCACAACTCCCGGCCGTACTCCTGGATGAAGTACGGATAGCCGGCGGCCTCGGTCACCACCTGGCGGGCCACCTCCTCCTCGTAGGCGACGCCCGACACGGCGGCGGGCCCGACGAGGGCGGCCCGGGCGGCCGGGTCCGACAGGCGCCCGAGCTCGGCGTACGAGAACAGGCGATCGGCGTACGGCTTGGCCGACCACAGGCGCACGCGGAGGTCGGGCAGCCCCGCCCCCACCATGGCCACCGGGAGCCCGGCGCGGCTGACGGCCTGGAAGGCGATGCAGATCGCCGCCAGCGACCCGGCGTCGAGGTTCTGCATCTCGTCGATGAGGAACAGCGCCCCCATCCGGTTCGCCTGGGCGACCTCCCCGATCTCCTCCAGCAGCTCGGCCAGGTCGTGTTCGGGGTCGCCGGAGTCGGCGATGCCCGAGGCCGCCTCGACGTCGAGGCGGAGCTCGACGGAGCCCGGGATGGCGACGCTGAAGGCCTTCACCACCGACAGGGCGCGCTCGATGCGCTGGCGGGCCCGGTGGCGGCGGCTCATGTTCATGAGCAGGCGGGCCGCCATGCGGGCGAAGGTGGCCCGGAAGTCGGCCTGGGAGCCGACCTCCTGGACGTCGGTCGTCGCCCACCCGGCCTCGCTGGCGAGCACGTCGAACTCCATGAGGAGCACGGTCTTGCCCACGCCCCGCAGCCCCGTGTACACGAGGCTGCGCTCGTAGGTGCCGGCGTCGAGCCGCTCGACCAGGGACTGGAAGCTCTCGACGTCGGCGTCGCGCCCGGCCAGGGTGCGGGGCTTGCGCCCGGCGCCGGGCGTATACGGGTTGTCGCGTTTGTTCACTCGGCAGGCCCTCCCGGCATTCCCGCTTTTCTAAGTGGGAACTTAGAATACCGGAGAAAGGCGCTGCTGCCGTGGACCTCTCCTCTGTTTCCAACTTCCTGATGATCGGCTCACAAGAGCCGAGAATCCGAGCTGCCGCCGAATATTCTGTCGTTTCGCTTAGAAAATCCCAGAAGGCGGACGGGAGCCCACCGACGGAAGGTGCCCGCGTCCACGGGCGTCCTCCTGCCGAGCTTCGACGGTCCCCGGCACCACCGGGTTCCGCCACCCAGGCAAACGCGGCCGAAGAGGTCCGGGCGGCACCGCCGAGGCGCGGGAGCTCAGGTGCCTTTGAGATTGAGCACCTGGTGCAGCTCGTGGACGACCTCCACCAGATCGGCCTGGTCGGCCATGACCACGCGGATGTCCTTGTACGCGTCGGGGTGCTCGTCGACCAGCTCGGCCGCCAGGGACTCGTCCCACGCTCTGCCGGCCATGGCGGCGCGCAGCGAGGCGCCGGTGAGCTGGCGCCTCGCCTCCTTGCGCCCGAGGCGGCGGCCCGCGCCGTGCGAGCACGACTCGTACGACAGGGCGTTGCCCGACCCCCGGACGATGAACGAGCTCGCCGCCATGGAGCCCGGGATCACGCCCAGGTCGCCCCGGCGCGCCCGGATGGCCCCCTTGCGGGTGATCCACAGCGGTCGGCCGTGGTGGGTCTCCTTGACGGCGTAGTTGTGGTGGCAGTTGATGCGCCGGACCTCCATCGCGGTGTACACGGCGCGGCGCAACGCCGCCAGGGCGACGTCCATCATCTGGTTGCGGTTCTCCCAGGCGTAGGTCTGGGCCCACAGCATGTCGGCCACATAGGCGTCGAACTCCGGGCGCCCCTCGGTCAGCCACGCCAGGTTCTGGTCCTCGAGGCGCTGATGCTCCTCCTTGGCCACGAGCTTGGCCGCCGTGATGTGGCGCTCGGCGAGCTCCTTGCCGATCCCCCGGCTCCCCGAGTGGAGCACGACCCACACGCGCCCGCGTTCGTCGACGCAGACCTCGCAGAAGTGGTTCCCCGACCCCAGGCTGCCGAACTGGGCGACGATCTTCTCGCGCTGGCGGGCGCTCAGGTCGGCCTGCGATCCCGGCGGCAGGCCCAGGCTGCGCAGCGGCACCGGTTCGGGGCCCTCTCCCGGCGCGTGGCCCTTGCCGAGGCCCGCCGGGATCCGCTCCCGCAGCATGGCGTGGAGGGGGGTGAGGTCGTCGGGGAGATCCGATGCCGTGAGCGACGTCTCGGCGGCGATCATGCCGCACCCGATGTCCACTCCCACGGCCGACGGGAGGATGGTGTTCTCGGTGGCGAGGACCGATCCCACGGTGGCGCCGATGCCCCAATGGGCGTCCGCCATGAGCGCCACGGGGCCGGCCAGGATCGGCAGGCGCGACGTCCGCAGCGCCTGTTCGCGCGCGTTGGGATCGAGATCGGACGCCCACGAGATCAGGGTGTCGGTGATGGTCGTCGGCATCTGCACCTCCGATTCTCCACCGACCGGCCGGGACGGACCGGGCCCCTGAGCCGGACGCCGTTTCGTCGGCCATACTGGTCGCCGGCACGCTCATCGGGGCCCGGGGGCCCCCTGACACGGCGGCAGACGACATGCCAGTGACCGACGGACAGGGCACAGATGCACTATGGGCCGGCGGAACCGGGCCGACCCCCGAGCCGTCGCTGACGGCTCCGCCGCCGCCCCCCCCGCCGCCATCAGCCGCCGCCGAGCGCACACCGCCGCCCCCTCCCCCGCCTCGGGCAGCGACGGAGTACAGGCCGCCACCGCCTCCTCCACAAGCGGGGCCGGTCACCACCGCGCTGCCGCCACCGGACACCACTGGCGTCGTCGCACCGCCGCCGGCCGCGCCCCACGGCGAGCAGGCTCCCGTCGCTCCCGACCTCACGGAGCCGGGACCGCCGCCGACGTTCGATCTGGCGAAACCCTTCGTGTTCGTGAGCTACGCGCACGCCGACGCCGACCTGGTGGCTCCCGTGATGCAGCGGATCGCCGACCTCGGCTGGCAGGTCTTCTACGACGCCGACATCCAATTGGGCCAGGACTGGAACCAGTCCCTGGCCGAGGCGGTCGCCGCCTGCACGGGGTTCATCGTGATGATGACGTCGAACGCCATCGCGTCGAGCCACGTCAACCACGAGCTGAACTTCGCCTCCAACAAGGGCAAGTCGATCCTGGCGGTCTACCTCGAGCCCACGCAGCTGTCGGTCACCTTGTCGTGGCTCCTCGACCAGAACCAGCAGCTGTTCAAGTGGCAGATGAACGAGGAGACGTACGCCCGGTACCTGAAGGGCTTCCTCGACAACCTCGACGTCCGCCGGACCGAGCCGCTCCCGCCGGGGCCGACCCTGGTCGTCGACCCGACGGGCCAAGAGGGCTACAAGCGGATCACCCTGGCGCTCGAGGCGGCGGAACCGAACTCCCGGATCCTGGTCAAGCCGGGCGTCTACCGGGAGCAGCTCGAGATCACCAAGCCCGTCGAGCTCGTGGGTGAGGACGGCGCCCGGCGCAACACCGTGATCCAGGTCAAGCGCGGCCATGTCGTCACCTTCCGGGCGGCGACGGGGCGCGTGGCCAACCTGACGCTGCGCCAGACGGGGTCGCCGCGCAAGGGCCGGTGGGCCGGCATCGCCATCGAGGCCGGGGCGCCCGTGGTCGAGGAGTGCGTCATCACGAGCAGCAGCGGGCCCGGCGTCGTGGTGTCGGGCCTCGCCGCTCCGCAGGTGCGCAGCAACACCATCCAGGACGGCAGGGCGGGCATCGTGGTGGCCGGCGGCCAGGGGACGCGCATCGAGGCCAACGAGATCATCCACAACTGGTCCGGCATGGAGTTGCACTCCAACGCCCAGGCGACCATCCAGGGCAACCAGATCCACGGCGACCGGGGACTGAAGCTCAAGCGCCGGGGCCCGGGGATCGTGGTGCACGAGCTGTCGAACGTCACCATCGACAACAACGAGATCAACAACTACCGGGTGGGCATCGAGGTGCGCGGCGGCGGCCACACCCTGGCCCGCAAGAACGAGATCCGGGACAACGGGATCGGCATCGAGATGCGCGACGGCGGCGCGGGCACCTTCATGGCCAACCGGGTCTTCAACCACCGTGCGGCGGGGATCCGCGTCGGGGCCTCGAGCACCGGCACCTTCGAGGGGAACCAGGTCCACGACGGCGACGGCAACGGCATCGACGTGAGCGGCGGGTCGGGGACGTTCAAGGGGAACTCGGTCCACGACAACCAGCAGTTCGGCGTGCGCGTGGCCCAGGGGCGGGGCACCTTCATCGCCACGGAGCTCAAGTACAACCGCAAGGGCCCGTGGTCGGTGGCGAAGGACTGCGCCCCCGGCGTCGTCGGCCTCACCCGGAACGCCGAGGAGACCGTCGGCCGCTAGCCGGACCGAGGACGTCCCGGCATGGCGCCCCTTTGGCACGCCATCCACCGAAATGGTGGATCGGCCGCCGGTTCACCGTCCCGTTACGCGACGTGCCTGCCCGGTAGTTGGATCCGCACACCCGATACGATGCTTGGTCCCTCGGGGGGGAGGTGCGAAAAGTGAGTACACCTGGGGGTGACGGCTGGTACGCCGACCCCATCCTCGGCCACCAGTACCGCTACTACTCGGGCGGCCGGCCGACGCAGCTGGTGCGGGACAACGGTGTCGAGTGCTACGACCCGCCGCTCGGCGGCGCACATCCTCCGCAACAGCCGCCGGTGCACCAGCCGCCCGTTCGGCAACCGTCGGCACCGCCACAACCCGTACCGCCGGCCCCGGGGTGGTGGATGGCGTCGGACGGCAACTGGTACGCCCCCGAGCTGCATCCGCAGTACGTCCCGCCGGTGCCACCACCTCCTGCGGTCACGCCCGTCCAGTCACCTCCGGTGCCGCCCGTCCAGTCACCTCCGGTGCCGTCCGTCCACAGCGCACCTCCGACACCCGTCGTGTCACCTCCCGCGACGCTTGTCCAGGCCCCTCGGGTGACGCTCGTCGAGGGACCGCCGATGCGGGGGGATGCGCAGGGGCTTCTCGCACCGACGGCACCGGTCACGATCACGCCGCCCGCGCCGGCGCCACCCCCCGAGGTGGTGCCGGTGGCTGCGGGAGCGGCAGTCGTTGCGGAGCCCGTCGTCGCCGAGGCCGTGGTGGCCGAGGCCGTCGTCGCGTCGGCCGTCACCCCGGCGGCCGGGGTCCCGACGGCCGAGGTCGCCGGCGAGCCGACACCGGTCCGGACGCCGATGACGCCGTACTACAAGCGGTGGTCGACATGGGCGGTGGCCGCAGTCGTGGTGATCGTGGTGGCCGTCGGGGCGGAGATCGGTGGATCGCACCCCAGCGACACGTCCTCCCTGCAACCCCAGACGGGCACGGCGGTGACGACGACGTCGCCCCCGGTGACAGAACCGCCGGCGACGACACGGGCCACGACCCCGCCGACGTCACGGCCGGCGCCGGCCCCGACCACCACGGCACCGGCGCCCGCGACCGCGGCATTGCGATCGACGTTCGGGGACGGGACGTGGGTCGTGGGAAAGCAGATCGCCGCCGGCACGTACCACGCCGCGGGCGGCGGCGACTGCTACTGGGCGAGAGAGCGCGATCTGAGCGGGGGCACCAGCGCCATCCTGGCCAACGACACGCCGTCGGGTCCCGTCACGGTGACCATCCTCCCGACCGACGTCGGCTTCCAGACCCAGGGGTGCGGGACGTGGTCCCCCGAGCCGGCCACCGGCCCCCAGGCAACGTCGTTCGGTGACGGCGTCTACGCGGTGGGCATCGACATCGCGCCGGGGACGTACAGCGCCCCCGGCGGCACCAACTGCTACTGGGAGCGTGACAGCGACCTCACGGGCAACAGCAACAGCATCATCGCCAACGACACGCCGACGGGCCCGGTGACGGTGCCGATCGCCCCCACCGACAAGGGCTTCAAGACCGCGGGGTGCGGGACGTGGAAGCAGTCGTAGGGGGGCGGGCACCGGGCCGACGCATCATGCCGACGCACCATGACGGGACACCGCTGTGGGTGGCCCACGCCGACTGGGGCGTGGCGCCAGGCAAACGGCAGGTGGCCGTGGCCGAGGGGGGACCGCCGTTCCACGTGCGCGCACTGGGCCCCGCCGACCCGGCAGCCGTGGCGGCCGGTGATCTGCCTCGAGCCCTCCACGCGCCGGGCCCGCACGAGAGCCGGCTGCTGGCGGGCTTCGACTTCCCCGTCGGGCTGCCACGCGCCTACGCGGCGGCGGTGGGTGCGACGTTCTTCCCGGACCTCTTGGCCGAGCTGGGCCACGGCCCGTGGGCGCGATTCTCCGACGTGGCCCAGACGGCGGGCGAGATCAGCCTGCACCGCCCCTTCTACCCGATGCGGCCCGGGGGCACCACGAGGGCGCAGCTCTCCGACGCGCTCGGCATCGACCCACGGGCGTTGCGCCGCCGCTGCGAGGGACGCGATGCGGAAGTCCTGTTCTGGACGCTCGGCGGCAAGCAGGTCGGCAAGGCGGCACTGTCGGGATGGCGGCTCCTGGCGGCCGCCGCGGACGGAACCGCCGGGGGAGGACCGGTCCGCCTGTGGCCCTTCCACGGGCCGCTGCGCACCCTCCTCGGCGAGCCGGCATCGTCGGCCGTGGTGGTCGAGACCTATCCGCGCGAGTTCTACCGGTACGTCCGTCCCGACCCCGGCCCGGGCGCCGCGCGCCGCGCACCGTGGAGCAAACGGCGCCGGTCCGACCGCCTCGAGTGGATGCCGCGGCTGCTCGACTGGGCAGAGCGTCTCGGGGTCTCCTGGGAGTCCGACGTGCACCGGCGCGTCGAGCAGGGCTGTGCCGAGGGCGCCCACGGCGAGGACGAGTTCGACGCCGTGGTCGGGCTCCTCGGGATGATCGCCGTGGTGACCGGCGCGGTGGCGAGCGGCGAGCCCGACGACGATGCCGAGGTCGCCACCGTCGAGGGCTGGATCCTCGGCCGCCGGGCGACGGCGTGACCTCGCCGAGGCCCCGCAGCCAGCGAGGTGACGGGCCCCGGCGGTAGGTTCTGCAGGCCAGGGCGATGGCGGCGGGAGCAGCCGTGCGGCCGACCGGCACGGCGTGAGCGGACGGCACTGGGGGGCGGGTGGGCACAGGCGGGATGGCGGACGCGGCCGTGGCCGGTGGCGGGGAACAGGCGGCCACGCCGGACCGGGGCGACGGGAGCGCCACCCATCACGACGCCTTCATCTCCTACGCGCGCCGTCCCGCCGACCAGCGCTTCGTCGACGAGCTGTGCCAGCAGCTCGAGGCCCGGGGAAAGAAGGTGTGGGTCGACCGCACCGACATCCCGCCGGGGGCCGACTGGCTGGCCCGCATCACCCGGGGGATCGAAGGAGCCTCGTCCCTCCTCTTCGTCCTCAGCCCCGACTCGGCGGCGTCGCCGGTGTGCCGCCGGGAGCTCGAGATCGCCATCGAGCAGAACAAGCGCATCATCCCGATCCTCCACCGCCGCGTCGACGCGGCAGAGCTGCCCCCGGCGCTGGCCAAGCTCAACTGGATCCCGTTCACCGACGAGGACAATCGTCCCGAGGCCTACGACACGCTGCTCGAGGCCATCGAGACCGACCTCGAGTGGCGCGACGCCCACACGCGCCTGGCCGTGCGGGCCAGCGAGTGGGCCCACGCCGGCGAGGACAAGAGCTTCCTCCTGCGCGGCAGCGACCTGCGCGCCGCCGAGGCGTGGTACCAGGGCAAGGACCAGCACAAGGAGTGGCCCACCGACCGGCAGGTGGCGTTCCTCATGGCCAGCCGCCGGGCGGCCACCGGGCGCCAGCGCCAGGTCCTCGGCGCCGTGTCGGTGGCGCTGGTCGTGACCGTCGTCCTGGCCGTGTTCGCCCTGGTGCAGCGCAACCAGGCGGTCCACCAGTCCAACGTGGCCCTGTCGGGTGAGCTGGCCAGCGAGTCGAGCGCCGCCGAGGGATCCGACGCCGTGATCGGCAGCCTGCTCAGCCTGGAGGCCTACGCCCACGCCCCCACGGTCCAGGCGCGCAGCGCCATGGTGGGTGCGGTCGAGCAGCCCCTCGAAGCCGTGCACGGCTCGGACGTCGGCGAGGTGAACGCCGTGGCCGCCGACCCCGCCGGGCACCTGGTGGCGGTGGGCGGCCGGGAGGGCGTCACCCTGTGGGACACGGCCACCCGCGCCGTCGTGGGCCGAGGGCTCGACGCCGGGCGGATGATCAACTCCGTCGCCTTCAGCCCCGACGGCTCGCTGCTGGCGGCCGCCGAACAGGACGGGTCGGTCGCGCTGTTCACGGTGTCGAGCCGCACCTTCGGGCGGCGTCTGGCGGGCGACGGCAAGGCGGTCACCGGCGTGGCCTTCTCTCCCGACGGCACCCTGGTGGCCGGCGTCACCTACGACGGCGGGGTCTTCTTGTGGAGCATGACCGACGGGACGGCCAGCAGCGCCTCGCTGGGACCGAACTCGGGCGCGCTCTCCGTGGCCTTCAGCCCGAACGGCTCGCTGCTGGCGGTGGGCGGGGCCAGCGCCCTGTCCCAGGGCGGGTCCACCGGCATCGTCGAGGTCTACCCGTTCACCACCGCGGGGGCGGCGCCCGAGCAGTTCACCATGGCCAACGCGGCGGTCGAGCACGTGGCGTTCAATCCCAGCGGATCGGTGCTCGCCGCGTCGGACGACACCGGCAACGTCACCTTGCTGAACCCGTCGGGCCTGCAGCAGACGGGCGTGATCAGGGTGGGCACCTCGGTCCCGGTGATCGCCTTCAACCCGTCGGGCACGCTCCTCGGCACCGGCGACTCCGAGGGCGCCGTGCGGCTGTGGGACGCGTCGTCGCTCCAGCAGGTGGGGGGGACCATGGGCGACGGGTCGATCGTCTACGGCCTGGCGTTCACCCCCGACGGCGGATCGCTGGTCTCGGCCGGCCTCGACGGCAACGTCTTCCTGTGGACCTCGAGCGGCAGGACGCCGCTCAGCACCCGGATCGCCGCCCGGGGCGCCATCGACTTCCTGTCGGTGAGCGGCAACAGCGCCGACGTCGGCACGGCCGACGGCGACGGGTCGGTGAGCGTGTGGGGACTGCGCACCGGGCGGCGGGTGGCCCACCTGAGCAGCAGCCGGGACTCGTACACGACGGTGGCGTTCGCCCCCGGCTCGCAGGTGCTCGCCATCGGGGTGGACGACGGCACGGTCCTGCTCGACGACGCCGGGTCGGGCCGGGCCACGGCGCTGCGCCAACCGGGCAGCGCCGTGGTGCTCACCGCCTTCAATCCCGCCGGCACCCTGCTGGCCGTCGGGCACGACAACGGCGAGGTCTCGTTGTGGAACGTCTCGTCGAGGCACCTCGTCGGGTCCCTGCGCATCAAGGGAGGGACCACCGGGGGCGTGACCGCCCTGGCCTTCAACCCGGCGGGGACGGTGCTGGCCGTGGCCACGGAGTCGAGCGGCATCGACCTGTTCGACCCGTCCTCGCCCCGGACCCCGGGCATCGGCGTCTCCACCACCGAGACCGTCTTCAGCCTCACCTTCAGCCCGGACGGCTCCGTGCTGGCGGGCGGTGACGGCAACGGCAACGTGGAGCTGTTCGACGCCGCCACCCACAGCCGGACCGGGACCCTGCCCGGCGACGGGAACGCCGTCTACGCCATGGCCACCAGCCCCGGCGGCGGCACCCTGGCCACCGTCGACTCCGGCGGCGACATCCGCCTGTGGGACCTCGCCACCCGCTTCCAGCTGGGGCCCGCCCTCGACGCCGGCTCGGCCGTCCTGAGCATGGCGTTCACCCCCGACGCCAGCGCGCTGGTCACCGGGGACCAGGCCGGAGACATCGTGTCGTGGCCGTCGCTCTTGTGGAGCACCGACCCCGCCGCCTTCAGCGCCGACCTGTGCCCCCGGCTGCAGCAGAACCTCACGGCCACCGAGTGGGACCAGTACGTGTCGGGCCAGCCGTATCACGCCACGTGCCCCGGCTACCCCGCGGGGTAGGTCCGCCACCGCGCCGCCCGGGGCGGCCTGCTCAGGTGCGCGGCTCCCACCGGAAGTACCGGATGGCCATGACCAGGCCGGCCAGCCCCCACGCGCCGACGATGAGCACGTCGGTCCAGTCGAAGCGGGTCCCGAGGAAGCCGGCCTGCATGCCGTTGGCGAAGTGGCGGACGGGGAAGACCCGGGCGATCCACAAGATCCACGACGGCGAGTTGTCGCCCAGGGGGATGAAGATCCCGGACAGGAACAGCAGCGGCAGGATGCTGGCGTTCACGATGGCCGCCGACGCCTCGGCATTGGGGATCACGGCGGTGACGGCGAAGCCCAGCGCGCTGAAGCTGGCCGCCCCCACGAGCAGCATGACGAGGAACCGCAACAGCGCCGCGCCGCTCGGGACGTCGGCGTGGTAGACGAGGGCGCCGAACGTCACGGTGATGGCCACCAGCAGGACCGCCACGAACAGCGCGTGGGCCACGCGGGCGGTGAAGTAGACGGCCGGGGGGAGCGGCGTGCCGTCGGTGCGCTTCAGGATCCCGGCGTCGCGCTGGAAGCTGACCCCGATGGCGATGTTGTTGTAGCACGCCGTGATGACGGCGAAGGCGGCCATGGCGGCCACGTAATAGGTCGACTGGTGCACGGCCCGCCCGTCCAGGTGCACCGTCCCGTGGCCGAGCAGCGAGGTGAAGATGACCAGGAACATGAGGGGGAAGGCGAAGGTGAAAAACGCCGAGGAGGGGTTGCGCCAGAACGCCTTGTTGACGTAGCCGATCTGGGAGACGGTGAGCGTGGCTGCGCTCACGAGGGGCTCCCGGGCGCCCCGTCGGTCAGGTGCAGGTACACGTCCTCGAGCGACGGTCGGACGATCTGCAGGGTGTCGAGGGTGGCGCGGTGCTCGAGCGCCCAGCCGGTCAGCGCGTGCAGCGTGGCGGTGAGATCGGCGGGGCGCAGCTCGACGAAGCCGTCGGGGTCGGGCACCCCGTCGAGCTCGGCGGGGGGGCGCAGGCCCGACGGCACGCGGTAGCGGATGCGGGCGATGGCGGTGTCGCGCCCGCCCAGGCTCGACGGGCTGCCCTCGGCCACGATGCGCCCGCCGGCGACGACCGCCACCCGGTCGGCGAGGTTCTGGGCCTCGTCCATGTAGTGGGTGGTGAGCAGCACGGTCTTGCCCAGCGTCGCCAGGTTGCGCACCACCTCCCACGCCTCGTGGCGCGCCGAGGGGTCGAAGCCGGTGGTGGGCTCGTCGAGGAACAGCAGCTCGGGGTCCCCCGCCAGGGCGATGGCCACGTCCAGGCGCCGCTGCTGGCCGCCCGAGAGCTTGAGCACCCGCGAATCGTGCTTGGCGGCCAGGCCCACCAGCTCGATCACCTCGTCTACGGGGCGGGGGTGCGGGTAGTAGCCGGCGTACATGGCGATGGTCTCGGCCACCGTCAGATACGGGTCGACCCCGGTGGACTGCAGCACGATCCCGACGCGGCTCTTGATCCGGCGGCGCTCCGACCCGGGATCGCAGCCCAGCACGGCCACGCTCCCGGCGTCGCGGGTGCGGAACCCCTCGAGGATCTCGACGGTGGTGGTCTTGCCCGCGCCGTTCGGGCCCAGCAGCGCGAAGATCTCGCCCCGACGGATCTCGAGGTCCAGGCCGTCGACGGCCACCACGTCCCCGTAGGACTTGCGCAGCCCCCGCACGACGATGGCGGCGTCCCGGTCCGGGGGGCCGTCGCCCGGCCGGCCCGCCGACCGCAGCGCCGAGGGGTTCGAGCCGCCCGGTTCTCCCGGCCCGGTGAGGGCCATCAGTTACGACCTTTCCTCCGGCCCTCGGGTCCCTCGACCCGCCCGGCCATCGACCCCCCCCCGGTGGACTGTAGACCGCGACGCGCTCGACCCGGCATCCGGGGCGGGCGGGCTGTGGCCGACCGAGCGCTCCGCAAGACGTCACGGTCGGCCCCAGCCCGAGCGACGCGTACGGGACTCGAACCCGTGGCCTCCGGATCGACAATCCGGTGCTCGTCCGACCGAGCTCACGCGCCGGTGCGTCCGCCGACCCGGATGCGCCCGCCAACCCGGAGCCGGTCGCCCCGGCTCCGGTCCGGATCGGTGGGGTGGCGGGAGCCCGGCGCCCTCGCACGGCGTGCCGGAGGAGGGGCGGCGCCGCGCTGCCGGTCCGAGGGGTCGGTGGGGGGGTGGCCCGCTCGAAGAGGGTGCTGTGCCCGGCCGTCCGCCGGGCTCCCGCCAGATTGCGGGCGGAGAGGGTCGAACTCTCATGGACCGTGTGTCCGCCGGCTCCTCGAGCCGGTGCGTCTTCCCGATTCCGCCACGCCCGCAACGGTCCGCGGGGCAGGGGTCGAACCTGCCGTGCCCGAAGGCGCCCGGGTTGCGGCCGGGTGCCGTCCCCGACGGCGACCCGCGGATGGCATCGGGAAAGGGCCGCGCCGGACCCGGCGCGGCACCGATCCCCGTGCTGGCGATCTCTGATGTTGTCAAGGTGCTATTTGGGCGCGCGCCACCAAGCCCATTTCGGCATTCTGGCGCGTCGTCCTCGCTGGGGCGCGGGGAATCGAACCCCGTCCCGGGCGGTCCTCCGGACCGCACGGCACCCAGTGCCCCATCATGGTGGTCGGTGTCGGGTGGTGGTCGGCCGGGGAAAGAAAAGAGCCGCCTCCTTGCGGAAGCGGCTCCTCGACGGTCCCCGGACCTGGCAAGAGTCCTGGTCAATCCGTCAAGGGCGCCTCCTGGTGGAGGTAGGTGCCGTGCATCGCCTTGCTGGCGGCGACCGTCGTGTCCCCGGAAATCCAGCAGCGCGCCACTACGGGGGCCTGACGCCCCTCGATGAGCCGGTTGTCCCGGCAGCTGGCCGTTGTGCTGCGCCGCATGGTCAATACCCTATACCGATTTCGGAACGTGATGGAAGAGGGTGGGCGAGCTTTTCTGCAAATAGACCGGTGAATTGGTGGCGGCCACCCGTGGGCGGGGAACGCCGGCGGCACCCACCCGACCCGTGGCGCGGTGACCGGGCACCATGGAGCGGTGCCCGACGAGGAGCTGCTGCAGGGGGGCGTGGCCAACGCCGGTGCCGTCCGCCGGGTGGGCACACGCGTGTGCCGGCCGGCGAACCCGCACTCGCCGACGATCCACGCGCTGCTGCGCCACGTGCGGGCGGCCGGCTTCGACGGCGTCCCCGAACCGCTGCACGTGGACGACGCCGGGCGGGAGTGGCTCCGCTACATCCCCGGCGACGTGCCGCGCCCGCCGTTCCCGGCGTGGTCCCAGTCCGACGACGTGCTCGGGTCCATGGCCCGGCTGCTGCGCCGCTTCCACGACGCCACCACCGGCTTCGTGGTTCCCGAGGGCGCCACCTGGAGCACCGAGATGGCCCTCCCGGGGGGCGGGGACGTGATCTGCCACAACGACGTGTGCCCGGAGAACGTCGTCTTCCGGGACGGCTCGGCGGTGGCCCTGCTGGACTTCGACTTCGCCGCGCCGGGGTCCCGGACCTTCGACCTGGCCTCGTTCGCCCGCATGTGCGTGCCGATCGACGCGCCCGAGGACGCCGCCGTGGTGGGCTTCGCCGACCGGGACCCCTTCGCACGCCTGCGGCTGGTGGCCGATGCCTACGGCCTGGCCCCGGACCGCTCGGAGCTGGTGGACACCCTGGGGCTCCAGATCGCCCACCGCGGGGCGTTCGTGCGCCGGCGGGTCGAAGCGGGCGACGCGGCCTTCAAGAAGATGTGGAACGACACCGGCGGCGCGGCGCGCTACGAGCGCCGGCACCGGTGGTTCGAGGAGCACCGCCCGCGCTTCTTCGACACCGTCGGCTGACGGGAGACGGCCCGCCGGCGCGACAAGGCCTGCCGGCGCGTCGGCGCGTCAGGGCGGGCGACCCCGCTACGGAAGGCCGGCGAACTGGGCGAGGGCCTCGAGCTGGACGGCGGTGCCCACGCCGATGAGGACGTCGCCCGCCTCGATGACGATCTCGGGCGACGGGTTGGTGACGAAGCTGCCGTCCGGGCGGCGGATGGCCAGCACGAGCACACCGGTCTGGTCGTGGAGGCGCACCGAGCGCAACGTGTTCCCCGCCAGGGGGGAGCTGGTCGACACGTCGAGCTCCTCGAGGCGGAACTCGAGGGTGCCGTCGTGCATCACGACGTCCACGAAGTCCACGACGTGGGGCTGGGTGACGAAGGCGGCGATGCGGTCACCGCCGAGCTGCTGGGGGTTCACCACCCGGTTGGCCCCGGCCCGCAGGAGCTTGGGCTCCGACGAGTCGCTGCGCGCCCGGGCGATGATCTGCAGGTCGGGGCGCATCGACCGGCTGGCCACCGTGACGTAGAGGTTGTCGCCGTCGGTGTCGAGCGCCGCCACCAGCGTGGCGGCCCGGCCGATGCCGGCCTGCTCCAGGGTGTCGTCGTCGGTGACGTCGCCCACCACCGACGGGTAGGCGATGCCGCCCAGCCGCGCCCCGTCGCGGTCCACCACCACGACCTGGCGGCCGGCGGCGGCCAGGAACCGGGCGACCTCGCGGCCCACCCGCCCCCAACCGCACACGATGATGTGGCCCGTCATCCGGGTGATGTCGCGTTCCATCTTGCGCCTCCTGACCATTTCGCGCAGGTGCCCCTCGATCACGACCTCGAGGACGGCGCCGAACGAGTACAGCGCGGTGCCCACACCGAAGAGGATCAGGAAGAGGGTGAAGATCTTGGCGCCGCTGCCCAGCGACACCGGCGAGGTGAACCCGACCGTCGTGATGGTCACGACGGTCTGGTAGACGGCGTCGAGGAAGTCGAAGCCGAGGGCCAGGTACCCGACCGTCCCGGCCACGACGACCAGGCCCAGGGCGACGAGGCCGATCCTCACGCGGCGGAAGGGGCTCGGCATCGGGGCCATCATGCCTCCCCCGCACCGGGATGCAGGCGCCCGGCCCGGGGGCGGCGCGGCGCCGATGTCGGCGGGCCGTGCCTGCAGTTGCCGGCGCCCGCCGCCACACCTACCGTGACGACTGACGAGCACATCCGCCGTCCGGGCGCCGGCCACGGGCCCGGAGCCGACAGGGGGGACCGGTGGCAACAACCCAGGCGTCGACGGACCTCGGGCACCCGCTGGCGCCGTTGACGGCGGACGAGGTCAGCGCGGCGGCGGCCATCGTGCGCGGCGACGGCCGGCTCTCCGAGGGCGCCCGCTTCGCCTACGTGGGCCTGGCCGAGCCCGACAAGGCGACGGTGCGCTCCTTCACCCCGGGCGAGCGCGTGGAGCGCCGGGTGCGGATGCAGATGGTCGACGGTCCCGAGGCCAACGTCGTCGAGGTGGTGGTCTCGGTGACCACCGGGCAGGTGACCGAGTTCACCCACGTGCCCGACTCCCGGCCGGGGCTGCTGTTCGAGGAGTCCTTCGCCGCCATCGTGGCGCTGAAGGAGAGCCCCGAGTGGCAGGCCGCCATGCGCCGGCGGGGGATCGAGGACCTCGAGAGCGTGCAGATCGACCCGTGGCCCGCAGGCTCGTTCGGCAGCGCGCACGAGGACACCCGGCGCATCTGCCGGTGCCTGTGCTACGTGCGCGAGAGCGCCGACGACAACGGATATGCCCGCCCGGTGGAAGGTGTCGTCGGGTTCGTCGACATGGCGCGCGGGGTCGTCCTCGAGGTGCTCGACACCGGCGTCGTCCCCCTGCCCCCCGAGCGCGGCAGCTACTACCCCGAGGACGTGGCCGAGCCGCGCACCGATCTCAAGCCCCTCGACATCGTCCAGCCCGAGGGCCCGAGCTACGTGGTCGACGGCAACCTGGTGCGCTGGCAGCGGTGGTCGCTGCGGGTGACGATGGACGCCGTCGAGGGCCTGGTGCTGCACGACATCGGCTACGAGGACCAGGGGCGCGTGCGGCCGATCCTGTACCGCGCGTCGGTGAGCGAGATGGTCGTCCCCTACGGCGACCCGGGCCCGCTGCACGGGTGGAAGAACGCCTTCGACGCCGGCGAGTGGGGCCTCGGGCGCATGGCCAACTCCCTCACCCTGGGCTGCGACTGCCTGGGCGCCGTCCACTACTTCGACGCCGTGCTCAGCTCGGAGCAGGGCCTGCCCTACACCGTGCCCAACGCCATCTGCATGCACGAGGAGGACTACGGGATCCTCTGGAAGCACAACGACATGCGCTCGGGGCGCAACGAGGTGCGCCGCTCGCGCCGGCTCGTGATCAGCTCCATCGCCACCGTCGGCAACTACGACTACGGGTTCTTCTGGTACTTCTACCTCGACGGCACGATCCAGTTCGAGGTGAAGCTGACCGGCATCCTGTCCACCATGGCGGTGGCGCCAGGCGAACAGCCCGCCTTCGCGTCGATGATCGCGCCCCAGCTCGCCGCGCCGTTCCACCAGCACCTGTTCAACGTGCGCCTCGACATGGAGGTGGACGGCCCGGCCAACTCGGTCTACGAGATGGAGGCCCACCCCGTGCCCGTCGGCCCCGACAACCCGTGGGCCAACGCCTTCGTGTCGGTGGCCACCGCGCTCGAGAGCGAGCGCCGGGCCCAGCGAGTCGTCGACCCCACGCGCAGCCGCTACTGGAAGGTCGTGAACCCGACGTCGACCAACCGCCTGGGGCTCCCCGTGGCCTACAAGCTGCTCCCCGGGTCGACGCCCACGCTGCTCGCCGACCCCGACTCGAGCGTGGGGCGGCGCGCCGCCTTCGCCACCAAGAACCTGTGGGTGACTCGCTACGCGCCCGACGAGCGGCGCGCCGCGGGCGACTACCCCAACCAGCACATCGGCGGCGCCGGGCTCCCCCTGTGGAGCGCGCAGGACCGCTCCCTCGTCGACGAGGACGTCGTGCTCTGGTACACGTTCGGCGTCACGCACATCCCCCGGCCCGAGGACTGGCCGGTCATGCCCGTGGAGTACGCCGGGTTCCACCTGATCCCGGTGGGGTTCTTCGAGCGCAACCCGGCGCTCGACGTCCCTCCGCAGCCCGGGGCGCACTGCCACACCGACTAAAGGCACACCGACCAAAAGCACGCCGACCAAAAGCACGCCGACCAAAGGCGCACCGGCCAGGCACCGACGAGGGCGCGGCGCGGCGGGCGCGTCAGGCGTCCTGCGCAGCGTCGGCGGCGGCCACCTCGTCGAGCCTGCGGGCCAGGTAGGCGCGCTCGGCGTCGGTGCCGGCCAGCGCCATGGCCTTCCGGTAGGCGGCAGCCGCCTCGGCGCGCCGGCCGAGCCGGCGCAGCAGGTCGGCGCGGGTGGCGGGCAGCAGGTGATAGCCCGCCAGCGCTCCCGACCGCTCGAGCTCGTCGACCACCTGCAGGCCGGCGGCGGGCCCCTCGGCCATGGACAACGCCACCGCCCGGTTGAGGGCCACCACCGGCGTGGGCATCATCCGGCTCAGCTCGCCGTAGAGGAGGACGATCTGGGCCCAGTCGGTGTGCGCCGCGTCGGGCGCGGTGGCGTGACAGGCGGCGATGGCCGCCTGCACCTGGTACGGGCCCGGGCGTCGGCGGCGCAGGGCGGCGTCGAGGAGTGCGGTGCCCTCGGCGATCGCCGCGCCGTCCCAGCGGGTGCGGTCCTGGTCCTCGAGGGCCACGAGCCCCCCGGCGTCGTCCACGCGCGCCGGGCGCCGGGCGTCCTGGAGGAGCAGCAGGGCCAGGAGGCCGAGCGCCTCGGGCTCGTCGGGCATGAGCTCGGCCAGGGTGCGGGCCAGGCGGATGGCCTCGGCGCACAGGCTTTGGCGGATCAGGTCGGCGCCCGAGGACGCGCTGTAGCCCTCGTTGAACAACAGGTAGAGCACCCCGAGCACGGCGACGGTGCGATCGGGCAGGTGGTGGGCCGCCGGGACCCGGTAGGGGATGCCGGCGTGGCGGATCTTGGCCTTGGCGCGCACCAGGCGCTTGGCCATCGTGGCCTCCGATGCCAGGAAGGCCCGGGCGATCTCGGCGGTGGTGAGCCCGGCGAGCGTCCGCAGGGTGAGCGCCACCTGCGCCTCGAGGGACAGCGCGGGGTGGCAGCACGTGAAGATCAGGCGCAGCCGGTCGTCGGCGATGCCGCTGTCGTCGTCGCCGCGTTCGATCGTAGTCAGGTCCATGGCGGCCTCGTGGTGCTTCGCCTCCCCCGTGCGGCGCCGGCGCAGGCGGTCGAGTGCCCGGTGGCGCGCCGTGGTGGTGAGCCACGCGCCGGGATTGCGCGGGACGCCGTCGCCCGGCCACCGCTCGAGCGCCCGGGCGAAGGCGTCCTGCGCGCACTCCTCGGCCAGGTCCCAGTCGCCGGTCATGGCGATGAGGGTGGCGACCACCCGGCCCCATTCGGCCCGGAACGCCTCCGAGACGGCGGCTTCGGCGTCGGCGGCTACATGTCCCAGATCGGCCTCACCTCGATGGTCCCCACCCGCGCCCCGGGGATCTTGGCGGCCACCTCGATGGCCTCGTCCACGTCCGTGCAGTCCACGACGTAGTACCCGCCGACCTGCTCCTTGGTCTCGGCGAAGGGCCCGTCGGCGGTGAGCACCTTGCCGTCGCGCACCTGCACGGTGGTGGCGTCGGTCGTGGGCCGCAGCCGCTCGCCGCCCTGCAGCACGCCGCGGCCGGTCATCTCCTGGCCGAAGGCGCCGTACTCGGCCAGCATCGCCGAGCCCTCCTCGGGGCTCAGGGCGCCCACGGCCTCTTCGTCGGCGCAGATCATCAACAGGTACCGCATGGTTCCTCCTCGTGGTGGGGTGTCACCCCTACGACGAACGGCCGGACGCCAGATGGACAGCCGGGCACCGCATTTCTTCGCTCCGCGCCCCGGATGCGGTCAACCGACGGGCACCGGCGCCCCGCCGGCGGCCGCCGAGCGGTAGGCGCCGTCGACCAGCCGGTGGGCCACGACGGCCTCGGCCAGGCTGGGTGCGGGCGGCCGCCCGCCCACCACGGCGTCCACGAAGGCCCGGTCGGCCTCCACGTAGGCCCGGATGGCCAGCCCGATGTCGTCGTGGCCCAGGGGGAGGTCGTCCACCCATCCCGGTGACACCCCGGCGCGGGTCTCCTCGCCGTCGCTCGTCTCGATGTGCAGCGGGCCGAGGAAGTCGTCGTCCAGCCAGGCCAGTCCCCGCTCGCAGAACAGCTCGAGGCGGCGCGTCGAGCCGCGGCTGAGGATGCCGTGCCACACGCTCACGACCTCTGCGGTGGCCCCCGAAGCGAAGCGCAGGGTGACGTCGGCCACGTCCTCGATGCCGCGGTGCCCGGCGAAGTTGGCCGTGCGCCCGGCGACCTCGGCCACCTCCCCCAGGCAGAAGCGCAGGACGTCGAGGTCGTGGATGGAGTGCTCGATCAGGCAGCCGCCGCCGGCCACCTCCACGTCCGCCCGCCACGTCGAGCCGTAGACGCCCTGGGTGGGGAAGTACTGGTCGTCGCGCAGCACGGCCACCATGGGCGCGCCGAGCGCGCCGTCCGCCACCACCGCGGCGAGCGCCCGGAACACCGGTGCCGAGCGCAGCACCAGGCCGACCTGGGCGGGCACACCCGCCGACGCCACCGCCGCGGCCAGCGCCTCGGCCCCCGCCAGGTCGGGGGCCAGCGGCTTCTCGCAGAACACCGCCCGGCCCTGGGCGGCGGCCGCCTCGACGACCTCCCGGTGCGCCGCCGTGGGGGTGCACACCCACACGGCGTCGCAGGATTCGACCACCTCGTCCACGCTGCGCAGCGCCCGCGCCCCGTTGATCGAGGCGAAGCCCTCGGCCCGCGCCTCGTCGAGGTCGTGCACGACGTCCACCGAGACGTCGAGCACGCCCGCCGTGCCCATGGCCTGCAGCCCGAGCGCGTGCGCCCAGGCGATGACCCCGGTGCCGACGAACCCGATGCTGAGCACGGATCCGCACACTAGGTGGCACACGCCGCCCCGGGGCCCGCCGTCGTCCGTCCCACTAGCTTCTGCGTACGTGAGCGGGGAAGCAGCGAGCGGAGAAGCGGTGCACGCAGAGCAGGAGACCTTCGCCCGGGCGGCGGCCGAGGTGGCGAAGGGCGCAGACCCTCTCGTCGCCGCGGCGGCCGTGGTGGCCGCCATGACCCCCGACGAGAAGCGGTGGTGCCTCGACGGCGACGTCCCGTGCTGGGCCGGCCTCGAGGACCTGGCCGCCGGCGGGTACCACCGCCGCCCCTTCCCCGCCGCGGTGGTCGAGCGCCTCGGGGTGCCCGGCTTCGCCTTCAGCGACGGGCCCCGGGGCGTGGTCATCGGTCCGGCGACCTGCTTCCCGGTGAGCATGGCGCGTGGCGCCACCTGGGACGTCGACCTCGAGGAGCGCATCGGGGACGCCATCGGGCGCGAGCTGCGGGCCGTCGGGGCTGACCTGTACGGCGGGGTGTGCGTCAACGTGCTGCGCCACCCGGCGTGGGGACGGGCCCAGGAGACCTACGGCGAGGACCCCGTGCACGTGGGCGAGCTCGGCGCGGCGCTCACCCGAGGGGTGCAGCGCCACGCCATGGCGTGCGTGAAGCATTTCGCGTGCAACTCCATGGAGAACGCCCGCTTCCAGGTGGACGTGACCGTCGACGACGCCGCGCTGCACGAGGTGTTCCTCCCCCACTTCCGCCGGATCGTGGACGAGGGCGTGGCCGCCGTGATGAGCGCCTACAACTCGGTGAACGGGGCGTGGTGCGGCCAGAACCGGGCGCTGCTCACCGACGTGCTGCGCGACGAGTGGGGGTTCGGCGGGTACGTGATCAGCGACTGGATCTTCGGCCTGCGCGACGCCGGTCCGTCACTCGACGCCGGCCTCGACGTGGAGATGCCGTACCGCATGGTGCGCACCCGGCTGCCCGCCGCGCTCGAGGCGGGCGAGACGACCTGGGCGGACGTCGAGCGGTCGGCCACCCGCGTCGTGGCCACGCTGCTGCGGTTCCACGATGTCCTGGCACGTCCGCGGCCCGCCCCGGACGTGCTCGCCTGCCCCGAGCACCGGGCCCTGGCCCGGGAGGCGGCGGCCAAGGCGGTCGTGCTGCTCAAGAACGAGCCGGTGCGCACCGAGTCCGGCGCGCCCGCACCGGTGCTGCCGCTCGACCCGGCCGCGCTCCAGACGGTGGCGGTCATCGGCCGGCTGGGAGCGATGCGCAACCTGGGCGACGGCGGCTCGAGCGACGTGTACGCCCCGGCCGCCGTCACCGTGCTCGACGGCCTGCGCCAGGCGCTCGGCGACGACGCCGTGGTCCACCACGACGGCGGGGACCCCGCCGAGGCCGCCGCGCTCGGCGCCCGAAGCGACGTGGCCGTCGTGGTGGTGGGCTACACGCGCGCGGACGAGGGCGAGTTCTTCGGCGGTGACGCCACCGCCCACCTCGCCGCCTTGTTCCCCGGGCCCGACGACCCCGAGCGCGCCGCGCGCTTCAAAGCCGCGGTGGCCGCCGACCCCGGCCCCGAGCCGCCCCCCGGCGTGGTCGGGGAGGAGGCCCTCGGCTTCACCACCGGGGGCGACCGGGCCTCGCTGCGCCTGCACGCGCCGGACGAGGCGCTCATCGCCGCCGTGGCCACCGCCACGGCGCGCACCGTGGTGGTGGTCGTGGCCGGCAGCGCCGTCATCCTGTCGGCGTGGTGCGGGGCCGTGCCCGCCGTCGTGCAGGCGTGGTACGGGGGGATGGAGGCGGGCCACGGCCTGGCCGACGTGCTCCTCGGCCGCCTCGACGCCACCGGACGCCTCCCGTTCTCGGTGCCGGCCGACGAGTCGCACCTGCCGCCGTTCGAGGCTGACGCCCACGCCGTGGTCTACGACCGGTGGCATGGATGGTGGCTCCTCGAACGCGACGGGCGCACGGCGGCGTTCCCGTTCGGGTTCGGGCTGTCGTACACCTCGTTCGCCCTGGGCCCGTGCTCGGCCACCCTGGCGCCGGGCGAGGCCGATGAGGACGGCCCCGCCATCGTGGTGCGGGGCACCGTGCGCAACACCGGGGAGCGCGCCGGCACGGACGTCGTGCAGGTCTACGGCGGCCCCGCCGTGCCCGACGACAGTCGCCCGCGGCGGCGCCTGCTGGGGTTCTCCCGCATCGACGTGGGCGGCGGCGGCGCGGCCGAGGTGCACATCCGCATCCCCGTGGCCCGGCTGGCCACGCGCCACCCCGAGCGCCGCGCCTGGGGCGTGGCGCCGGGCACGTACCTCCTCGACGTCGCCCGCCACGCGGCAGACCCCGGGGCCCGGCGCCTGGAGGTGGCCCTTCCCGCCGCCGGCGCAGGCGCGCCCTGAACCAGGGCGGTGCCGGCGCACCGTAAAGGAATCGCAACACTGCGCTTTCACCGCGGACGTCCCTCGCGCTACCGTGTGCCGACCCGACGACCGGACACGTGGGCCGGGACGAATCCCCGGGCCCGGGAACATCGCCGTAGAACGCTGACCGCGCCCAGGACCGCGCGACAAGGAGGAGCGATGCGCAGCACCCGGATCCTGCTCGGCACCCTGGTGATCGCCTTGGTGGCCGCAGCCTGCAGCTCGTCCTCGGGCGGGGGCGGGGGGGCGAAGAAGTCGAGCACGATCGTGATCGGCTCGACGAACTTCCCCGAGCAGGTCATCGTGGCCAACCTCTACGCCGACGCCCTGACCCACGCCGGCTTCAAGGTGCAGGTCAAGGCCAACCTCGGCACCCGGGAGGCGGTCGAGCCGGCCCTGGTCGCCGGCCAGCTCGACCTGTACCCGGACTACGCCGGGTCGCTGCTCATCTACCTGGCCCCCAACGACACCCAGGCGGCCACCCAGACGACCACGGCGGTGCCCGCGCTGAAGGCGATCCTCAAGCCCAAGGGCGCCACCGTGCTCCAGCCGTCCAAGGCGCTCGACACCAACGTGTTCGCCGTCACCCAGGCCACCGCCGCGCAGTACCACCTCACGACGCTGTCGAGCCTGGCCCCGGTGGCGTCCCAGCTGGTGCTGGGCGGCCCGCCGGAGTGCCCGCAGCGGCCGCTGTGCGAGATCGGCCTGACCAACACCTACGGGCTGCACTTCAAGTCCTTCACCTCGCTCGACGAGGCGGGTCCCATCACCGTGGCCGCCCTCAAGAGCGGGGAGGTGCAGGTGGCCGAGCTGTTCTCGAGCGACGGCAGCATCGTGGAGAACAACTTCGTGCAGTTGACCGACGACAAGCACCTCCAGCCGGCCGACTACGTCATCCCGGTCGTCTACCGGAAGGTCCTGAACACCAAGATGCGCATCGTGTTGAACGACCTGTCCGCCCGGCTCACGACGTCGGCGCTGGAGTCGCTGAACATCAAGGTCAGCGTGGACCACGAGGACCCGGCGACCGTCGCCAAGGCGTGGCTCACCTCCGAAGGCATGGACTAGAGCGCCTGGGCTCCGGAAGTCCTGGGCTCCTCGACCCCTCGAAGGGGTGCGGCGCGGGCTGCGCACGGCGTGCGGGAGCGCCTCGTCCCCGGCCGGGCGACACGGTGGCCACCGGGCGCGTCAGATCGTGAACGTCGCCTGGTCGATCCCGAATCGCAGCTTGGCGAACGCCTTGTCGCGGGTGGTGCTGAACAGGATGTGCTGATTGGCGGTGCGGATGTCGCGCAAGCACCGCTGCAGCGGCTGGCCGACGAACACGGCCTCGGCCCCGGCGAAGTGGAACAGCGCGTCGACCGCCTCCACGCCGGCTCGCATGGCCTGGTTGGCGGCCAGCAGCAGCCGCCCCCGCTGCTCGAGGCTCGGTGGGTCGCCCCGGCATCCGGTGTCCCACAGGTCGCCGACGACGTCGAAGACGAAGGCGCGCGCCGCTGCACGGCGGCCTCGGCCCGGGCCAGCTGCACCTGGGCGTGGCCGTCGAGGGCGACGGTCTCCGTCGGCGCACCGCGGAACTTGCGCTTGGCCAACTCGGTGAACTCGTCCAACGCCCGCCGCGCCACGCCCAGGGGGAAGCCGGCCATCAAGATCCCGGCCAAGGTGAACAGCGGGAGCCTCCACAGCGGGCCCTCGTGGCGGGCGGGCTCGAACAGCGGCGCGGCGAGGTGCTCGGCGGGCACGCGCTTCGCCGAGATCGACAGGTGATGGCTTCCCGTGCCCCCGCAGGCCCAGGGCGTCCCACGTGTCCTCGATGTCCGCCACCTCGTTCCTGACGAAGGCGAAGCGCCAGTCCGGCGTGTCCCGGTCGCGGAACCGGGGGGCGGCGCCGTCCATCACGAACACGCCCACCTGGAGCCACTCGGAGTGCGGGCAGCCGCTGTTGAACGGCCACCGCCCCGAGACACTGAAGCCGTCGCCGTCGGGCACCGCCTGGCCCATGGGACCGAACATGCTGGTCGAGGCGAAGTCGGGATTGTCGCCGATCATCTCCTTGGCCACCGCCGGCTCGAGCCAGGCGAAGAAGGCGGTGCTGTTGCCGATGAGGACGGTCCACCCGGCAGAGCCGTCGGCGCGGCTCAGCTCCTCGACGATCCCGACGATCGTGGCCGGGTCGAGCGCCAGGCCGCCGAGCGCGCGGGGCAGGGCCCGGCGGAAGAGCCCGGCGCGCTTGGCCTGCGCCACGAGATCGCCGGGCATGGTCCGCAGCGACTCGCCTTCTCCGGCGCGGGCGGAGAAGGCTGCTGCCAGTTCCCTGGTCGCCTCCAGGACGGCGTCTCGCTGGCGAGACCCACCCGACTCGTCGGCCATGCTTCCCCGCCTCGGTGCCTGTCGCCGGGCGACGACGCGACGCTAACGGAGCGACGCCGGAACGGCCGGTGCGACACGCGGTCAGCGCCCGGGCACCACACCCGCCCACCGCGCGCCGGGGACGGCCGGCGTCACCGCACCCCGGCCGGACGGGGACGGTGTCAGCGCGAGAGCGACGCCATGCGCCGCGGGTGGCGCACGGTGGTGGCATCGGTGCCCACGCCCCGGCCGCGCACCGCGTGGCGGGTGCGGCGCAGCGCCACGGGGGTGACGGCACGCTGGGCGGTGGCGAGCACCACGTCGGTGACCAGGGCGAGGGCGGCGACGAGCACCCCGCCGGCGAACGTCTCCACGTGGTTCTGGGTGTTCAGCCCGGCGAAGATGAACGTGCCCAGGTCCTGGTAGCTCACGTAGGCCGCCAGGGTGGCGGTGGCCACCACCTCCACGGCCGCCGTGCGCACGCCGGCCATGAGCAGGGGCAGGGCGAGCGGCAGCTCGACGCGCCACAGCACCTGGCGCCCGGTCATGCCCATGGCCGTGGCCGCCTGGCGCACGTCGGGGTCGACGTCGCGCACCCCCACGTAGGCGTTGGTCAGGATGGGCGGCACGGCCAGGGCGAACAGGGCGATGAACGACGCCAGGAAGCCGCCCCACCGCAGCCCGATGGACGGCTGGATGGCGAGCAGCGTGAGCAGGGCGAGCGACGGCACGGCGCGCGCCGCGTTGGCCGAGTTGACGGCGACGAACCCGCCCCGCCCCGAGTGGCCGAGGACGAGGCCGAGGCCCACGCCGGCCACCGACGCGGCCACCACCACGGCGGCGGACAACTCGAGCTGCTGGCGGGTGAGGACGAGGACCCCCGACGGCCCGCGCCAGTTGGTGGCGAACCAGTGGACGACTTCGGACAGGAAGTGCACCTCACACCGCCCGCAGCGTCCGTAGCCAGGGCAGGGTGAGGCGCTGGGCCAGCACCAGCAGCGCGTCGGCCACGCCCGCCAGCGCCACCGACAGCACGAGCGCCACCACGATGGGGGAATGGAAGTTCTCGTCGAAGCCCTGGATGATGAGCTGGCCGAGCCCGCCGAGGCCCATGAAGGCGGTCACGTTCACCAGGCCCACGACGGTGACGGTGGCCACCCGCAGGCCGGCGTAGATCGACGGCAGGGCCAGGGGCAGGTCGATGGCGAACAGCTCCCGGGTGGCGGAGTAGCCCATGCCCCGGGCCGCCTCGCGCACCTCGGGGGGCACCGACTCGAGACCCACCAGCGTGTTGCGGATCAGGATGAGCAGCGTGTAGCTGACCAGGGCCACCTCGGCCGTGGTGATCGAGAAGTAGCCGGTGATGGGCTGGATGAGGACGAACAGGGCCACCGACGGGACCACGTACAGCAGGCCGCTGCCGGTGATCAGCACGCCCCGCAGGCGCGGCACCTTCCACGCCGCCACGGCCAGGGGCAGCGACAGCACCAGCCCCACGCCCACGGCGATGAGGGTCAGCTCGATGTGCTGCCACAGCGCCGAGCGGATGACGCCGGTGTTGCTCGACACCCAGCTCCACTGCAGGAGCGGATCGCTCACCGTGAGCACGCCGGCGACGCTACCGCGCGCCACCGTTCCCCGACCGGGGCGGGGCGGCCGCCGGCGCGGCGGGCCGGGGTGGTCGGTAGCGTGGGCCGGGCATGATCCGCTTCGAGGCCGTCTCCAAGCGCTACGGCTCGGGCGCGTTCGCCGTCGAACGGCTCGACCTCGAGGTGGACGACGGCGAGCTGTGCGTCCTCGTGGGCCCCTCGGGCTGCGGCAAGACGACCTCGCTCAAGATGGTCAACCGGCTCGTCGAGCCCAGCTCGGGCCGCATCCTCCTCGACGGCGAGGACGTGCGCAGCGTGGACCCGGTGCGGCTGCGCCGGCGCATCGGCTACGTGATCCAGCACGCCGGCCTGTTCCCCCACCTGAAGGTGGCGGACAACGTGGCCGCCGTGCCCCGCCTGCTCGGGTGGGACAAGAGCCGGACGAAGGCCCGGGTGGCCGAGCTGCTCGAGCTCGTGGGGCTCGACGCCGGGAAGTACCGGGGGCGCTATCCCCACGAGCTCTCCGGCGGCGAGCAGCAGCGGGTGGGCGTGGCCCGAGCGCTCGGCGGGGACCCGCCCGTCCTGCTCATGGACGAGCCCTTCGGCGCCGTCGACCCCATCGCCCGGGAGCGCCTGCAGCACGAGTTCCTGAGCCTGCAGGCCCAGCTCAAGAAGACGGTGATCTTCGTCACCCACGACATCGAGGAGGCCATCACCCTCGGGGACCGCATCGCCGTGCTGCGCCAGGGCGGCATCCTCGAGCAGGTCGACACGCCGGCCGAGGTGCTCGGCCGGCCGGCCACGGCCTTCGTGGCCGACTTCGTGGGCGCCGACCGGGGGTTGCGGCGCCTGGCGGTGACGCCCATCGACGTCGCCGACCTGTCGACCCCGCCGCTGGTGACGCCGGAGACCTCGATGGCCGAGGCCCGGGCGGCCGTGGCCGGGAGCGACAGCCGCTGGGCGGTGGTCGTCGACCGCGGGGGCCGCCTGCTCGGCTGGGTCGACCCCGACGACCACCTGGCCGCCGGGGCCGCCGACGGCGACCGGGTGGCCACGCGCACCCATCGCCTCGAGGCCTGGGTCTCGGCGCGCGACTCGCTCAAGACCGCCTTCGCCGAGATGCTGCAGCACGACGCCGGCTGGGTGGCCGTGCTCGACGGGGACCGCTACGTCGGGGTGCTCACGCCCGACGACCTCCACGCGGCGTTGCGGCGCTCGGTGGGAGGCGACCCCGTGGAAGTGGGCGGCGCCCGGGCCTGATCGGGTCCCGACCCGGCGCCCGGGCCGGTCAGTGGATGTTGGCGATGGCGGCGACGACGAGGCCGAGCACGAGCAGCGACCCGGCCCGCCGGGTGTGCACGAAGGCCACCGCCGCGAACCACAGGGGCCACACGGGGAACCGGGGCGGGGGGGCGTCGGGCTTGGGCTCGCTGAACGCCTTCCACGCCTGGACCAGCTTGGGTATCGCCGCCAGGCTCAGCAGGGCGGGCCACGGCAGGGCCCGCACCACCACGCACACCACGACGGTGACGTAGAACGAGGCCATGAGCCAGCGCGTGGCGGCGCGGGCCCGGCGCTCGCCGAGGAGGACGGGCAGGGTCCGGATGCCGAGGGGCTCGTCGTAGGGGGCCTTGTCGATGTGCTTGCCCATGAGCACCGCCGTGCACAACAGTCCGTAGGGGACCGACGCCACCACGATCTCCCACGGCAGGTGCCCGACCGCCGAGTAGTACGTGCCGCACACCATGAGCGGGCCCCACACGAGGAACACGTCGGGCTCGCCGAGGCCCCGCTTCTTGAGGCGCAGCGGCGGGGCCGTGTACGCCACCGACAAGAGGAAGCCGCCCAGGGCGAAGCCCACCACCGGCCACCCCCGGTACAGCGCCAGGACCACCAGGATCCCGAGGTCGAACACGTTGACCAGCAGGGCGGCGCCCGCCAGGCGCGTGCGCGTGGCCATGCCCGACAGCACGGGGTGCGGGGCGTACAGCGCCCGGGGGTACGAGGCGGTGTCGGCCCCCACCCCTTCGTCGAACAGGTCGTTCATGAGGTTGTTGGCCACGTGCGCCAGGACGAGGCCGACGAAGGCCAGCACCAGCAGGCCGGGGCGGAACCCGTGGCGGTGCACGGCCAGGAGCGTGGCCACGGCACCGGCCACCAGCGTCATGGGCAGGACGGCGGCCCGGGTGAGCACCAGCCAGCGCGACACGGGGTCGAGGGCGCGCCCCGACGGCGGGTTCGTGGTGCGCAGCACCTCCACCCAGGCAGACAGTCGGCCCTGGGTGCCCGTTCCCGCCGGGGACACGGTGGCCGACGCCGGGGGGGGAGTCGTTTCGGAGGCCGCCGCCCGGGGGTGACCGGCCGGCTCCGACGGGGGCGTCTGCGTGGGCCGGGGCACGACGTCGCTCACCGGCGCATCGTACCGACCGGGCAGCCGGCCCGACGAGTCGGTCCTCGGGGTTCGGCCCCCGACGGCGCCGTAGTGTGAGGCCGCCCACCCGGCGCCGACCCAGGAGGCCTCCGCCCATGACACCCGAGCGCATCCTCGCCCATCGCACCGCCGTCGTCACGGGAGCCTCGAGCGGCATCGGGCGGGCCATCGCCGAGACCCTCGGGGCCGCCGGCGCCCACGTGGTGCTGGGCGGGCGCACCGAGCACGCCATGGTGGCGTCGGTGGCCGCCGTCGAGGCGGCGGGAGGCAGCGCCGAGGCGCACGTGCTCGACGTGCGCGACGTCGCTCAGACCCGGGCGCTCGTCGACGCCGCGGTGGGGTCCACCGGCCGCCTCGACATCATGGTGAACAACGCCGGCCTGAGCCACCCCGAGCCCATCGTGGAGGCCGACCCCGAGCACTGGCGCGAGATGCTCGAGACCAACCTGCTGGCGCTGCTCGTCGGGTGCCAGGCAGCGGTGCGGGCCATGCGGGCGTGCGGGGCCCAGGGCCACATCGTGAACATCTCGTCGGTCGCCGCCCTGCGACCGGACTCCGGCGTCTACGGGGCGACCAAGCACGCGGTCAACACCATCTCCGAGACCCTGCGCCGCGAGCTCATGGACGACCCCATCAAGGTGGTGACGATCATGCCCGGCGCCATCGCCACGAACTTCGCCCGCAACTTCGACCCCGCCATCCTCCGGGGCCTGGTCTCCGCCGTGGGCGGGGACGCGCCCGCCGAGTTCACCCCGGGGGACCGCCTCCCCGACGCCGTGCTCGAGCAGGCGCACCAGACGATGGGCGAGCACCTGGCGGGGCCCTCGGACGTGGCCGCCGCAGTGGTGTGGGCCGTCACCCAGCCCGCGGGCGTGCACATCGCCCAGCTCGTCGTGCGGCCCAAGAAGGACCTGCCGTTCTAACGTGATGGGGCCCCGGGGTCCCGGGGAGAGGGGGACGGACATGGGCTTCCACCACATGGCGCTGGCCACCGACGACATCGGGGCGACCCACTGTTTCTACACCGAGGCCATGGGCTTCACCCTGGTGAAGACCGTGGTGGCCCCCACCGGCTCGCCCGGCGGGGGCTGGGCCAAGCACGTCTTCTACGACACGGGCGGCGGGGGCCTGCTCGCCTTCTGGGACCTGCACGACGAGGCCGTGGGCACGGGCTTCGACCCCGCCATCTCCACGGGCCTCGGCCTCCCGGCGTGGGTGAACCACGTGGCCTTCGACGCCCCGGACCTCGACGACCTGGCGGCGCGCTGCCGGCGCTGGCAGGAGCACGGCATCTCGGTGGTGGAGCTCGACCACGGGTGGTGCCGCTCGATCTACGCCACCGACCCCAACGGCATCCTCGTCGAATTCTGCTGCACGACGGCGGCGTTCTCGGACGACGACGCCGCCGAGGCGGCGCGCCTGCTCGCCGAGCCCGCCCCCGCACGCGAGGCCATGCCCGAGATCGTCGTCCACGACGCGCTGGCGGGCCACGCCGTGGGCTAGTCCCGGGCCCTGCTCAGACGACCGGCCCTGCTCGGACCACCGGCCCTGCTCGGACCACCGGCCCTGCTCAGACGACCGGCCCTGCTCAGACGACCGGCCCTGCTCAGACGACCGGCCCTGCTCAGACGAGCAGCCGGAACATCGGGCTGTCGGGGGGCAGGCGCTCCACGTCGAGCCCCGAGGCGGCGATGCGCGCCAGGAGGGGCTGCAGATCGGCCCGCTCGGCCAGCTCCACGCCCACGATGGCCGGGCCGAACTCGCGGTCGTTCTTCTTCACGTACTCGAACAGCACGATGTCGTCGGTCGGCCCCAGGCACTCGTCGAGGAAGCGGCGCAGCGCCCCGGGCTGCTGGGGGAACGCCACCACGAAGTAGTGCTTGAGCCCCTCGTAGACCAGGCTGCGCTCGATGATCTCGTCGTAGCGGGCCACGTCGTTGTTGCCGCCGCTCAAGATGCACACCACCGTCGTCCCGGCGATGCGCTCGGCCACCTGGTCGAGCCCGGCCAGGGCCAGCGCGCCGGCGGGCTCGGCCACGATGCCGTCGGTCTGGTACAGGTCGAGCTGCTCGGTGCACACCCGGCCCTCGGGCACCACCACGATGTCGGGCACCAGGTCCGAGACGATCGCCAGGGTCAGCTCCCCCGGCGTGCGCACGACGGCGCCGTCGACGAAGCCGTCCTCGATGTCGATGGTGACCCGGTGGCCGGCCTGCAAGGAGCGCACCATGGCCGGCGCCCCCGCCGGCTGCATGCCCACGATGTGGGTGGCGGCGCCCATGCCGTCCAGGGCGACGGCCACCCCGGACACGAGGCCCCCGCCGCCGATGGGCACGGCCATGACGTCGGGTGCCCAGCCCAGCTGCTCCACCACCTCGAGGGCGATGGTGCCCTGGCCGGCGACGGTGGCCGGATGGTCGAACGTGGGCACCACCGTGGCGCCCGTCTCCTCGGCGTAGCGGGCGGCGGCGGCGTTGGCGTCGTCGAAGCTGTCCCCGGCGATGCGCACGTCGACCAGGTCCCCGGCGAAGGCGCGGATGCGCGCCAGCTTCTGGCGCGGGACGCGCCGGGGGAGGAACACCACCCCGCGCACCTCGAGATGGCTGCAGCTCCAGGCCACCCCCTGGCCGTGGTTCCCGGCGCTGGCGCACACCACGCCCGCCCGCAGCGCCTCGGGGTCCATGGCGGCGATGAAGTTGTACGCGCCGCGGATCTTGTACGAGCGCACGGCCTGCAGGTCCTCGCGCTTGAGGTAGACCTGGGCGCCGTGGCGGTCCGACAGGCGCTCGGAGAGCTGCAGGGGCGTCACCACCCCGAGCGGGCGCAGGCGCTCGGCCGCGGCACGCACGTCGTCGACCGAGACGACGTCGCGCCACGACGGGGCCCGCGGACGCGGCACGGCGGGCGTCACGGCGCGTGCCACCCCATGACCAGGGCTCCCCTCATCACCCCAGACACTACGGGGCCGGCACCGGGCCATGGCGCCCGCCCCGGGGCCCGGCGATCGGCGGCCGGTCAGCCCGCCGGTCGCATCCCCACCCGTTCGGCCACCGCCGACATGTCGTCGCGGGCGGCCTCCAGGTCGGGCTCCGAGCACGTGACCACCAGCCGGGCGACGCCCAGGGCGGCGAGCTTGTCCACCACCTCGGGGGTGGTCGACGTCGACAGCGCGCTGAGCGTCAGCTCGAGCTCCTCGACGTCGCGCCCCGCGGCCTCGGCCTCGCGCCGCAGCAGCGCCAGCGCGTCGAGCAGCTCGTCGCCCGCCAACCCGAGGGGCTGCCAGCCGTCCCCGCGCCGGGCGGCGCGGCGGATCGACCCCGGGCTGTGCCCCCCCACGTGGATGGGGACGCCCCCGGGGCGCACGGGCTTCGGATGGGTGTGGGCGTGGGAGAAGCGGAAGAACTCGCCCTCGAACGACGCGCCGTCGGGTTCGGTGTCGGCCCACAGGGCGCGCAGCACGTCGATGGACTCGTCCGCCCGGCGCCCGCGGCTGGCGAAGTCCGCGCCGCACGCCTCGAGCTCCTCGCGCATCCATCCGAGGCCGATGCACAGCCGCAGGCGGCCCCCCGACAGGCGGTCCACGGTGGCCAGGCGCTTGGCCAGCACCACGGGGTGGTGGGCGGGCAGCACGAGCACGCCGGTCGACAACCCGAGCGTGGAGGTCACCCCTGAGAGGAACGCCAGGAGGTCGAGGGGGTCGGGGATGGCGCAGTCGTCGGGCAGCGGCATGCGCCCCGACGGCGCGTACGGGTAGCGGCTGGTGTAGTCCCCGACGACGAGCGGGTGCTCGACCACGACGATGGACTCGAAGCCGAGCTCCTCGACGTGGCGGGCGAAGCCGGCCATCCAGTCGGGATCGGCGCACACCCCGGCGCGCACCGGCGGCAGTGCCGCGAACTTCATGGTCGCCACCTCACGCCTCCTCGGTCGGGACCCGGTGGCCCCCCGGACGGCCGCCGGGCGCCCCCACCGGGGGAGCACTCACGGCGCCTCCAACGGGCGGTCGTCGCGCCAGTCCAGGCGGAGCTGGCGCTCGGAGAAGCGCCACCCGCCGTCCTCGCGGGCGTAGGCGTCCTGGTAGCGGACGGCCAGGACGAGCAGGCGGGTGCCGCCGTGGCGCTCGTAGACGTGGTGGGCCAGGCAGGTCGTCTCCCCCTCGGCCCGCTCCCCGTGGAGCGCCACGACCTGGCCGCCCACCACGTGGGTGGTCGAGCGGTAGACGGCCAGGCCCTCCTCCAGCGCGGCGGTGATCTCGGCCCGGCCACAGCGCACCACGGGGGCGGCGCCCGGCTTCGGGTGGAAGTGCGACACCAGGCGGCCCTGGGCGCAGAACAGGGCGGCGACCGCCGACGGGTCGCGCCCGTCGACCTCGCGGGCATAGGTGTCGACGAGGAGGCGCAGGGCCACGCGGTCCGCAACCTCGTCCTGGCTGTGGGTCACGACCGCACCCCCGGGTCTCGACAGGCCCCGCGGCACCGCCGCCGGCCCGGCGCATCGTAGGTGGTGGCGGGCGCCCCTCGCTACCACACAACGTGGTCAAAACAACCACACAACGAGAGATTCGGCATGGCGGGGCCGAAAGACCCCCCGCGGATCGACTTTGGGTGCTTCAGCAGGGAGTTCGCCGCGCCGATGGACCTGCCAGAACACAAAGGGGTGGAACGATGACACTGGGCGAGCGTTGTGACGAGATCCTCCGGCTGATCGACGAGACCCTCGCCGACCTCATGGCCGACCCCGGCGTCGGTGCCACCTCGCCGGCCGCCGTGACGGTGCTGCCGAGGGCGGCGGCCATCGCGGAGCACCCCTCCGCCGGGCTGCGGGCCGCCGGCACCATCTGAGCCCGAGGGCTTCCCCGGGGACACCCACAGGAAGTTCACAGGCGTCGGGAGCAGGATGGGGGCGGAGCCTCCCATGCCCAGCACCTCGCGCATCCTCGTCGTCGACGACGAACCGAGCATCACCGACCTCCTGTCCATGGCCCTGCGCTACGAGGGCATGGAGGTCCAGGTCGCCCACCTCGGGCGCGAGGCGCTCGAGGCCATCGGCGAATTCCGGCCCCACCTGCTCGTCCTCGACGTCATGCTCCCGGACCTGAGCGGGTTCGAGGTCTTGGAGCGCATGGGCCGCGACCGGCTGGGCGGCCGGCTCCCCGTGCTCTTCCTCACCGCCCGCGACACCCTCGACGACAAGCTGCGGGGCTTCACCCTGGGCGGCGACGACTACATGACGAAGCCCTTCAGCATCGAGGAGCTGATCGTGCGGGTGCGCGCCATCCTGCGGCGCGTCCACGGCGAGAGCGACGGCAGCCGCCTGGCGGTGGCGGACCTGCGCCTCGACGAGGAGAGCCACGAGGTCTACCGCGGCTCCACGCCCATCGAGCTCACGCCCACCGAGTTCAAGCTGCTGCACTACCTGCTCCTGAACACCGGGCGCGTGGTGTCGAAGTCGCAGATCCTCGACCGGGTGTGGAACTACGACTTCGACGGCAACGCCAACGTCGTCGAGATCTACATCAGCTACCTGCG
>Ga0209415_10002262_pt1 | contig 36165 bp, 32 predicted proteins | sample PeaSoiSIISIP2007_FD_187696 | JGI IMG/M metagenome (GOLD analysis project Ga0209415, IMG submission 187696) | Peat soil microbial communities from Weissenstadt, Germany - SII-SIP-2007 (SPAdes) (version 2) | ecosystem: Environmental > Terrestrial > Soil > Wetlands > Peat | place: Germany... | reverse complement strand
CACGAGAATATCTCGCGAGCGATTTCTGCGGAAGCAGGGCGGGTTTGAAACCCGCCCCTACAGATCTGATTGCGTCTGGCCTGCTGCAGCGAGGCGGCCCAATCAACCCGGCGCGCTCGCGGGCGCCGTGCCCATCCACCCGACGCCGATCTTGCGAAACGCCTTGCTGATCCACGAGCCGTTGTTCTCCTGCGGCTCGAAGCCCTGGCCCTTCAGCATTCCGTAGGCGTCCTTGTACCAAGCGCTCTCGGGGAAATTATGCCCGAGCACCGCGGCGGCGGTCTGGGCCTCCGGGACGATGCCGAGTGTCATGTAGCACTCGGTCAGGCGCATCAGCGCTTCCTCGACATGGCGCGTGGTCTGATACTGGGTCACCACGATCTTGAAACGGTTGATGGCGCCGATGAAATTTTTCTTGCTCTCATAGTAGCGGCCGATGGTCATTTCCTTGCCGGCGAGCTGGTCGCGCGCGCCCTCGACCTTGCGTCGCGCGTTCGCGGCATATTCGGTGTTGGGGAACTTGCGCACCACTTCTTCGAGCGCCGCGATGGCCCTCTCGGTGCGCCCCTGGTCGCGGCTGACGTCGGGGATCTGATCGAAATAGGAGACGCCGACCAGATACATCGCATAGGCGGCGTCGGGCGTGCCGGGATGCAACGCAATGTAGCGCTTGGAAGCCGTGATCGACTCCTCGTAGCTGCCCGCCTCGTAATACGAATAGGCCGACATCAGGAGCGACTTACGCGCCCATTCGGAATACGGGTGCTGGCGGTCGACTTCCTCGAATTTCTTCGCAGCCTGCTTGTTGTCTTTCTTCTCGTTGAGAAGAAAAACCCCCTCGTTGTAGAGCTTGTCGGCGGGTTCGTCCGGAACCACCTCATCCTTGTCGCCGAACAGGCTGCTCCAGGTGCTGCAACCCGGCACGAAGGCAAGTATCGGCAGCAACAGCATCACGCGCATCAACGCCAGCATGGCGTTGCGCCCGCAGGAGCCCGGAACGGCGGCAGTAACGGAACGCTTCCGCATGGCTGATCGATTACCCCCGTGCCGGCGCCCGACCCGTGGCGCGCACTCGTCCTGCGGCGAAACCAATTTCCGTGAAAACCCAATAGCTGAAAAGGCTTCGCTCGCGCAACTGTTAGGCGGACAATCGGCCCGGAATGTGGCGGGCCGCGGCCCGGGAGGCGCGCGAGGGCACGCCTTCAGGAAACGTCCGGCCCAAACACCGGAACCGCGAGGCCGGGCGCGATATCGGCCTGACCGCGACGGCCGCGGGCGACACGAAGCGGGACTTGGCCCGCCTCCACGACGGTCCATGCGGTCGGGTCAGCCATCAGGGCGCATAGCACCGCGTGGTTGAGCTTGTGGCCGCCGCGTATCGACCGGTAGGCCCCGATGAGGGGCGCCCCCGCCAGCGCCAAGTCGCCGATCGCATCGAGCGCCTTGTGGCGCACGAATTCATCGGCAAATCGCAAGCCTTCGGCGTTGAGCACGCGATCGTCCGACACCACGAGGGTGTTGTCGAAGGTCGCCCCCAGCGCGTAACCGGCGCTCCACAGCTTGGAGACGTCCTGCATGAAGCCGAAGGTCCGGGCGCGGGCGACCTCCCGGCGGAAAGACTCTGGCGTGAGGTCAAAGGCGATCGCCTGACGGCCGATCAGGGCGTTGTCGAACGCAATCTCGATCTCGAGGCGGAAGCCTTGCGGATAGGGCCGCAATTCGCCGAAGCAGTCGCCCTTGGCGACCCGCACCGGCTTGAGGATCTGGATGTAGCGGCGCGGCGCCGGAAGCGTGACGATGCCGGCCTGCTCGATCGCGGTCACGAAGGCGGCGGCGCTGCCATCCATGATCGGCACTTCGGGGCCGTCGATCTCGATCATCGCGTTGTCGACGCCGAGCCCCGACAGCGCGGCCAGCACATGCTCGGCGGTCGAGCAAAGCGGCCCTTCGGCGTCGCCCAGGACGGTGGCAAATTCGGTGGCGGTGACGGCACGCACATCGGCGCGAACTTCGCGATCGGGGCACCCTTCGATACCCGTACGCAGAAACGTGATGCCGCTGTCGGCATCGGCCGGATGGATCGTGAGCGTAACCGGCAAACCCGAGTGAACCCCGATGCCCGTTACGGTCGCATCATCGCGCAGCGTTGTCTGCCTGGCGGCTTTCATGTTCACCGTTCCCAACCCGATCCCGGTGTTGCCACAAACCGCGATGCAATCGGACGCCCAACGCACATGCGGCAAAAACTCGCCAGTTGCGTCCGATCGCTGCTCGGTTTTTGACAAAGAACGGAAAAGCCGACCGGCCCTCCGCCCCCCACGAGATACCCACAAATCCCCATTAACGAAGGTATCCTAACCGGCCTTGCGCACCCTACCAACTCACGCTTTTTTACCAATTGTTACTCAGATTTCGACGGCATTGCGCCGTATTCCGGCCACACTCGCCGGCGGCGGCCGGCTTTTGCCCGGGCGTGCGGGGCGCGGCGAAATTCCGTTCAAAATCAGTCATTTATCAGGCGCGCCCGGGAAGATTTGGCGCGCCCGTCGATCCTTCAGGTGGCCTGACGGCGCAAGAACGCCGGGATATCGAGCTGATCGTCGTCCGGGGATACATGCACGGTGGCCGCGCGGCCGTGCATGTCCAGGCCCTGCGGGGCTCCCCGTTTGGCGTATTCCGAGACCGGGTCGGGGCCACGTGATTCGGGAGGCCGTGCTGCAGTGCGGGGCGGCGCGCGTTCCGGGCCCGCCACGCGCGGCGGCTCGGCCGCACGGGCGTCGGGTTTCTGCTCGACCTCATCCTCACGGCGGCCCAATCCGACGGCGGCGAGGCGCTGCAGCAAGGTGAGGCGGCGCTTTTCGGGATGCTCCGCTTCGGTCGGCTCGCCGCGCCGCGCCCGGAACTCGTTCTGGCCCGGCACCGGCAGCTCCTCGAATGTCGGCATGCGCGGCGCGTTGCGGCTCAGGGGCCGTTCGGGCTGCGGCGGAATGAAGACCTTGGGCGCGGCCGGCTCCGCCACCGTGGGCAACGGCTCGCGGTCCGAGGGCTCGGCGAACAGGCTCGGCTTCGGCGCCATCGGCCGGATCGTGACCTCATCGCCGCGTTGCGGCGCCAAGGCTGCCGCAACCGCTGCGGTGGCGGCCTGGTCGATCGAGGCGCGCAGCGGCGGCTGCATGGGCGCAGCCGAAGGGGCCATGGCGGCGATCGGCACTGGCTGGGGAATAGGCTGCTGGACCGCCGGGCGTGGCGCCTGCTGCTCGGCGCGCTCGATGCGCTCGGCAATGCGGGCATTGTCGGCCTTGAGGCGTTGGGCAAGCTCGGCGATGCGCGACTCATGATGCTCGGCCGATTTCGCCTCGACGGCCGGCTGCGCCAGCGGGTGCGCCTGCTGCTGCAGCTGCGGACGGGGCGGCGGTGCCGGCGGCGCGACGCGGGCCTGCACCGGCGGCGCGCTCTGGGTCACGGCCGGGCGGGCGGTGCTCGAGGCGTTGATATCGACGCCGGTCGCCACCACGGAGACCCGGATGATGCCGTCGAGGCTCTCGTCGAAGGTAGCGCCTACGATGATGTTGGCGTCCGGATCGACCTCCTCGCGGATGCGGGTGGCGGCCTCGTCGACCTCGTAGAGGGTAAGGTCCTTGCCGCCCGTGATCGAGATCAAGAGGCCGCGGGCGCCACGCATCGACACGTCATCGATGAGCGGGTTGCAGATCGCAGCTTCGGCGGACCGCAGCGCGCGCTTGTCGCCGGAGGCTTCGCCGGTGCCCATCATGGCCTTGCCCATTTCGCGCATCACGGCGCGAACGTCGGCAAAGTCGAGATTGATCAGACCTTCCTTGACCATCAGGTCGGTGATGCAGGCGACGCCCGAATAGAGCACCTGATCGGCCATCGCGAAGGCGTCCGCGAAGGTGGTCTTCTCGTTGGCGACCCGGAACAAGTTCTGGTTCGGGATGATGATCAGCGTGTCGACGCTCTTCTGCAGCTCCGTGATGCCGGCTTCGGCGAGCCGCATGCGGCGCTGGCCTTCGAAATGGAACGGCTTGGTGACGACGCCGACCGTGAGGATGCCGAGCTCGCGCGCGGCGCGCGCCACCACCGGCGAGGCGCCGGTGCCGGTGCCGCCGCCCATGCCGGCGGTGACGAATACCATGTGCGCGCCGGCGAGATGGTCGCGGATCTCGTCGATCACCTCCTGGGCGGCCGCCGCGCCGACATCGGGCTGCGAGCCGGCACCGAGGCCTTCGGTCGCCTGCACGCCCATCTGGATGATGCGCTCGGCGCGCGACGTGGTCAGCGCCTGGGCATCCGTGTTGGCGACCACGAAGTCGACGCCCTGGAGGCCGGCGCTGATCATGTTGTTGACGGCGTTGCCGCCCGCGCCGCCGACACCGAACACGGTGATCCGCGGCTTCAGCTCGCGGATGTCGGGAATCTTCAAGTTGATGCTCATGGCTGCCTCTTGTGTGCGCGGGCGGATGCACCGCCGAGTGTCGCCTGCCGGGTCGCGGGCAGGTTCCGAAGATCAGGTTTGTTGTTGGTTAGAAGCTTTCGCGAAGCCATCGTCCGACCCGAGCGATGTAGCCGCCCGTCCCTGCCTTGAAATGCCGCGCGTGCCGCGGCTCGAAGTGCTCCAGATGCGCGAGCTGCGGATACGCCAGGAGCCCCGCCGCGGCGGCGAATGCCGATCCCTTGGCGGCGTCCGGCAGCCCCGCGATGCCGAGCGGACGCCCGATACGCACCGGGCGGCCGAAGATGCGGGCCGCGAGATCGGACAGCCCGGTGAGCTGGCACGCTCCCCCGGTGAGGACGACACGGCCGCGCGGTTCCGCCGCGAACGGGGAGGCGGCAAGGCGATCGCGCACCATCTCGAGGATCTCCTCGGCGCGCGGCTTGACGATACGGGTCAATGTCGCCCGCGACACGAAGCGTGACGCTTCGCGGTCCTCGCCGCTCACGCCCGGCACAGTGATCATGTCGCGTTCATCCGCTCCTCCGGCCAGCACACTGCCATAGAGCGTTTTGATTCGCTCGGAGTCGTGCACGCTGATGCCGAGACCGCGCGCGATATCGAGGGTGACGTGCCGCCCGCCCACCGAGAAACCGTCGGCGTGGATGAATCGTCCATCCGCGAATACCGCAACCGTGGTCGTGCCGGCGCCCATGTCGATGACGGCGGCGCCGAGATCGGCTTCATCGTCCGCGAGGGTCGCAAGGCTCGACACATAGGGGCCGGCCACCATGGCCTCGACCACCAGATGACAGCTCTCGACCGCGAGCATCAGGTTGCGGGCCGGCGCCGCATCGGCGGTAACCACGTGCATATCGACCCCGAAGGTCGTGGCCAGCATGCCGCGCGGGTCGCGCACCCCGTGGGCATCATCGAGCGAATAGCCGATCGGAATCGAGTGCAGAACGACCCTGCCCTCGCGGGCCGATTGACGGCTGCCGGCCGCCAGCACGCGGGCGATGTCGCGGTCGCTGACCTCCGAACCCGAGATTCTGATGGCGGCGCTCAACAGCTCGCTGGTGAGCCGCCCGGCCGACATGGAGACCACGACGGATTCGACCTGGCACTTGGCGCTGCGCTCGGCGAGATCGACCGCATGACGCACCGCCTCCTCGGCCTCGACGAGATCGACCACGTGGCCGGCCTTCATGCCGAGCGATTCGGTGTGGCTGAAGCCGATCACCTCGATGGCGTGAGTGCGCCGGCGCAGCACGTCCTGGGGCGGCTGCGGCTTGAGCTTGGCGATCAGGCAGGCGATCTTGCTGGTGCCGACATCGAGCGCGGCGACGAGCGCTGTACGCTTGGGCGCCAGCGGCTTCATCTTCGGCGTCAGGCCGTAGTTGAGCGGACTCATGCGTTTCCGCCCTTCGGTTTCGCGAGTTTCTTCTTGGCGGCCTCCTCGCGTGCCTGGGCGGCGCCCTCGGACAGGCGGACGGTAACCCGATCCGCGAGCCTCAGATCAATGGAAGTGACGTCGCGGCTCGACAGCTTGGTGTCGCGCTCAAGTCCGACCAGCTGGTCGAGCGCGCGCTCGACCTCGAACTCCGGAAGCCGGACATCGACGCCGTTCTTCAGCCGCAGGTTCCAGCGCCGTTCCGCGACAAGGACCGCCGCACGCACGTTGGCGCGCAGGTCGGGCCGGCGGTCCAGCATGGCGAGGAATTCCTTGGCGCGGGTTTCGGCACCGACCCCGACCACCAGCGGCAGGCTGGCGTAGCGCCGCAATACGTAGGGTTCGAGCACCGTGCCGTCGCCCGCAATGACGCCGACGCGGCCGGCCTTCTGCCACAACGCGAAAGCTTCGCGTTCCGAGATCGTGATCACCAGGCGGTCCGGCAACAGCTTTTGGACAGTTGCCTCCGCGATCCAAGGATTGGTCAGGAGGCGCGCCCGCGCGTCGGCGACATCGAAGAACAGCAGCGAGGCGCGGCCGGTGACGCCGGCGGTGGCGAGAATTTCCTCGCGGCTCAGATGCTTCTGCCCGGTGAGCGCGACCGTCGCGATGTTGAAGCCGACCGCGTTGGCTCCCATGTCGCGCACGTCTTTGAGGAAATCGACGACCTTGTCGCCTTGGCCGCCGCGCACCGCGCCGTAGAGGGCGCTGCCGGCGATGATCAGGATGGCGGCCGCAACGCCGGCGTGGCGCGGCACGCGCGAGATGCACTCCGCCACGCGGTCGAGCCAGCGCGCGAAGCGGCGGCGCCATCCGGCGGGCTCTACGCCGCGCGCAGAATCGCTCCCGCGCCTTTCGGCACGGCGGCGCCGCGAAACCGCCTTCGCGGGACCGGCCAGGGCCGGCTGCGAGGGCGCGGTTTCACTCAGCGATCCAACGAGGCGTCCTCCACCATCCATGCAACCAGCTCTTCAAACGTGATGCCGGAATCGGCAGCAAGTTCCGGCACAAGCGACGTCTCGGTCATGCCGGGCTGGGTATTGACCTCAAGGCAAACCAATCCTTGTGTCCCCTCCATGCGGTCGTCGAAACGAAAATCCGCACGGCTTACCCCGCGACAGCCGAGCGCCTGATGCGCCAGCAGAGCCAGTCTTCGGACCTCTTGGTAAACATTTGGTTTAAGTGGTGCCGGAAGAAGGTGTTTGGAGCCTCCCGGAGCGTATTTAGCTTCATAGTCGTAAAATTTTACCGTCGGCACGATCTCGATGACACCCAACGCCTTTTCGCCCACCACCGCGCAGGTCAGCTCCTTGCCGGCGATATAGCGCTCGCACAGCAGGCGCTCCCCATAGGCCCAGTCGTGCCGCGTGAGCTCCTGGGGCGGATGGGAATGGGCCTCGGTGACGATGAACACCCCGACGCTGGAGCCTTCGGCGATCGGCTTGATCACATAGGGCGGCGGCAGCACGTGGGACTTCGCGGCCTCATGGCGCGACACCACGATACCGTCGGGCACCGCGACGCCGGCGTTAGCCATCACCACCTTGGCGACGTCCTTCTGCATGGCGAGCGCCGAGGCGAGCGTGCCCGAATGGCTGTAGGGAATCTGCATGATCTCCAGCAGCCCCTGGATGGTGCCATCTTCGCCCGGGCGACCGTGCAGCACATTGAGGGCGACGTCCGGCCTGAGGCTGGTGAGCACGGTCGCGATATCACGCCCCACGTCGATGCGGGTGGCGCGATAGCCCTTGCGCTCGAGCGCATCGGCGCAGGCCGTGCCGGAGCGCAGCGACACCTCGCGCTCGGCCGACCAACCTCCCATCAGAACCGCGACGTGCTTGGTCATTCGCTCTCTTTCAGGCGGTGCGAGGGCAGTCGGCGAGGGCCGTCGGATGGTAGCGCAAACCCGTCATAGAGCCACGCCAGGCAGCGGAAGATGTCGTCCTCGGTGCGGCCCGCAAAGGTCTCGTGCATCACGTCGCGGGCGACGCCCTCGGCGTGATAGATGCCCCACATATAACGCGATTCGAGCTGGAGGCGCGCGGTGCGCACGTAGCGCGCGGACTCGTATTGCGCGAAAGCCTGCGCGTAATCGCCGTCGGCGCGATCGATCATGGCGGCGAGGCAGACACCGTCCTCGATCGCCATGCAGGCGCCCTGCGCCAGCGATTGCAGGGTCGGGTGGGCGGCGTCGCCCACCATGGTGACGCGGCCGCGGTGCCAGTGACGGATCGGATCGCGATCGGCGAGCGGCCAGCGCCGTTCGAGATTCATCAGGGCGAGCAGCGCCTGCATGGCCGGATGGGTGCCCGCAAAGGTGCGTTCGACCTCGGCACGATGGTCGCGCTCGTCGAGCCGATCCGCGAAGGTAGCGGTGCGGTAGACGGCGACGATGTTGAACTCCGTGCCGTGGCGCAGCGGATAATGGACCATGTGGAAGCCGGGACCGGCCCACAGATAAACGTTCTGGCGCGGCACCGGATCGGGCACCTTCTCCATCGGCACCAAAGTGCGCTGCGCCACATAGCCGAACTGGTGCGGTTCGCCTTCCTGGCGCAATTGTGCCCTGATGGTGGAGCGCAGGCCGTCAGCGCCGATGAGCGCCGCGCCTTCGACGCTGCGGCCGTCGGCCGCGTGGACGACGACACGGTCACCGCGATCCTCGAAGCCGGTGGCGAACGCGGCCGGCTCGAAGGCGATTTCGGGGAGCGCCCGGCAGGCATCCATCAGCACCTGATGGAGGTCGACCCGGTGAATGATGATGTAGGGATGCCGAAACCGGGCCCGGAACGAGGCCCCGAGCGGAATGCGCGCGATCTCTTCGCCCGAATAGGCGTCCGGCATGATGCAGGCCTCCGGCACGTCGCCCTTTTCGAGCACCGCGGCGGTGACGCCCAGCGAATCGAACATCGGAACCACGTTGGGGCCGAGCTGGATGCCGTAGCCGATGGCGCCGAATTCCGGCGCCTGCTCGAGCACGCGCACCGGCCGTCCGGCGCGACCGAGCGCGAGCGCGGTGGTGAGCCCGCCGAGGCCACCGCCGACGATGAGGATAGGTTGGTCCGCGCCCCGCATGTGCTCACTCCCGCGCCACACCGATCCGCTTGATCTCCCATTCGAGGTCGACGCCGGAGGTGTCGCGGACGCGCGCGCGCACTGTCTCGCCTAGCGTCTCGATGTCGGCCGCGCTGGCGCCGCCCTGGTTGATGAGGAAGTTGCAATGCAGCTCCGACACCTGGGCGGCACCGACCGTCAGACCGCGGCAGCCGGCAGCGTCGATGAGCTGCCACGCCTTGCGGCCGGGCGGATTCTTGAAGGTCGAGCCGCCGGTGCGGCTCTTGATCGGCTGCGTCGCCTCGCGGCTTTCGGTGATCTTGTCCATCTCGGCGCTGATCACCGCCGGATCGCCGGGTGCGCCCTGGTACAGCGCCTCGGTGAAGATCACGTCCTCCGGCGCGCCGCAATGGCGATAGGTGTAGTGCATGTCGGCATTCGTAAAGATGCGGATGTTGCCGCGGCGGTCGACGCCGCGCGCCGAAATCAGCACGTCCTTGGTCTCGCCCCCGTAGGCGCCGCCGTTCATCCGCAGCGCCCCGCCGATGGCGCCCGGAATGCCGCGCAGGAACGACAGCCCGGCAACCGAGGCCTCCTGGGCGGCACGCGCCACCTTGACGTCCGGCACCGCGGTGCCGGCGCGGATGCGGTGGCCGCTTTCGATGGTAACGTCGCCGAACCCGCGCCCGAGCCGGACCACGACGCCCGGCACGCCGCCATCGCGGATGATGAGGTTGGAGCCGAGGCCGATGACGGTGACCGGAAGGTCCACCGGCAGGCGCGTGAGGAACTGGGACAGGTCCTGCTCGTCTTCCGGCATGAACAGCACCTGCGCGGGCCCGCCGACACGAAACCAGGTCAGCTCGGTGAGGGGCTGGTTGGCGATGAGGCGCCCGCGCAATTGCGGCATCTGCGCGCGCAGGTTGGGAACGAGGTCGGGAAAGGCCATGACCCCCGTCACGCCGCCGCGCCCAGCGCCGCCAATTCGCCCGGCAGCGCGTAGGCCCATTGGGTGATGCTCCCGGCGCCGAGGCACACCACGTAGTCGCCGGGGCGGGCGATGTTCTTCACGAGGCCGGCGAGCTGCTGCGGGCCGTCGAGCGCCAGCACATGACGATGGCCCCGCGCCCGCATGCCGGCGATCAGGCTGTCGCGGTCGGCGCCCGCGATCGGGGCTTCGCCGGCCGGATACACATGGGCGACGATCACGCTGTCGGCGTCGTTGAAGCAGGTGCAGAACGGCTCGAACAGCGATTGCAGCCGCGTGTAGCGGTGCGGCTGCACCACGGCGATGACTTGGCCCCGGATGGATTCACGCGCTGCCCGCAGCACGGCCTGGATCTCGACCGGGTGGTGGCCGTAGTCGTCGATCACCGTGATGCCGTTCCAGGCGCCGGTGCGGGTGAAGCGGCGCCGCACCCCACCGAAGCCGGCGAGCGCCTTGCGGATGAGCTCGTCGGAGATACCGAGATCATGCGCGACCGCGATCGCCGCGGTGGCGTTGAGGGCATTGTGGCGGCCCGGCATCGGCAGGACCAGGTTTTCGATCGCATGCACGGCGTCGCCGGCGCGGTCGCGGAACTCCACCGAGAAGCGCGATGAGCCGTCCGCATGATCGAGCCCGGTGAGGCGCACGTCGGCCTGCGGGTTCTCCCCGTAGGTGACGATGCGGCGGTCCTCGATGCGGCCCACCATGGTGTGCACCACCGGATGGTCGGTGCACATTACCGCGAAGCCGTAGAACGGCACGTTCTCGACGAACGCCTGGAACGCGGCCTGCACGGCATCGAAGGTCTTGAAGTGATCGAGATGCTCGGGATCGACATTGGTGACGATCGCGATGTCGGCCGGCAGCTTGAGGAAGGTGCCGTCGGATTCGTCGGCCTCGACGACCATCCAGTCGCCGGCGCCGAGGCGCGCATTGGTGCCGTAGGCGTTGATGATGCCGCCGTTGATGACGGTCGGATCGAGGTGGCCGGCGTCGAGCAGTGTCGCGACGAGCGACGTCGTGGTGGTCTTGCCGTGGGTGCCCGCGATGGCGATGCAGCTTTTGAGCCGCATCAGCTCGGCGAGCATTTCGGCGCGCCGCACCACCGGCAGGCGTTTCGCCCGCGCCGCCACCAGCTCCGGATTGTCGCGCTTGATGGCGGATGACACTACCAGCACATCGGCGCCGTCCACGTTGGCGGCGGCGTGCCCGATTGCGACCGCGATGCCCTTGTCGCGCAGCCGCTTGACGTTGGCGCTTTCGGCGACGTCCGAGCCCTTCACGGTGTAGCCGAGATTGGCCAGCACCTCCGCAATGCCGCTCATGCCGATGCCGCCGATGCCGACGAAATGGATCGGACCGATGTCGTGCGGCAGTTTCATGGTACCCCCGTCAGCCGGTTAAGTCCCGGCGACCGGCATAGCGCGTGGATCGCCGGCAGGGAAGCCCGGCGATGTACCCAGTACGTTTCATGGTCCCGTGATCGTGCGCGTGCAGGGGGCGGCGCCGAGGATGCGCGGTGGGAACGGCACGTTCAAGACGGATTTGCAGCCGGTCGTGGGGCAGCCGTTCGCTGTTCGCATGCCTGGCCATGCCGCCGGATGGTAGGCTCCGCGGCGAATTGGGCATTGCGCAATCGAGGAGCACCTTCATGTGGCCAGATAGCCGTCTGATCATGCTGCTTAAGATCGAGCACCCGATCGTCCTGGCGCCGATGGCCGGCGCCATGGACGCCGAGTTGGTGGCCGAAGTCTCGGAGGCGGGTGGGCTCGGTTCGCTGCCCTGTGCCATGCTGACGCCGGACCAGTTGCGCGACCAATTCGCGAAGATTCGCGCGCGCACCAAGAAGCCAGTCAACGTCAATTTTTTCTGTCATACGGTGCCGGTCCTCAACAATGCGCGCGAAGCGCGGTGGCGTGATCGCTTGAAACCCTACTACCAGGAGCTTGGAATCGACCCCTCAGCCCCGGTACCGTCAAGCAACCGGGCGCCGTTCGACGCGGCGTTTTGCGACGTTATCGAGGACATCAAGCCGCAGGTCGTCAGCTTTCATTTCGGTCTGCCGGCCACCGACCTACTGCGGCGCGTCAAGGCTGCCGGTTGCGTGGTCATCAGTTCCGCGACCACCGCCGCGGAGGCGCTTTGGCTCGAACAGCGCGGCGTCGATGCCGTCATCGCGCAGGGCTACGAAGCCGGCGGGCATCGCGGCATGTTCCTGACCGAAGACATTGCAGCCCAGGTCGGCACGTTCGCACTGGTTCCTCAGGTCGTAGATGCTGTGAAGGTGCCGGTGATCGCGGCGGGCGGCATCGCCGATGCCCGGGGTATTGCGGCGGCCTTCGCGCTCGGCGCCGCCGGCGTGCAGATCGGCACCTCTTATCTGCGCTGTCCCGAGGCGAAAATCTCAGGCCCCCACCGCGCCGCGCTGAAATCCGTACGTGAGGACGGCACCGCCGTTACCAACCTGATGACGGGGCGCGCGGCCCGCGGGATTATCAATCGCATCATGCGCGAAGTAGGGCCGGTCAGCGACGCGGCTCCGGAATTCCCGCTCGCGGCTGGCGCGCTGGCACCGCTGCGCGCGACAGCAGAGGCCGCAGGATCGGGGGATTTCTCGCCGCTGTGGTGCGGCCAGGCCGCGGCACTCGGCCGTGACATGGCCGCGGGCGAACTGACGAAGACCTGGGCGGTTGAGGCACAGAATCAGTTGCGCCGACTTGCCTCGGCTTAGGGAGCGGCAATCCCCGCTACCCTCACCACCAAATCCGCCAACCGATCCGCCGCATCGAGAATGCCCTGCCGCCGCGCGGCGGCCGCCATGGCGGCGAGCTTTTCCGGATCGGCGGCGAGCCGCGCGATCTCGCCGGCGACGCGTTCCGGGGTGAAGCGCGCCTGTTCCAGCATGATGGCGCCGCCGGCGCGTTCCAGCATGCCGGCATTGGCGCGCTGGTCCTGATCGAGTGCATGGGGCAGCGGCACCAGGATCGAGGGCCGCCCGATGGCGGCGAGCTCCGCCACCGTGGAGGCGCCGGAGCGCGAGATCACGAGGTGGCTCGCCGCCATGCGGACCGGCAGATCGCGGAAGAACGGCTCGACCTCGGCGACGACGCCGAGGTGCTCATAAGCGGTGCGCACCCGCGCGATGTCCTCTTCGCGGGCCTGCTGGGTCACGTGAAGCCGCGCCCGTACCGCCATCGGGACGAGCTCGATTGCGCCCGGCACGACGTCCGCCATGACGCGAGCGCCCTGGCTGCCGCCGAAGACGACGATGCGCAAGGGGCCATCGGGGGCCGGATAGGGCGTCGCCGCCGCCTCGACCACGGCGGGCCGGACCGGATTTCCCGTGTGGGTCGCCTTGGCGGCGAGCCGCGGGCTGTCGGCGAACAGCCCGCGAAACCCGGTGGCGATCGCCCGCGCGCGCGGACCGAGCAGCCGGTTGGCGCGGCCGAGCACGCCGTTCTGCTCGTGGATCACGGTTGGGATGCGGCGCAGCGCCGCCGCCAGCACCGGCGGGATGGTGGGATAACCGCCGAAGCCGACCACCGCGGCGGGCCGCAACCGGCCGAACAGGCGCAGCGCCTCGAAGGTGCCGCGGCCGAGCTTGAGGGTGGTGCGGGCGACGCTCACGGGATCGCGCCCCGCGAAGGTCGCGCTCGGAACGATGTGGGTGGCACGCCCCGGAAAATCGCCGTAGCGGGTGGCGCGCTCGTCGGTGACGAGATCGACCGTGATGCCGCGGCGCACGAGGGCGGCGGTGAGCGCCTCGGCGGGAAACAGGTGCCCCCCGGTCCCGCCCGCCGCCACGACGACGAGAGGCGGGCCGTTGCGTGCTGCCATCAGGCCGGGCTCCCAGCCAGCGCCACCGCGTCGGGGCGCGGCAGCAGCACGGTGCGCGGGCGTTCGCGGGTGAAGGCGAGCAGCATGCCCATACCGTAGGCGAGCGAGATCATCGAGGAGCCACCGTAGGAGATGAACGGCAGCGTCATGCCCTTGGCCGGGATGAGCGCGAGATTAACTGCCATATTGATCGCCGATTGTGCCCCGAACAAGATGGCGAGCCCGGCGATCGAGAACCGCGAGAACGCGTCGTCATTACGCAACGCCTTGGAGAGCGCGCGCAGCACCACGAAGGCGAACAGGGCGGCGAGCACCAGGCACAGCACGATGCCGAACTCCTCCGCCGCCACCGCGAACACGAAATCCGCATGGGCATCGGGGAGGATGCGTTTCACCGTGCCCTCGCCGGGGCCCTGGCCGAACCAGCCGCCGCGGAAGAACGATTCCACCGCGGTATCGACCTGGAAGGTGTCGCCGGACGCCGGATCGAGGAAGCGCTTGATGCGCTTGGCCACGTGCGGGATCGTCCAGTAGGCGACGACGAGCCCCATGAGCGCGGTGCTGCCGAGACCCACCACCCAGATGAGCCGCATGCCGGCCATGAAGAACAGCGCGCCCCATACCAGCGCGATCAGCATGGTCTGGCCGAAATCGGGCTGCAGCACCAGTGCGCCCACCACGGCGAGCAGCAGCAGCAGCGAGAACGTGGTGGCCGGCACGTCGGATTTGCGCGCGGATTCGGCGAACAGCCAGGAGATCAGGATCACGAAGGCCGGCTTGAGGAACTCGGACGGCTGGATATTGACGCCGGCGAGCACGATCCAGCGCCGGGCGCCTTTCACCTCGGCGCCGACGAACAGCGTGGCCACCACCATCGCGAGACTGACGACGAAGACCACAAGGGCGATCCGGCGGATATGGCGCGGCGACAGAAACGATGTGACCAGCATGACGGCGACGGCCGGCACCAGATACAGCACATGGCGGTGCACGAAATAGAACGGGTCGAGCCCAAGCCGTGCCGCCACCGGCGGACTCGCGGCGAGCGACAGCACGATGCCGCCCAGCATGATGGCGCCGATCGCCACCAGCATGAAGCGGTCGACCGTCCACCACCACGCCGCAAAAGGCGTTCGTTCGGCGCGCGAAACCATGACGGGGCTCCTGGCGAGGCTCGTTGCAGGACGGATCTAGGCTTGATCCAGGACCTTTCGGTCCTTGTACCAGTCCTGCCCAAATATGGTTGCCAGCCTGTTAAGAAAGCATCATTCCGGGGCGCCCCACCGAAGTCGGGCCTGCCCGACTTCGGCACTACAGAGTGTCGAAATCGGCAACGGCCGATTTCGATTGGCGGCGAACTCGGAATCCACAACAGGCGTGAGGCGTGAGCTACTCCCGCCCCGGCGCGACCACGCCGGGGAGCTTCTGCACCAGGTTGCGGAACACCGTGCCGCGGGCCTCGAAGCTCTGGAACTGATCGAACGACGCACAGGCGGGCGACAGCAGCACGACCGGGTGATCGAGTCCCGACGCCGCCGCATCCCGGGCGGCCTCATCGACGGCGCGGTCGAGGGTGCCGGCTGTGACATGATCGACCTTGCCGTCGAGGTTGGCGGCGAATTCCTCGGCCGCGGCGCCGATCAGGTAGGCCTTGCGGATGCGCGGAAAGAATCCCGACAGTGACGAGATACCGCCGGTCTTGGGCTTTCCGCCGGCGATCCAGAAGATGTCGTCGAAGCAGGCCAGCGCCTGGGCGGCCGAATCCGCATTGGTGGCCTTGGAATCGTTGATGAACAGCGCCCGATCCTTGCGGCCGACCTCCTCCATGCGATGCGCGAGCCCGGGATACGTGCGCAAGCCGGCCCGGATGGCGCGCAAATCAAGGCCCAGCGCCAGTGCCGCCGCCACCGCACAGGCGGCGTTCTGGGCATTGTGACGGCCGCGCAGCGATCCGATGTTGCCGAGCTGCGCGAGCTCGCGCGCGGTGCCGCCGGTGGCCTCGAAGATGCGCTCGGCTTCCACGTAAATCCCGTAGGCCAGCGGGCGGCGCACCGACACGCGCACCACGCGCCGGTCGGAGCGTTCGGCCCGGTCGGCGACCGCCTGGCACCAGTTGTCGTCGACGCCGACGATCGCGGTGCCGCTCTTCGGGACCCCGGCAATGAGCCGTTCCTTCACGGCGCCGTAATTCGCCAGGGTGCCGTGGCGGTCGAGATGATCCTCCGTGAGGTTGATCAGGATGCCGACCGACGGATCGATGCCGGGTGCGAGGTCGATCTGGAACGACGAGCATTCGATCACGTGCACGCGGCCGGCCTGGGGCGGCGCGAGCGACAGGATCGCGGTGCCGATATTGCCGCCGAGCTGGGTGTCGAAGCCGGCCTGGGCGCAGAGGTGGGCGATGAGCGCCGTCGTGGTCGACTTGCCGTTGGTGCCCGTGATGGCGACGAACGGCGCATCCGGCGCATGGGCACGCCGCTCCCGGCAGAACAGCTCGATGTCGCCGATCACCTCCACCGCCACGGCGCGGGCGAGCCCGACCGACCAGTGCGGCGCCGGATGGGTGAGCGGCACGCCGGGCGCCAGCACCAGCGCCGCGATCTTGCTCCAGTCGAGTTTGCGCAGGTCCGCCACCGGAATGCCGGCGCTCGCCGCTTGGGCGATGCGGTCCGCTCCGTCGTCCCAGCCGACCACGTCGGCGCCGCCGGCGAACAACGCGCTCGCGGCGATCAGCCCCGAGCCGCCGAGCCCGAACACCGCGACCTTCTTGCCGGCGAACGTCGTGATGGGGATCATCGCGGCCTTACCGCAACTTCAAGGTCGACAGCCCGGCGAGCGCCAGCACCACCGCGATGATCCAGAACCGGATCACGATCTGAGGCTCGGTCCAGCCGAGCTGCTCGAAGTGATGGTGGATCGGGGCCATGCGGAACACGCGCTTGCCGGTCAGCTTGAACGACACCACTTGGACGATCACCGAGACGGCCTCGAGCACGAACAGCCCGCCGATGATGCCGAGCACGATCTCGTGCTTGGTGATCACCGCGACGGTACCGAGCAGGCCGCCGAGCGCGAGCGAGCCGGTGTCGCCCATGAAGATCGATGCGGGCGGACAGTTGAACCACAGGAAGCCGAGGCCGGCGCCCAGGATGGCGCCGCACAGCACCGCGAGCTCGCCGGCACCGGGCACGAAATTGACCTGCAGATATTCGGCGAACACCGCATTGCCGATCGCCCAGGAGATCGCCCCGAAACTACCGGCCGCAATCATGACGGGCCCGATGGCAAGCCCGTCGAGGCCGTCGGTCAGGTTCACGGCGTTGCCGGCCCCGACGACGATGACGGCGCCGAACACCACGAAGAACCAGCCGAAATCGAGCAGCAGATCCTTGAAGAACGGGAACGCCAGCGACGTCGACAGCGGGGCGCGGCCGATGGTGGCGATGGCGTAACAGGCGACGCCCGCGATGGCGAACTCGACCAGCAGCCGGGTACGCCCGGAAAAGCCAGCATGGCTCTGCTTCGTCACCTTGAGATAGTCGTCGTAGAAGCCGATGAGGCCGAAGCCGAGCGTCACGCCGAGCACGACCCACACATAGGCGTTGCTGGGGTTGGCCCACAGCACCGTCGAGACCACGAGGCCCGACAGGATCATCAGGCCGCCCATGGTGGGCGTGCCCTTTTTGGTGAGGAGGTGCGACTGCGGACCGTCGGGCCGGATCGGCTGGCCCTTGCCCTGCTTCAACCGCAGCCTCGTGATGATGGTCGGCCCGAACAGGAACACGAAGATACCGGCCGTCACCATGGCGCCGCCGGTGCGGGTCGTGATGTAGCGGAACACATTGAGGGCCGAGAACGTGTCGGAAAAATCGGCCAGCAGATAGAACATGCGGATCAGCCCTGCACTCGCGCCGGTTCGGGCGCCGTGGTGACGGAATGGCGCCGCACCAGCGCCTTGACGATCGGCCCCATGCGGGAGCCGGCCGATGCCTTGACCATCAGGGCATCGCCGGCGCGGACCGCCGCCACCACCTGCGGCTCGAGCTCGCTCGCGGTGCCGGCATAGCCGCCGCGGCGCGCGGAAGGAAGCGCCTGCCACAGCGCCGCCATAAGCGGGCCGGCGCAGTAGACGAGATCGACGCCGTTGTGGAGGATCGCGTCGGCGAGGCCGCGGTGAAGGTCCGCGCCGGTGGGGCCCAGTTCGAGCATGTCGCCGAGCACCGCGATGCGCCGTCCGCCCGGGCCCAGCCGCGCCTGGCCCAACAGGGTGAGCGCCGCGCGCATCGAGGTCGGATTGGCGTTGTAGCTCTCGTCGATGACGAGCGCCGGCCCGTTCGGCAGTTCGAGCGTCACGCGCGTGCCGCGACCGGCCGCCGGCACCTGCCCGGCGAGCGCGAGCGCCGCGCGGGCGAGATCGGCGCCGACGAGGCTTGCGGCCGCGAGCACCGCGAGCGAGTTCATCACCAGATGCCGCCCCGGCGCCCCGACCTTATAGGTGACCGGCACCCCGAGGATTTTTGCCTCGACGGTCGAGCAATCCGGATGCAGCGCGCATTTGATGAGGCGCGCCTCGGCGCGGGCATGCTCGCCGAACGAGACGATGTTCTTCACCCCGGCTTCCTGGGCGTGCTGCCGCAGCCGCGTGAATTGCGGATTGTCGCGGTTGATGACGGCGGCGCCGCCGGGCTCGACCCCCAGAAAGATCTCCGCCTTCGCATCGGCGATGGCCGCGACGGATGCAAAAAATTCGAGATGCACCGGCTCGACCGCGGTGACGATCGCCACATGGGGACGCACCATGCCCACCAGCGGGGTGATCTCGCCGGCATGGTTCATGCCGATCTCGAATACCCCGTGGCGCGCCGTTTCCGCCATGCGGGCGAGCGACAGCGGCACGCCCCAATGATTGTTGAACGACGCCGCCGAAGCGTGGGTTTCCCCGCTCGCCGAAAGCGCGAGCGACAGCGCCTCCTTGGTCGAGGTCTTGCCGACCGATCCGGTCACCGCCACGATTTTTGCGGAAGAGCGTGCGCGCGCCGCTCGGGCGAGATCGCACAACGCTTCCAGCACGTCGTCGACAAAGATGAGGGCAGCATCGTCGCCGCCGACGTCACGCCGCTGTCGCGCCACGACCGCAAGTGCGGCGCCCTGCTGGAGCGCGGCGGCGACGAAATCGTGGCCGTCGAGACTATCGCCCTTGATGGCGAAGAAAGCCTCGCCGGCCTTCACGGTGCGACTGTCGATGGAAATGCCCGTGATGGCGGCCGGCAGCGGCCCGGCGCGATCGGCGCGCGTCGCCGCCGCGATGGCGTCGATTGTCCACAGCGGCGCCGTCATGCCTGCCCCCCGGCCGCAAGCGCATTCGCGACCGCCTCGTGATCGCTGAACGGCACCGTCTTGGCGCCGACGATCTGGCCGGTCTCGTGGCCCTTGCCGGCGATCACCAGCACGTCGCCCTGTTCGAGATCGGCCACGGCACGGCGGATCGCCTCGTTGCGGTCGCCGATCTCGCCGGCGCGGATCTCGCTGACCCCAGTCGCGCCACGCAGGATCGCGGCACGGATCGTGGCGGGATCTTCGCTGCGCGGATTGTCGTCGGTGACGATCACGCGGTCGGCCTTCTCGGCCGCGATCGCCCCCATCAAGGGCCGCTTGCCGGCGTCGCGGTCGCCGCCGGCGCCGAACACCACGACGAGCCGGTGGTTCACATAGGGGCGAAGCGCGTCGAGCGTCTTCGCCAGCGCATCTGGCTTGTGGGCATAGTCGACGAAAATCGGCGCGCCGGATTTACGGCCGACCAGCTCGAGCCGGCCCTTGGCGCCGGTGAGCCCTTCGAGCGTACCGAACACCGCGGCCGGGTCGCTGCCGCCCGCAATGGCCTGGCCGGCCGCGACCAGCGCGTTTTCGACCTGGAATGCGCCGACCAGCGGCAACCGCACCTGATACGTCATGCCGTCATGCTCGATCGTCAGCACTTGCGAAAATCCGTCGATGGCGCAATCGACGAGCCGGATGCCCAGCCGGGTGCTATGCATCGCCCGCCCGACCTCGATGACGCGCAATCCGCGCCGACGCGCTGCATCCACCACCTCTGTGGCGAACTCGTGGTCGATCTCGATCACGGCGGTGCCGTCTGCGGCCACCAATCGCTCGAACAGGATCAGCTTGGCCTTGAGATAGGCCTCCGGCGTGCCGTGATAATCGAGATGGTCGCGACTGATATTGGTAAAGCTCGCGATGCCGACCTTGAGGCCGTCGAGGCGGTGCTGGTCGAGCCCGTGAGACGAGGCCTCCAGCGCGAGATGAGTCACGCCCTCGCCGGCAATGCGGTCGACGATGCGATGCAGCTCGACCGGGTCGGGCGTCGTCAGCGAGCCGTACACCTCGCCAGTCGGCGTCACCACCCCGATGGTGCCGATGCTCGCCGCCGCATGGCCGAGCGCCGCCCAGATCTGACGTGTGAACGCCGCGACCGAGGTCTTGCCGCTGGTGCCGGTGACGGCCGCAATGGTGGCGGGCTGGCGTGGATAGAGCGCCGCGGCCGCGAGCGCCAGCTCGCGGCGCACATTGGGCACGTTCACGAAGGCGATTTCGTCCGGCAGCGGCGCCGGCGGCGCGCGCTCGGCCATCACGGCGGCGGCACCTGCCGCAATCGCCTGGGGGACATAGACGAACCCATCGGCCTTGGTGCCCGGCACGGCGGCGAACAGGAAGCCCGGCTTCACGGCGCGGCTGTCGGCCGTGACGCCGCTTACCTCACGCGCGCCGAAGCGGGCGTCGAAGCGGGCCTCGCTGGTCAACAGGTCGCGCAGCATCATCGGCGTCGCCGGGCCTCGAATCGGGCGAAAAGCTGCCCCGGGAGCGGGTTTATACCAAATGGCGGGGGCCGCAACCGACCAAGTTTGCGCGCGTGGGCATGGCGAGAAGTCGGCATCGCCTTCGCGTTCCGGCCCGGTTCGCTGCCGCCACATTCGCCTTGGCAAGCAAGACCACGAGTCGGCCTTGACGTTTTGCGGATTTTACCTGTTTTACGGGTAGTCGATGTAATACGGGATAGGCACCATGCCCACCATCAACGCCAGCGAATTCCAGAAACGCGTCGGCAAGTTCACCGATATCGCCCGACGCGAGCCGGTGACGGTGACGCGACATGGACGTCCGTCGGTGGTCCTGCTCTCGGCCGAAGATTACGAGCGCATGAAACAGATCGAGGAGCGGGCCACCAAGGTCGTCGCGGTGAAGAAGCTGCCCCCAAAGACGATTCGAGCCATGAGGGCAGCCAAGCTCTCCCATTTGCCACCCGACTGACGAATGGCGTCTACACCACCCTCACGTTGTTCGGATTGCGCGCCGGGTCGCGCCAGAACGCGTCACTCTCGTATTTGCGCACGAGGTCGGGCGGCAGCACGCTGCGGCGTTCCTCGTGGCGGACGCGGCGGCCGACCGCGTGCAGCCCGGGCGTGCCGAGCCGGCGGTCGAATTCGACGGCGTCGAATTCGACGTTCTCGAAATCATGCGCGAAGGGCTCCTCGCCGATGAAATCGTAGACCGCCGCGATCGCCTTGGTGGGATCGCTGGTGAGCGTCTCGTAGGTCAGCGCCAGCAGGCGGTCGCTCTGCTCGCCGCAGAACGCCTCGCGCAACGCGTTCCAGGCGTAGCCGACCATGCCGCTGGGACTGCCGAGGCCGTCGACCCGCGAGTACACGGTGCCGCCGGGCTCGAAGTTGAAGATGCCGGAGGGCTGCAGCTTGTTCTTGCGGATCAGACGTTCGATGCTGTCGAAAATCCACGGCACGTCGCGCACGCAGCAGATCACGCGTGCGTTGGGAAACAGCGCCGTCAGCAGCGGCAGCTTGGTGCACCACAGCCGGTTGGTATCGAACACGACGTGGCCGCGCGGTACGTCGGCATAGAAGGTGGCGAAGACCGCCCGCAGCAACGCCTCGCGCTGGGCATCGCTGATGAAGATCGCGGTCTCGTTGCTCATGCTCATGTTGCGCAGCATCGCCTCGACCAGCGAGCCCACCGGGCCGGTCATGCCGGCACGGAATCGCGGGTTTTGCCGCAGGATCGCCGACAGCAACGTGGAGCCCGCGCGCGGCAGGCCGGAAATGAAGTGAATGGCCGCTTGCAAAATGGCCCCCCTCGGATCGGGTCGATCGCCCAAGCTATCTCAGATCTTTGTTGCGGCTGTGCCGACGCCCGCAACGATCGACGCTACCGCGCTTCCTTCGCCGAGGCGAGGATCAGGCGGTCCGCGGCCGGCAGGTCGAAGCGGGGCTCGAGGCCGAGCAGCGGCGCGGTGCGGGCGATCACCTTGGCGGCGACCGGCACCGCGTTCCACCCCGAGGTGGCGAAGCCGTGGGTTTCGGCGATCGGCTTCGGCTCGTCGAGCATGATCAGGATGAGATAGCGCGGCTCGTCGGCCGGCAGCACCGCCATGAAATCGGTCATCAACCGGTTCTTGGCGTAGCGGCCATTGAAGACCTTCTCGGCCGTCCCGGTCTTGCCGCCCACATAGTAGCCCTTCACGTCGGCCCGAGTCGCGGTTCCCTTCTCGGCATTGAGCCGCATCAGGTAGCGCATCGCGGCGCTGGTCTCGGGCTTGACGACGCGCTTGGCGAGAGCGCGCGCCTCGTCCTGGCTGCGCTTGAGAAAGGTCGGCGGGATTAGATAGCCGCCGTTGAGGAGCGCCGCCACCCCCATCACGGCCTGCAGCGGCGCTACCGACAGCCCGTGGCCGAACGCGATAGTGACGGTGTTGAGCTCGCCCCAGTGCTTGGGCACGATGGGCTCGGCGCTCTCCGGCAGTTCGGTGCGCAGCCGGTCGAGCTGGCCGACCTTGCGCAGGAACGCCTTGTGGTTCTCGACGCCCTGCCCGAGCGCCATCTTGGCGGCGCCGACATTCGACGAGTAGGTGAAGATCTCCGGCACCGTGAGCACGCGGTTCTGGGCGTGATAGTCGGCGATATTGAAGTGCCCGTAGCGCAGCGAGCCGCGCGCGTCGAAGCTCGAATTGAGCGTGACCTTGCCGGAGTCGAGCGCCATCGCGACGGTCAGCGCCTTGAAGGTGGAGCCCATCTCGTAGACCCCGGTGGTGAGCCGGTTGATCCGGCTCGGGTCGAGCGCTTCGCGCGGGTTGTTGGGATTGTAGTCCGGCACCGATACCATCGACACGATCTCGCCGGTGCGTACGTCGAGGATGAGGCCGGCCGCCGCGTCGGCCTTGAACTTGTCGCGCGCCGCGATCAGCTCGTCGCGCAACGCGTGCTGTACGCGCAGGTCGACTGCGAGCCGCACCGGCTGCTGCTCACGGTCGGTGCCGAAGCCGGCGCGGTGCAGGTCGGCGAGGCCGTGGGTGTCGACCCATTTCTCGATGCCGGCGATGCCCTGGTTGTCGATGTTGACGTGACCGATGATGTGCGAGACCTCGTTGACGTTCGGATAGACGCGCTTGTTCTCGGACAGGAATCCGATGCCCGGAATGCCGAGCCGATGCACCTCCCGCTGCTGCAGCGGGGTGATCTCGCGCTTGAGCCAGGCAAAGCCGCGTCTCGAGCCGAGCCGATCGCGCACCTCGCGGCTGTCGAGGTCGGGCATCACGCCGGCCAGGAGTTCGGTCGCCTCGTCGGGATCGATGATGCGGCGCGGCTCGGCGAACAGCGAGGGCGTCTTGAGATCGGTGGCGAGGATTTCGCCGTTGCGATCGACGATGTCGGGCCGTGCGGTCGCAACCGCATCGGTCGAGCCGCCTCGACGCACCGCGTGGGTATCGGGCAGCACGGCGTAAAGCACGAGACGGACCGCGATGATGCCGTAGACCAGCCCAAAGCCCATCAGGGCGAGGCCGAGCCTCGCCCGGGTCTTGCGGGCGCGATCCACGTCGCGGCCGTAAAGCAGCGATTGCATCATCCGGCGATGCCAAGGGGCGGCTGCTGCGGCGGTTGCGGCGGCGCTTGCGGGCGCCGCGGCGGGCGCGGGTGCTGCGGTGCCGGGCGTCATCGCTTCACCTCGCCACGCCAAGCACGGGCTCGCCCGGCTCGGCGGTGCTGCCGGTCGGGAGATCGGGTTCGATCGTGTCGATCATATTGGCGACGGCGTCGGAGGGTGGCGGCGCGACCGGCGCGGGCGGCCGTTCCGGCAGGTGATCGAGCTGCTCGATCTGGGTCGGATCGATCGCCTTGAGGGTGAGGTGGCGCTGCGCCAGTGCCTGGATGCGGGCCGGATTGTCGAGCTGTGCCCATTCGGCGCGCAGCGCCGCAATGCCGTCGCGCTCGCGCCTGATCTCGACGCGAAGCTTCGCGAGCCGCTCCGCCTGGACGGTCGATTCGAACTTGATCTTGTAGACATCGACCGCCGCCGCCACCAGCGCCGCCACCACGATGAGGTGGATGAACCGCATCGCCTCACCCTCCCCGCAGCACGTCGGAAAGCGACGGCAGTCGCGGCAGCGCGGCGTCGGAGGCGGGCCGCGCCGGCGCCTCGGTGCGTTCGGCGGCGCGCAGCTTGGCCGAGCGCGCGCGCGGATTGGCGTGAGCTTCCGCCTCGTCCGGGGTGACCGGACGACGCGTGAGTACCTTGAAGGTCGCCGCTTCCGGCACCGTCTCGGGCAGATGGCGCGAGCCGCCGCGGGAACCGCTGCGTGCCGCGAGGAACGTCTTGACGATGCGGTCCTCCAGCGAATGGAACGACACCACCACCAACCGGCCGCCGGGCTCGAGAATGCGCTCGGCTGCCGCGAGACCATCCACAAGCTCGCGAAGCTCCTCGTTGACGAACAGCCGCAGCGCCTGGAACGTGCGCGTCGCCGGATGAATGTCGCCCGGCCGGCCATGGACCACGCGGCCCACAATGTCGGCAAGCACGCCGGTGGTGGCGATCGGCTGGTCCCGCCGCGCCGCCACGATGGCGCGCGCGACCGCGCGGGAATGCCGCTCCTCTCCGAGATTGAAGATGATGTCGGCGAGATCGCGCTCCGACGCGACCGCCACGATGTCGGCGGCGGACGGGCCGTCGCTTCCCATGCGCATGTCGAGCGGGCCGTCATGGCGGAACGAGAAGCCGCGCGCCGGCGTGTCGAGCTGCATGGACGAGACGCCGAGATCGAGCACCACGCCGTCCGCGGCTTCGACCCCGAGGCCTAAGGCGATCGCGTCGAGCGCGGCGAACCGGCCTTCGACCAGCGTCAGGCGGCCGCAGGATGCCGCAGCCTCCGCGCCGCCGCCCGCGATGGCGGTCCGATCGCGGTCGATACCGATGACGCGAACGTGTGCGCTGCCGAGGATCGCGGCCGCATAGCCGCCGGCCCCGAACGTGCCGTCGATGTAGATGCCGCCGTCATGGGGGGCGAGGTGCTCCATCACCTCGCGCAGCAGCACCGGAACGTGGCGCGCCGGCGCCGGTTGCCGGGAATGGCTGGGCGTCGTCATTTCGGAGTGCCGCGTCGGTACCACGCACCGGAGACCGAGCGGCACCAGCGTTCTTGCCCCAAGGAATCTCGCCCCATCTCTTGCCCTTCTGGACGGCCGCCGGCGCGGCGGTGCCACCCGGGCGGCGTCCGGCGAAGCCGAGCCGCCTGCGGCCGGGGTTAAGGAAAATGAAGGGTTAACTTCGGCTATCATTGGCCTATACGAACATCGATGCAGCCCCGCGGCGCCCGGCCGGCGCCGTGAGGGAGATCAATGCACTTAACAACGGTTAAACTTAAAGAAACGTTGCCACAGCTCGCGTGGCGAAGTGCGGCCACCTTGGACCACCTCTATGCGCATCGCGTTGCTCACCGACATCCATGGCAACCGTGAGGCCCTCACGGCCTGCCTCGACCATGCGGGCCGCAGCCGGATCGACCGGTTCGTGTTCCTGGGCGACTATGTGGGCTACGGCGCCGATCCGGTCTTTGTCATCGAAACCGTAATGGAACATGTGGCACGCGGCGCCGTTGCGTTGCTCGGCAATCACGATGCCGCGGTGATCGAGCCCGATCCGCGCATGACGGACGCGGCATTCACCGCGCTCGACTGGACGCGCGGCCGGCTCGGCCCGGCCCACCTCGCGTTCATCAAGGGATTGCGGCTCTCCTGCGAGGACGGCGGCCGGCTCTACGTGCACGCCAACGCCTACGCGCCTGGTGAATGGGGCTACGTGACCGGCCTCTATTCGGCGTCGAAAAGCCTGATGGCGACCACGGCGCAGGCGACCTTCTGCGGTCACACCCATGTGCCGATGCTGTTCCATATGTCGATGACCGGCAAGATCGCAAGCTTCGAGCCGGTCGACCGCGTCGATATTCCGCTGACGGCGCGGCGACGCTGGCTCGCCGTTATCGGCTCAGTCGGCCAGCCACGCGACCACCATCCGGCCGCGTGCTACGCGATCCTGGACACCGCGCGCGGCATCCTCACCTACATCCGGGTTCCCTATGACGTCGATACTGCGGCTCGCAAGATACGTGACGCCGGATTGCCCATCGAGCTGAGCTTTCGCCTCGCCGAAGGCTATTGAACGCAAGAGGCCCGGATGGCGGCGCACGATCTGACGGAAGGCCAGGTGATCGACGGGTTCCGGCTCGATACCGCGCTCGATCCGGGAGGCATGGCCAATTTCTGGCGCGTTAGCCGAACCGGGCCGGCAGGTACCGACAAAGCCGGAGTCGGCGCGGACTTCCCGATGGTGATGAAAGTGCCGCTGCTCCGCCGCGGCGAAGACCCCATCACCATCGTGGGCTTCGAAGTCGAGCAGATGATCCTGGCACGGCTGTCCGGGGCGCATGTGCCGCGCTTCGTCACCGCCGGCGATTTCGAGCAGCCCTATATCGTGATCGAATTCGTCGCCGGAACGTCGCTGAAGACATTGCTGGACAAGACGCCGCTGCCGCCCGAGGAGGTCGCGGCGATCGGCGCCAAGACCGCCTATGCGCTGCATGACGTCCACCGCCAGCACGTCATCCATCTCGATCTCAAGCCCTCGAACGTGATCCTGCGCGACAACGAAGCGGTGCTGATCGACTTCGGGTTGTCGCGCCACGACCAGCTTCCCGACCTGATCGCGGAGGAATTCGAAGGCGCCGTCGGCACCGGACCCTATATCGCGCCCGAACAGGTGCTCGGCGATCGTGGCGATCCGCGCAGCGACATTTTTTCGCTCGGCGTCATCCTGTATTTCCTGGCGACCGGGGAACGTCCGTTCGGCGAGCCGCAGCGCGAGGCGGAGTGGCGCCGCCGGCTGTGGCGCGACCCGCAGCCGCCGCGGCGGTGGAACAAGGGGGTTCCGCCTTGGCTGCAGGAGATCATCTTGCGCTGCCTCGAGATTGATCCCGGCGACCGCTACGCCACGGCGGCGCAGCTCGCGTTCGACTTGGCGCATCCCACCGAGGTCGCGCTCACGCGGCGCGCCGCGCGCGAGACGCGCGACGGCATCGGGGCGGTCGCGATGCGATGGTTCCGCGCCCGCAATGCGCGACCGGCACGGCGCAGAAATGTCGCCGGGCAGCTGTCGCGCGCGCCGATCATCATGGCGGCCATTGATCTCGCGCCGGAAGCCGAAAAGCTGGCCGACGCGCTGGCCGCGGCGGTCGGCCGGCTGCTCGCGACCGAACCCGACGCGCGGGTGACTTGCGTCAATGTGCTCAAGACCGCGCGGCTCGCCCTCGACCCGCTGGAGGATGCCGAGGGACGCAATCCCCATCTGCAGCGGCTGATCGAGCTCAAGCACTGGGCGCGGCGACTCGCGGTAGCGAGCGACCGCATCACCTACCATGTGTTCGAATCGACCGACCCGGCCGCCGCCGTAATCGAGTATGCACGCAACATTCAGGTCGATCATATCGTCATCGGGGCGCGCGGCAGTTCGACGCTGCGCCGCTATCTCGGCAGCGTGTCGGCCCAGGTCGTTGCGGAGGCGCCGTGCACCGTCACGGTGGTGCGCCCGCCGCATCAGGTCGGTCAATCCGCCGCGGCGTGACCGGTCGCGGAACTGCTCCCTCCTCGCGCGCGTTGTCTGCGGCAGGCCATTGTGCCCGACAAGGCCTCACTCTGGCATTCAACCAGGAGGACAAACATGACCAGAACACTTGTTGTCCTGGCGGCCGTGAGCGGATTGACGATGTCGACCGCGCTCGCCCAGGCACCGACCCCGCCGAGCCCCGCCACACCGCCGGCTGCAGCAACTGCCAAGCCCGGCAGCTCGCAGATCGTCAATTCCCAGACCAAGGATGAATGGCTGGCCTCGAAGCTCAAGGGAACCACCGTGCTGGGCTCGGATGACCAGAAGATCGGCAGCGTCGTCGACATCCTGCTCGACAAGAGCGGTCAGGTGCGGGCGTTCGTGATCGGAGTGGGCGGCGTTCTCGGCCTCGGCGCCAAGGAAATCGCGATCGACCTGACCCAGTTCCACGAAGTACCGGCGGCGAACGGCGGCCAGGAACAGTTGAAGGTGAGCATGACCAAGGATCAAGTTGCCCAGGCGGACGAGTTCAAGCCACTGCCGAGCCCGGCGACCACGACCGGCGCCGCACCGAGCGGCTCGCGTCCGGCCGGATCGCCGCCCCCGACGTTGCCGCCGCGATAGGGTTTGAACGTCATCCGCGTCGCATGATTGATCGCCGGGTCGAGCCCGGCGATGACGAGAGATGCAGCGGCCCGGCTTGTCCGGGCCGCCATTTTATGGTGTTGAGGTCGGTGCAACGAGAAAAACCCAATCGATCGTTCTTCGATCCATCGACATTGACCCATCCGGCCCATGCAGGGATTCTCTCCCGATTTTCCTTTAGCCCGTGTCGCACCGTCGCCCAATCACGATGCGCGGGCGGCGGGGCTTTCGACCGATATCCTGTTGCTCCACTACACCGGCATGACGAGCACCAAGATCGCCATCGCGCGCCTGCGCGATCCCACCGCCAAGGTGTCGTCGCACTACGTGGTCGACGAGCCTGGAACTATTCGTCAGCTCGTCCCGGAGGCGCGGCGCGCCTGGCACGCCGGATTGTCGTCGTGGGAAGGCGAGAACGACATCAATTCGCGCAGCATCGGGATCGAGATCGGCAATCCGGGCCACAGCTATGGCTATCCGGATTTTCCCGAAGCCCAGATCGCAGCCGTCATCGCGCTTTGCCGCGACATCGTGGCACGCCGCCGCATCCGGCCCGACCGCGTGCTGGCGCATTCCGACGTCGCCCCGCAACGCAAGTGCGATCCCGGCGAAAAATTCCCGTGGGAACGGCTGCATCGCGCCGGCATCGGCGCGTGGGTCGCACCGGCTTCGACCGGATCAGGTGTGGGAGTGGGACCCGGCGACACCGGACCGAAGGTAACCGAATTGCAGGCGGCGCTGCGCCGCTACGGCTATGGCGTCGAGGTCACCGGCACCTACGACGAGCTCACCGCTACCGTCGTGTCGGCGTTTCAGCGCCACTTTCGCCCTAACCGCGTGGATGGTTGCGCGGACGGATCGACGATCGCCACCCTGCGGGCGCTGCTGGCCTCGCGGTCGACAAGATAGCGATCCGCCTCAGTCGCCGCCGACCTCATTCGCGGCGGCCCAATCCGCATAGGTGACCGCGTTGATCCGCTTCAGGGCGCTGCGATAAAGCGCGTCCCGGATCGCGTCTGCGGTGTCCGGATCGAGGCCGGACGCCGCCTCGATGTCGGCGAAGGCCTGATTGATATCGACCGTCGCGCGAAGCGCCTGGTTCGCGGCGGCAACTTCCGACGGCGAATCGGAAGGAACAGCCGGAGCAAAGGTGAACGAGGCAAAGGCGACCGCCACCGCAAATGCCGAAATCAGCATCTCTGACATGAGCTCCCCCACGGCTCGGGCGCGAGCGGCGCAATCTCCGAGCGTCGTTCACGTGGGTACCGAAAAAAGCTGAAAATGCGATCTGAAGAATGCCTTCAAATTGCCTTCGTGTATTTACGCTTTGTTAGGAAGCCGCGTTCCAGTGCCGCACCGCGGGCGCGCGCCGAATGATCACGCGTGCTCCTCGATCACGCTGGCGCGGACATCGTCCTCGATCAGCCGCCAGATGCGATCCACATAGGCGACGAATTCCGCGGTGCGCTTGATGGCCAGCGCGCGCGGCCGCGGCAATGCGATCTCGACGGTTTCCTGGATGCGGCCGGGCCGGCGCGCCAGCACCAGCACGCGGTCCGACAGGAACACCGCTTCGTCGATCTGGTGGGTGACGAACAGCACGGTCTTGCGGCCCTTCTCCCAGATGCGCAAGAGCTCGGTCTGCATGATCTCGCGGGTCTGAGCGTCGAGCGCCGAGAATGGTTCGTCCATCAGAAGGATGTCGGGATCGATCGCGAGCGCGCGGGCGAGGTTGACGCGCTGGCGCATGCCGCCGGATAGGTGGCGCGGGAAATAATTCTCGAAGCCTTCGAGGCCGACCAACCGCAGCAGGTCGCGGATACGGCCCTTCTCGACGGCGCCGGTGCGGCCCGCGACCTCGGGGCCGATGATGGCGTTGTCGAACACGGTGCGCCACGGCAGCAGGTTGTCGCTCTGGAACACGAAGCCGCGGTCGCCGCCGGGCTCGCGCACGGCGCGGCCGTCGAGCAGCACGGCGCCGGCGCTCGCCGGCTCGAGCCCCGCCACGATCCGCAACAGCGTGGTCTTGCCGCACCCGCTCGGGCCGACCAGCGAGATGAACTCGCCGCGCTCGATCGCGACATTGATGTCGCGCAGCACTTCGAGATTGCCGAAACGCTTGGTCAGTCCGTTGAGGGCGAGCTTCGGGGCCATGTTCGCTGTTCCGTCAATCCCGCGTCCACGGCACCAGCACGCGCTCCACCCAGGTGAAGCCCGCCGTCATGACGATGCCGGCGACAGCCAGGATGATGACGCCGGCGAACAGTTCCGGCATGTTGAAGGCGTCGGCCGATTGGCTGATCAGCCGGCCGAGACCGGCCCGCGAGCCGAACAGCTCGGCGACGACCACACCGATGAGGCCGCGCCCGATACCGAGCTTGAGCCCGGCGAGAATGAACGGCATCGCGGACGGCAGCGACAGCTTGAAGAAGATCTGCCACGGCGTCGCCCCGAAGCTGCGCAGCATCTCGATCAGCCGCGCGCTTGTGGTGCGCAGCCCCGCCTCGGTGTTGATGGTGACCGGGAACAGTACCAGGAAGATCACCACCAGCACCTTCGACCAAATGCCGATGCCGAGCCACAGAATGAACAGCGGCGCGAGCGCAATGGTGGGCGTCGCATAGAGCCCCGAAATCCACGGCTGCAGGACTTTCTTGCCGAGCTCGCTGCTCGCCATGGCAAAGCCGGCCACGATGCCGAGCGCGCTCGCAATGACGTAGCCGATCGCGAATTCGGCGGCGCTGATCGCGATATGCGGCCATAGCTGGCCGCTGACGGCGAGGTTGTAGATCGCGGCGAAGATCTGGGTCGGCGCGGCGAGGAACAACGCATTGGCAACCACCACGCGGCTCAGGAACTCCCACAATGCGAGCCCGGCCAGGATGGAGATCAACCCCGCAAAGTGCAGCCCGCGCAGGCGCGTCGGTGCAGGCGTTTCGGCCTGCGGGCGCGGCGCCGCGCCGACTCCGGGACTGGTTTCGATCGTCGCCATCATTAAGCGTTAGTTCAATCCGCCACCTGTGTCACGCCGGGCAGCAGCAGTCGATTGACGTCCATGCCGGGCGCCAGGTCGCCGAGGCTTTCGAGCGCCGCCATCAGGGCCTTGAGGCGCGTCAGCGAGACCCGCCCGGTCGGCTCGAAGAATTTCCCCTTGCGATAGAAATCATAGGCCTTCTCGACCTCGTCGGGCTTGAGGCCGCTCGCCGTCACCATCATGCGGACCGCCTCAGTGCGGTTGCGCTCGTCATCGAACCAGGCGACCGCCTTGGCGTGGGCATCGAGCAGCCGCGACAGCACGGCCTTGTGGCCGTTCGCCCACGGCACGCTGACGACGGTGCCGGAGAACGGCAGCTCGGGGGCGAAGTCGGCCGTGATGCCGAGCTCGTTGAACCCGTTCGCCACCGCCTGGAAATTGGACGGCGGCAGCAGGATCGCGGCGTCGACCGCGCCCGACTGCAGCGCCGCCGCGCGCGCCGCCGTGGCGCCGGCGAACACCATGTCGAACTCGCCGGGCTTGATGCCGCTCGGCGCCAGCATGCGCTCGACGTAGATGCGCGTGATGTCCTTGGCGCCGCCGAGCGAGATGGTCTTGCCCTTGAGATCGCGCAAGCTCTTGATGGCCGGCCTCGCCACCAAGGCATAGGGCGGCGACTGGGATTCGAAGCGCACGATGGCGAGCGGTGCGCCCTTGTCGATGGCGCGGATCGGGTCGACCAGGCCGGTCGAGATGGTGACGTCGAGCGAGCCCGCGGTGAGCTGCTGAATGACGGCGGCGCTCGACTGCACGTAGACGAGATCGATCTTGATGTCTCTTTCTGCGAAGAGGCCCTTGTTGAGGCCGATGAAGATCGGCCACAGATTGGCGGATGCCGAGCCGACCGTGCCGACGATCACGGTGTCGACGGCGCCGGCCGGCGCGACGACCGCGATGGCGCAGGCGGCTCCGCACACCACGGCGCGCAAAAATCTCTTCATTGCCATGACGCCCTCCGTTCGTCCGTTCGCCGCCGTGGATCACCTCATTCACTGACCTGCGTCAGGCCCGGCATGAACAGGCTGTCGACCACCATTGTGGGCGGAATGTCGCCAAGCTCCTGCAGGGCTTCCAGCACCTTGCCGAGCTTGGCGCGGGAAATCCTGCCGGTGGTCTCGAAGAAATGCCCATCGTGGAGGAACGCGTAGCTCTTCTCCACGTCCTCGGGCTTGAGGCTGCTCACCGCCAGCATGATGTCGATGGCTTCGCGGCGGTTGGCGGGATCCTCCAGCCACAGGATCGCCTTCGAATAGACCGCGAGGTAGGACTGCGCGGTCTTCATGTTGCGGGACGCCCAGTTGCGATTGGCCGACACGCCGGAAAACGGCAGATCGACCATGTCGGCCGTCATGCCGAGATTGCGATAGCCCGCCGCCTCGGCGTGGAAATTGTAGGGCGTCGTCAGAAGCGCGGCGTCCGCCGCGCCCGATTGCAGGGCGGCCATGCGGGCCGAGGTGGCGCCGGCGAAGATCAGGTCAACATCGCGCGGCGCAACGCCACTCGGCACCAGCATGCGCTCGAAGAAGATCCTCGTGATGTCTTTCGGGCCGCCGACCGAGACGATCCTGCCCTTGAGGTCCGCCATGGACTTGATTGCCGGCTTGGCGAGCAACGCATAGGGCGGCTTCTGGGTCTCGATGCGGATCAGCGCCACCGGCGCGCCCTTCTCGACCGCGCGGATCGGATCGACCAGCCCGCTGCCGACGCTGACATTGATGGAGTTGGCGGCGAGCTGCTGGATCACGCTCGCGTTCGATTGCGCGAACACGAGGTCGACAGTGATGCCTTCGGCCCGGAAGAGCCCCTTTCGGATGCCGATATGGATCGGCCACAGATTGGTCGAACCGGAGGAGACGCCACCCGCGATGATGTTTTCGGTGGCGAATGCGGGCGGAGCTGACAAAAGTACGACAGCAATCGAGATCGCGATGGCGCTGGGAGCGCGGGCGTCCCGCCCACTCTTTGCTTGGGCGGGCGGGACGCCCGCGCTCCAACAAGCCATCACGCTTCTCCGCGATGCGCCGCGGCGGCGGGCGACAGGTAGAAATCCGCGATCTCGGCGCCTGTGGTGCGCCACACGCCTTCGTGCCGGCAGATGTATTCGAGGGCGGCGTCGAGCGCGCCGATGCGATGCGGCACGCCGCTGATGTACGGGTGAAGCGCGATCGGCAGCACGCGGCCGGAAACGGCACCCTCGCGATAGAGCACGTCGAAGGTGCGGCAGATCATGTCGCGGAACTCGCCGGGCGAGACGTACATGCGCTCATAGGCGGGCTTGTCGTTGGTCTGCTGCGGATACGGCACCGACACCAGGCGTCGGCCGCCGTCGAGCCGCATGAGGTAGGGCTGGTCGTCGTTGCACCAGTCGCACACGTATTGGCAGCCTTCGGCCGCCAGCATGTCGAGGGACTCCCAGGTCTCCTGCAGGCCCGAGCTGAGCCAGCCTTTGGGCCGCGCCCCGGCGGCGCCTTCGATCGTGGCGAAGGTGCGCTTGATGATCTGCGCTTCCTCACCGGGGGGCGCCTCGTTGAGGCGGCGCGTGTTGCTTTCGTTGTGGCCCATCCATTCCCATCGGCGCTTGTTGCCCTCCTCGATGATGACGGGATGGTGGTCGCACAGCAGGCTGTTGAGCGCGACGGAGCCGCGGATGCCGTAGCGGTCGAGCACCTCCATCAGGCGCCACACGCCGATGCGGTTGCCGTAGTCGCGCTCGGACCACATCACCACGTCGGGGATCTTGCCGGCGCCGCCGTAGCCGCCGGGACGCTCCTCCAGCGAAAAGAACTCGATGTTGGGGATGACCCACAGCGCTACCCGGGCGCCGTTCGGCCAGGTGAGCTTGGGCCGGCGGATGATCGGCGAATACGGAAACGGCCCGTAGGCACGCGGCTTCATGTCGGCCCACCTTGCGCAGGACGTCGGACTCCCACCGCGAAGCGAGGATGACCACGTCGGTAGTCACGACAGTTGAGCCTGTCTTTTCCGCCCTTTCAATAGCCGGATCGCAAGGACAGAGCCGCCTTCAGCATATGGGCGAACCGCCGCGTTCAGTGCCCGCCCTCTGACACCGCCATTTTGGCCGGCCGGCGCATCAGCACGCCGAGCGCCGCGAGGCCGAGGAAGAGCACCGTCATCATGAGAAACACGTCGGCATAGCTCATCACCGCAGCCTGCAGGCGCACAAAGGCCATCAGCTGCTTGAGCGCCATGATCTGCGCGTCCGAGCCCGAAAAGCGCGACGCCATGTTGGCGAGCGTTTCGACCGCCTGTCCGTTCGCCCAGTTCGTGGAGTCGTGCAGGCGGGCGAGATGCAGGTCCATGCGGTGGTTGAAAACCGTATTGATGGCGGCAAGCCCGATGGCGCCGCCGAGATTGCGCATGAGGTTGAACAGGCCGGAAGCATTCTTGACCCGTTCCGGCGGCAGCGTGCCGAGCGCCGTGTTCGTCACCGGGACGATGGCGAACATCAGCCCGATGCCGCGGAACACCTGGGGCCACAGCAGTTCCCAGAAATCCCAATCCCTGGTGACGTAGGTCATTTCCCAGGTGCCGAGCGCGAAGAACACGAAGCCGGTCATGAGCACGATGCGCGGATCGAGCCGCTCGCTGAGCTGGCCGGCGATCGGGGCACACACGAACATCACCAGGCCGGAGACGAACATCGTCTCCCCGATCATCAGCGCGTTGTAGCCGCGCACCTGGGCGAGATAGACCGGATAGAGGTAAGTGAGGCCATAGAGCCCGATGCCGAGCACGAAAGAGAACACGCTGCCGACCGAGAAATTGCGGTTCGTGAAGGCACGCAGATCGACGATCGGCTCCTTCGCGGTGAGCACGCGGGCAAAGAAGATCACGGCCGATACGGCCGAAACAACCGCCAAGGTCAGGATCGTCTGGTCGTCGAACCAGTCGTAGCGCGGGCCCTCTTCCAGCACATATTCGAGCGCGCCCAGAAAGCCCGCCATCGAGAACAGCCCCCACCAGTCGAAATGCCGCAGCAGGCCGAGCTCGGGCTTGTCGAAATCGATCAGCGCCACCGCCGCGGTGGTGACGACGACGCCCGGAATGACGTTGATGAAGAAAAGCCAATGCCACGACACGGCGTCGGTGAGGTAGCCGCCGACGGTCGGCCCGATGGTCGGGGCAAGCGTCGCGATGAGGCCGATGAGCGGGGCGATGAGCTTCTGCCGCGGGCCTGAGAAGATCAGGTAGGCCGAGGCGAATACGGTCGGGACCATGCCGCCACCGATGAATCCCTGCACGGCGCGCCACAGAATCATGCTGTCGATCGAGGAGGTCATGCCGCACATCACGCTCGCGAACGTGAAGCCCGCGGCCGCGGTCGCGAACAGAACGCGGGTGCCCAATGCCCGCGAGAGAAAGCCCGACAGCGGAATCGCGACCACCTCGGCGATCAGGTAGGAGGTCTGCACCCAGGGAATTTCATCCGCCGACGCGGAGAGGCCGGCCTGGATCTCCGCGAGCGAGGAAGAGACGATCTGGATGTCCAGCAGGGCCATGAACATCCCGAAACACATGGCGAGGAACGCCAACAGACGGCGCGGCGAAAGCTGACCGTCCAGGCTTGCCGACGCGGTCGCGGCGGCGGAACGGACCGAAAATGCAGTCGACGCGGAGACGGAGGTCACGGCCGTCCCTCCGTCGTGCGCGGCCCCGCCGCCGGCGCAGCTTGGGCCACCCCGATGGCGCCCGGCCCGGCTGCCGCTTCGGGTTTGGTGTCGACGCTCACGATGACCGACATG
>Ga0209415_10002261_pt1 | contig 36177 bp, 30 predicted proteins | sample PeaSoiSIISIP2007_FD_187696 | JGI IMG/M metagenome (GOLD analysis project Ga0209415, IMG submission 187696) | Peat soil microbial communities from Weissenstadt, Germany - SII-SIP-2007 (SPAdes) (version 2) | ecosystem: Environmental > Terrestrial > Soil > Wetlands > Peat | place: Germany... | reverse complement strand
TTGCGGCGGTGGACCCCCGTCGGCCCCGCCGAATCCATCATCATGGACACCAACGACGCTTACGTCGGCGAGCACTCGCCACTGATCAAACTCGACCCGTCCCAACCGCACGGCATCCGCCAAAGCGGTTTGGCGGTCGTCAAAGGCAATTCGTACACGGGTCGCATTCTCCTGGCCGGCGATTCCGAGGCATCCATCTCCGTGACACTTATTTGGGGCAATACTCCAGCCGACCGCCAGACCATTCCCATCAACCATCTCACGACAAGGTACTGCAAATTTCCCCTGAGCTTCGTAGCTCAAGCCGACAGCACGGGCGCTCAACTGGAAATCACCGGCACGGGAACCGGCTCATTTCACGTCGGCGCCGTCTCCCTCATGCCTGCCGATAACGTCGAAGGCTTCCGCGCCGAAGTCATCGACGCGCTGAAGCAATTACATTCCGGCGTGTATCGTTTCCCCGGCGGAAATTTCGTCTCCGCGTTCGACTGGCGCGATGCCATCGGCGACCCGGATCAGCGCCCGCCCATCATGGACCCCGCCTGGAACGCCGTTCAGCCTAACGACGTCGGCACCGATGAATTCATGACCCTGTGCCGGCTCCTCGACGTGGAGCCTTACATTACCGTGAATGCCGGTTTCGGCGACGCCCGCTCCGCCGCCGAGTATGTCCAGTACACCAACGGCGACGCCACAACTCCCATGGGCCGGCTCCGCGCCGCCAACGGTCATCCGCAGCCCTACGCCGTCGAATTCTGGGGCGTCGGCAACGAAGCCTGGGGCAACTGGCAAATGGGCGCGATGTCACTCGATCAGTTCGAGATCAAGCACAATCTCTTCGCCAAAGCGATGCGCCGCGTCGATCCGACCATCAAGCTTATCGCCAGCGGCGCCATGCCCGATGCCATGGTCGGCTCGAAGCAGTCGCTCCATCTCACCGGCAAGCTGATTCCCGATCCGCTGGGCCCCGGCGACTGGACCGGCGGACTCTTTGTCCATTGCCTGGACAACATGGACCTGATCAGCGAGCACTTTTATTCCCGCAATAACCAGCGCTTCGACCTTGAGAAGGCTGACTCTGTCCCCACTGACCCGGGCGAGCCGCTCGTCGAATGGATGCGCCGCCCCGCCAACCACGTCCGCGCCAAATTCGAAGCGTACGAGGATTATCTCCAGCGCATCCCCGCCCTGAAAACCAAGCGCGTCCCCATCAATCTCGACGAATGGGCCTACAGCGGCGCGTCCCCCAACTCCTACAAAGTCGTTCCCGCCTATGCCTGGGCCTTCCACGAAATGTTCCGCCATTCCGACCTCTACCAGATGGCCGCCTTCACTTTCGCCACGTCATTGCTGAGTTCCAATCGAACGCAGGCCGAACTGAATCCCGCAGGCCTCCTCTTCAAAACCTATCGCGATCACTTCGGCACGATCCCCGTCGACGTTTCCGGAAATTCTCCCCAGCCTAAGCCGAAATATCCTCCCGGGGGCGAGCAACCCAGAGTCAATGCCGGCAGCGACACGTTTCCCCTCGACGTCTGCGCGGCGTGGAGCGCTGATCGGAAATCCCTGACCGTCGCCGTGATAAACCCCACTGATTCTGCGCAGCAACTGAATCTCTCAATCACCGGCGCGGAATTGACCGGCAAAGCAGCGCTGTGGCGCATGGCCCCATCCGACGTCAATGCCACCATTACCCTGGGTCAAAAACCCGGCGTCGAAGTCGAGCGGCAAACCCTGGATTCCGTTCCCGCAACGCCGACCTTCGCGCCGTTCAGCGTAAATATTTACGTGTTTCCAGCAAAATAAGGCGGCGTCTATTCCCACTTCTACGGCTGGGGCGTGAACAACTGGCGGTATTTCCGGATCGAAACGTCGGCCGAGAATCTGGCGTCGCAGGAGGCGCGAGCGTCGCGGGCGATCCGGTTCAGGAGTTGCCCCGGCGCGTTTTTCAGCTCGACGAGCCTGCCGGCCAGATGGTCCGGATCGTCGGCGTGGAACGTAAAGCCCGTCACGCCGTCGCTGACCAGCCGGGCGGTCCCGCCGCGGTCCGGCACGAGCGTGGCCAGATTGACCTCCATCGCCTCCAGCACCGCCAGGCCGAACGCCTCCACCGGACACGTGTGCAGCAGCAAGTCCGCCCTGGCCAATTCCGCGGCCACGTTGTCAACGTATCCGGCGAACTCGACGTTGGGATGCGCCTGAGCGGCGCGCGCACGGAGTCGTTCCAGGTCCGGTCCCCAGCCGAAAATCCGGAACGTCACATCCCCCAGTTCCGCTCCCCGGCGGTCCAGTGCGTCCAGGAGCAAATCCACCCGCTTGGGTGGATCGATCCGCGAAACCACCGCAACCGTCCGCACCCCGTCGCGATCGTACTCCGCTCGCCGCGGCATCGACGCCAACTGCCGTTCAGTCAGGAAATTCCCCACCACCGCGATTCGATCCGGGCGGATGCCATAATGGATCGCCCGCTCCTTGGAATAATCCGAAACGGTGACGAACGTCATGTCAAACGCGTTGAAACGCTTCAGGCCGGCGAAGTCTTCCCGCTCGTCGCCTCCCCCATGGATCATCTGAATCTGCCGGATTCGCCGGCGAAGAAGCAGGTTCACCACCATGCAGATGGCAGAATACCTCGGCAGCGTTGAGACGAACGTCAGACAATCAAATTGCCGAAGGATTCCCCACAGCAGCCCGACCAGTTCTGGAATGCTCTGGAAAAATCGCGTTTCAAAGCCGAGCTTGCGCGCCTCGTCGAGCGCCGGGCCGCGCGGACCGATGAAGATGAACTCAAAATCGCCGGCCAGGCCTTGCGCGGTGGCCAGGGCCATGCGTTCGGTTCCATACATTTCACTGCTGTGAAGTGCGTAAATGAGCGGAGCGCAACGGGTGGCCGCAGCTTCATGCAGGTGCGAAGAGCTCGCGATAACGCCGCAGGGCCGATTCGGCACTGTACTCACTATGGACTTTACCAACTGCATTGTTGACCATCCGGTTGAACAGTTCCGCCGGAGCGGCCTTCAGTTCCACCAGCCGCTGCGCCAGGTGATCGGCATCATCGGCGCGGAACGTGAATCCGCACACGCCATCCTGAATCAGTACCGCCGTTCCGCCCTGGTCGGGCACCAGCGTCGCCAACTTCACCGCCATCGCCTCCAGCACCGCCAGGCCGAACGTTTCCACCGCGCACGTGTGCACGAGCAGATCGGACTTGGCCATTTCGCCGGCGACGTCGTCGCTGAACTCGGCGAAATGCACGTTCGGATGCGTGCGGCGAGCACGTTCCCGCAATAGGTCAATCTCCGGTCCAACTCCGAGAATTCGGAACGAAATGTCGGACAGTTCCTGCCTTCGGCGATCCAACGCATCCAGCAGCAAATCCACCCGCTTCAGGTGATCGACGCGCGATACGATCAATGCCCGTCGCACGCCCGGCGAAGTATACCTTGGCCGTTTGGGAATCTCTCCAAGCTGGGCCGGCGTGAGAAAATTCCCGATCACCTCGATCCGATTCCGAACTCCATGGTCGATCAGCCTTTGCTTCGACCACTGCGAAACCACTACAAACGTAATATCGAATAGATTGAGCACCTTCTTTTGGGCGTAATCCTTGTCGATGCCCGATCCCCCGTGTAGGACCTGGATATGCTTTATCTTCCGCCGGTAAAACAGGTTAAGCGCTATGCAGACCAGGTGATAGCGCGGGCCGGTCCCGACGAACGTCAGCGAAGGGTACTGCTTGAGCAGCGGCTTGAGCACGTGGGCCAGGTCAAGGCTGGTGCGGTATTGGCGGGTTTGAAACCCGAGCCGCTCGGCTTCGATCAGGCCCACGCCCGGGGGTCCGATAAAAATCGTCTCGAATTCGTCCGCCAATCCCTGTGCCGTCGCCAGCGCCATTCGTTCGGTGCCGTAAAGCTGGCTGCTGTGCAGGACGAAAAGGACGGGATGGCGTTTGGTGCCGGGCATATCACACGGAGTCTACCGGAGCGAACGCATGCTGGTATCTTTTCAGCGATGCCGCCGCCGATAGGCGCGTCTGGAGCGATTGGGCCGCGTTGGCCGTCACGCGGTTGAGCAACTCCGGATCGGCGTTGCGCAACTCCACCAATCGCCGCGCCAGGTCTCGCGGATCGTTTGCCCGGTATTTGAACCCGGTGACGCCCTCTTCGACAAGTGTGGCCGGCCCCCCTTCGTCGGCAACCAGGACCGGAATCCCCGCCGCCATCGCTTCGATCACCACCATTCCGAACGCTTCGGTGGGGCAGGGATGAATCAGCAGGTCGGACCGCGCATACCGCTCCTGCACGTCGTGCGCGAAGCCCAGGAAATGAACGTTGGAATATTTCGTTTCGGCCCGGCGGCGCAGCGATTCCAGCAACTCGCCGTCCCCGGCGATCTCAATGGGGAAATCCGCCAACTCCGGCACGCAATCCACGGCGTCCAGCAGCAGGTCGAACCGTTTTGCTCCCGCCAGCCGCCCCGCCGATATCGCCCGTTTCACCCCGCCGGTGAATTTCCCCCGCTTGGCAGCCGCCGCGATCTGCTCCGGAAGCAGAAAATTCGCCGCCACCTCAATCCGATCCGCCCGGCAGCCGTGTTCGATCAGCTTCCGCTTCACGTAATCCGACACCGCCACGATCGTGATATCCAACGGATTCAGATACCGGATCCGGCCGAAATCCCTTTCCTCCTCGCAACTCCCGTGGATCACGTAAACGTGCCTGATCCGCCGGCGGTAGATCACGTTCAATCCCATGCACGCCAGCGTGAAGCGAGGCAACGTCGAGGCCACGGTCAGGGAAGGATAAGATTGCAACAGCGGCCGGATCGCCTGAATCAGCCCCTTGGTGGTCTGGAAATAACGCGTCTCGAATCCGAGGCGCTGCGCCTCCCACATGGCCGGGCCGCGAGGTCCGATGAAAATCGTGTTGAATTTTCCTGCCAAGCCCTGCGCCGTCGCCAGCGCCATTCGTTCCGTGCCATACATCTCGCTGCTGTGCAGGACGTACGCCACCGGATGCCGCGCGCTCACGAGGGAGTCGTACAAATCTCCAACCTTGCTTGTGGATGCTTCGATGGGCATACGCGCCATCCGCCACCTGCGACCGGAGTCTCACCCCGCAGACCCCCCATCTTACAAGAGATTTAGCTGCCCGGCGTTAGGATAGATTTGCTGGATGAAGCGAAAATGAAAAAATCAGAACGGAAGCGACTGATCCATCCAATCGTCGTTGCGCAACACCTGTTTGCGGTTAAAGCTGGCAAGCTTTTCCGCGCGTGACTGGGCGACGCCGATCAACCGCTCCGCGCCGATGGCGCGCCAGCTCAGCCGAAGCCGCGGAACGTGCCGAACCAGCAGATCGTCCTGGGCACAGGCGAACATCTGCGCGCAGCCGGGGTCTCCCTGCCGGGCGGCGCGGCCGAAGAGCTGGCGATCCACGCGCCCCGAGCCATGCGGCTCCGTCGCGATCACGTGCAGCCCCCCCAATGCCGCCACCCCGCGGCCCAGCTTGATGTCCGTGCCCCGGCCGGCCATGTTCGTGGCCACCGTGATTTTCCCCGGCTGTCCCGCCTCGGCGATGATCGACGCCTCCTGCGCCGTCTGCGTCGCGTTCAACACCCGATGGGCCTTGCCCCGCGCCGCCAGACGCTGGCTCACCTCCTCGGAGGCCAGCACGCTCCGCGTTCCCACCAGCACCGGGGCGCCCGTTTGGTTGATTTCGCACACCCGCTCGATCACCGCTTCCCATTTCTCGTTCAGCGTGTCGAACATCCGCAAACCAAGATGCGTTCGGATGCACGGCTTGTTGGTCGGGATGCGCACGGTCGGCCGGCGGTAAATCCGCCACATCTCGCCCCGGGCTTCCCACGCGGTCCCGGTCATTCCCGCCATGATCGGGTATTGGCGGAAAAATCGCTGAAAGCTCAGCCGCGCCAGGTTCTCCTTGTCCGCGGTGACCGGGACGCTTTCCTTTACCTCGATCGCCTGATGCAGCCCGTGACGCCACGACCGGTCCGCCAGAATCCGGCCCGTGAATTCGTCGATGATCTGCACTTTCTGCTCCGCATTGACCAGATAATGCTCGTCGCGCGTGAAGCAGTGGTGGGCGGAAAGCGCCTGCACGACCAATTCCTCGCGCCGGCGCTTGCCTTTCCAGAATCCCCCGTCGTGCTCGCACAGCACGTCCAGCCGCTCTTCCCCTCGCGGCGTCAAATCCACTTGCCGCAACGTCCAGTCGATCTTGAAATCGCGGTTGACGTCCAACTGCGTCGCCATCGCGTCGGCCCGCTCGTAGAGCGAGGCGTTTCCCTCCTCCTCCGGCGCATTGGAAATGATCAGCGGCGTGACGCCCTCGTCGATCAGCAGGCTGTCCGCTTCATCGACGATCACCTTCCACAGCCCCGGCACCAGCAGCGGGCTCCGCTGCGCCCCGGACATCAGCGTCCCCACCACCGTCTGCGTGGACGACCGCAAACTGCCCAAGGCAATCTGGTCGCGCAGGAAGTCCGCGACCAATTCCTTGCTCGTGACGTAGACCACGTTTCGCCTGTAATGATCGAACCGCTCCTGGCGCGTCGTTTCGTGAATCACGTGGCCCACGTTCAGCCCGAGCATCCGGTAAACCGGCCCCATTTCCTCGGCATCGCGGCCCACCAGATAATCATTGACCGTGATGATGTGCACCGGCTTGCCATGCCAGCTCCACACGGCCGCGGTCAGCGAAGCGGCGAGCGTCTTGCCTTCGCCCGTGGCCATTTCCGTCATGAGGCCCCGCAGCATCGCCAACGCGCAGGCGATCTGGACCGGAAACGGCCGCAGCCCGACGGCCCGCAGCGCCGCCTCACGCGCAAGGGCCAAAGCCCGATCCAGGGCCTGGCCCTCCAGCCGGCCCAGCCGCGCCACGTCGCGCGACGCCGAAACCTCCTCGCTGAATCGCTGCGACCCCAAATTGTGAATCTCCCCTTCCAGCTTCTCGATCCGCTCGGCCTGCTCCATCAGCCCGGGCAGCACCCGGCGCTTGTTCTTCGCCCAGCCGACTATCCCGCTGAAGAACTGATCCAGCCCCCGAAGCTCCGGCGCCTTCACCCGCCGCGCGTCGAAGATCGACCACAGATCGTCCGAAACCACCGACATGCCTACAGCCACCTTTTCGTATCGTGCGATTGGAACAACTGGAGGAATTTGTTGGTCCACTGCCAGGCCAGCGACCGGTGATCGACCGTCAGACGCACGTAGGCCCGCTGGCCCGCATAAATTTCCCGGCCCCCATTATCGAGTTGCACCCACGCCTCGAACGCAGGAATCTGAGTGCGAAGACCGTTCGGATCGCGCGGATCCACCGGGATGTCTCCGCTCCCCCGCGATCCCAGCGCCGAATTCACCAATTCCATCACGCCCGCCGGAGGCAGTCTTAGCTTCCCGCCGGGAATGGCCTGGCCCAGCATCCCGGCCAGGCGGACTTCAACTTTCACCGTCTCGATCTGATGAATCAACTCGAAATCCGTCTGCTGGATGTCCCCCTTGATCACCAGCTTGTCCAAAACCGCGACGCGCCCGATCTCCTGCCCGCGCTGCACGTAGCTGCCGGCCAACTCGTGCAGGTTCGGCGCCACCAGCCGGCCGGTGAACGGCGCCGTGATCGTCAACTCCGACTCCTGCCGTTCGGCGTCTTTCAATTCATCCTGGATCACCTTCAGGTCCGCGCTGTCCTTGATGAATTCGATCTGGTCCTCGACTCGGGCCTGGCGCATCTTGGCGTCGATCTCGCGGAGCCTGGCCTTGTAAATGACCAGGTCTTGGCGAACCTGCGGATCGTCAAGCCGCACGATCGTATCGCCGGCGTTGACGAGATCGCCGTCATGCGCGATCACCGCGGCCACGCGCCCGCTGGCCGCGGATTTCAGCATGCCGCTTTGCACGATCCCATCCGCATTGACCGGATCGTCCGGCTGCACGACGCCGGTGAAATCAACGTGCACCGGGAACCGCACCTGGAACACCAGCAACGCCACCGCCGCCGCGACCAGAATGCTGAATGAAATCGCCCGCTTGCGCTTGCGGTGAAGCTCCGGGTCCAGCGCCAGATATTTCACGAGCTGGTACATCGGCACGCATCCCCACGTGATCACCCCGCCGATCGCCATCAGCACGCCGATGATCGGCACCTTGGTGAAAACGATCACGACGATCATGATGCCGATGAAGACCCGGTATATGCTGCTGGCGATGGCGTACGACAGCAGCCAGATTCGCTGGCCCAGCGGCGGAAGCGGTTGCTGGAGCTTGAGCCGGAATACGTGCCGCTTGATCAGCCCCAGCGAATATTCCGTGCTCTTCTGCCTTAGATTGGGAATCTCCAGCAGGTCCGACAGGATGTAATACCCGTCATACCGCAGCAGCGGATTGGCATTGAAAATCACGGTCGATACGCTGGCCACGAACATCGCGTTGTAGGCCAGTTGGCTGACCAGCGGATACGCCTCGGCATTGGTGAACCGCCAGACAAATGCGCACAGCGCGGCGACGAAAAGCTCCACGATCATCCCCGCCAGCCCGACGAACGCCCGCTCCCATTTGCTCGCAAACGACCACGCCGTCGAAGCGTCCACGTACGGCGTCGGCACCAGCACCAACAGCATCAGGCCCAATTCATGGCATTCGCCCCCGAACCGCCGGCATGCAAACGCGTGGCCCAATTCGTGAATCGACTTGATGACCACGAACGTACCGTACAGAAGAAAAGCGTTTTCAATATTGTGTTGAAAATCGAGCGTGGTCCCGGCCGCGGCCTTCAACTGTTCCCATCGCGGCAGCAGCACCACCAGCGCCAGGACCATCACGATCGACCAGATCATCGCGCCGATCTTGCTGAACAGCAGCCGCGCCACCGGCATCCACCGGTACAGAAACCGGTCCGGGTCCCACAACCGAATCCGCGGGAACAGCACGTTCATCAGCCGGTTCTGCATCTTCTGCTGCATCTGCTTCTTGTGCCGCCGCAGCAGAACCATCGCGTCCGGCGTGATATTCGTTTCCAGCAGATTGGCCGCATAAAGCTGGCTGAGAACCTGGATCACCTCGGGTTGGGTCGGCGCGTCATCGGCAAGCTGGCCGCCCACCAGTTCCCACGCTTGCTCCACCGTTCGCCGGCCATCCAGCAGGCCGACGAAGCGATACGCCGCGTCGCTGAGCCGATGGAACTGGTTTCCCGCCGGATCGCGCACCACGTACCACCGGTCGCCGCGATAAAACTGCCGCGAAATCTGTGCTCCAACGCGGAGTTTCGGCTTCAATTCCGCAACCCGATACCACGATTCGGAAAATGTCGGCCTAAGTTGAAGCATGCGGGGGCTGAGAAGCGGCCTGCCCACTTCAGTGGGCAGGGGATCTCACATCCATAGCTTGAATTTCAGATAATCGAAGAACCGGTGGGTCCAAATCCAAACAAGCGGGCGGCGCTCTACGTCTACCCTCGCCTCGCCCTGAACGCCCGGACGCCAGTCTTTCGACGTCCGGTCCAGATGCGCGTAGACCGTGAACGTGTTGTCCCCCTCCTGGGTCTGGCCCATCGGCACGATCCGGTCGACCGTGAACGGATATTTCTCCGTCGGCAACGACTGCGCCGCCAATTGGCCGTGCTGGCCGGGGCTCACGTACTGGATGTCGCGCTCGCTGACCGACAATTTCGCCCGCAACCCGTCGCCGGCGCCCACGATGAAAAGCTCGTCCCCCTGTTTCTTGGCCGCGTTACGCTGGTCCATCAGGTCCCCGGAAAGCACCACCCCGTCGAACGGCGCCCGGATCACCCCGCGATCGATCTGCTCCTGGTAATACTGCGCCTTGGCCCTGGCAACCTCGATCTCCTCCTGCGCGGCCTCGGCATCCGCCTCCTTGCCCTCCGTCGTGCTGTCCTTGCGATATTCGGCCTCGGCCTTGCGCATCTCGTCCTGCGCGGAATTCAACTGCAATTGCAGATCGTATGTCTTCATCGTCAGCAACTTCTGGCCCTTCTTGATCGGATCGCCCGGCAGGGCGAAAACGTCCTCGATCTGCCCCTCGAACGGAACCTGCAATTTCCGCTGGTCAATCGGATCGAACTGGAACTGCGCCGCGACGTGATACATCGGCTTGTAGAGACAGATGAAAATGAATGCCGCGGCGCCGGCCAAAACCAGCGTCTTGGCCAGCGTGTGCTGCGGGCCGACGATCTTCTTGCCCATTTCCTCGGCGCTCAGGCCCACCTTGGTGATCAGCCAGCGGTCGTTCTGATACCGGTCGTAAAGCTGCGGCGCCAGAAGATCCACCGCCACCGACAATCCCGTGGACGCCTGCGGCGTCAGTTTGTGCGTCGAGGGGAATTCCAGCGTCACGGCGCCGACCACTTCGGCGCGGCGGCGCAGCGGCAGCGTCAGCACCACGTTGCCACCCTCCATCCGCGACAGTTCCTGAGCCGCCCGGCTCACGTTCTGCGTGCCACCGCCCTGCGGCTCAAAATGCACCGGCTCTTCCTGGTCGATGCACTCCTCCATCGCCTTTTCCAGCACCTTCACCAACTCCTGCCGTTTGTCGAACTGCTCGGTGTGCGACAGCGCCTTGACGTGCACCTCCTGGCCCTTGACCCATCCCAAGGCCACTCGCGTCGCCCCCGTGCGCGTCGCCAATTCGTTGCACAGGTTCATCGCCGCCGATTCAAATCCCTCCGCCGTCGCCACCGCCGTCGCTAGCTGCAACACGTGCTGGTGCGATTGCGCCACGATCTGCGATTGCTCGCTCTGCCGGCGCAGCGTGTAGAGGTCGAAATACCCCGCCACCAATTGCATCGACAACAACCTTTGCCGCGCGCGGCCAAGGTCCTTGCAGCGCGTGATGACCGCTGTCACGCCGACGATCACCGCATCGCGGCGCAGCGGCGTGACAAGACAGAACTGCGGCTCGATCCCGCTTCCCCCCTCGCCGGAGTTCAATTCGATCGCGCCCCCGTCTTTCTGTTGGACCAATACCGGCTTGATAATTTCCTGGAACGCCGCCACCGCCGCGGCACGCGTCTCGGCGCTGCTGTTGTCGGCCCGGATGTGCTCGATCAGCCGCAGGGACGGTTCCGCCGGGTCCTTCTGTGCGTCCACCAGAAATGCCGCCGCCTCCGTCCCCGCCACCGTGATCGCCTGCGTCTTCAGCAGCCCCTTGATGAATTCCGGCAAACTGTCCGCGGCCATCAACAGATGCTGCACCAGGCCCGAAAGGCTTGATCCCTGCACCTGCAGCGATTTTTCCGTACCCTGAGGCTCAACGATTCCAGATGCCACCAATCACCTGCCTGTCACGATCACGTGCCTGGCACGCGAACTTCCAATGGATATTCGACCCCAAGGCTCCCGATTCACCGAAAAAGGAGCACGTCCTATATTCGAGAACTGAAAGACGCTTCGCGGCTGAGAACGGTTAATGCCCGTCGGCGCCCGACGGGAACCGCACCCTGACCCACAGGCCCGACGGACTGCCCGCATCGTTGCTCATTTCTAGCCGCACCGTCTGCTTATCGCTGGCCGCATCCACCTCCGGATCGAGATAGATCACCGATCCCTTCAGCCAGACGCCCGGCTGAGTCTGATATTCCACCAGTGCCGGATCGCCAAGCTTCAATTTCAGGCCCTGCGCCGAAGGAACTTTCACCTCCACCCACAGCGGATCGTTCGTGACCAACGTGAGCGCGCCCTCCGGCTTGTTCGGGTCGACGACCTCCCCCTCCTGAATGCTGATTTCCTTGACCGTTCCGTCGACGGGGCTGAAAAGCTGCATCTTGTCGATCTTGCGCGCCTGGATGTCCACGTCCGCCAGCAATTTCTCCCGTTGCGTCAGGCTGTTGCGCAGCACGGCTTCCTTTTGCTGGTAATCGAGCTTCGCCTCCAGAACCTCCGATTCGCTGGCCCCGCCTCCCGCAAGACTCCTTTGTTTGCTCTCGAACTCAACCTTGCGCGCGTCCCGGTCCGCCGTCGCCGCCTCGATCGCCGCCGTCGAATCCGCCTGAATCCGCAGCGAACGCAATTGCAATGTTTCCAGGTCGGTATCCTCGCGGCCGAGAAGCTGGCCCTTCTTCACCACGTCGTCCGGCTTCACCAGCCACTGCCGGACGATCCCAACCTCCATGAACGACGGCTTGGCGATGTGCGACGGAACCGTCCGCGCCACCAGCCCCGGATCGGCGCCGACATTCGAGTCATCCGCGCCCGCCAACGGCAGGAATCCCAGAATTGCCGTCGCCATGACGCTCCGTCCAAACCATTTTGGCAAAATCATGGAGTCTAACTTTCTTCTCGCGACCAGTTCATCGGCCCGGAGCCCCTCTTGCCCGAACACTGCCGAACCTTTGAAAATACGCGCCACGACCGCCCATGTCCATAGAAAAGCCCCGTCCCCGACATTAAAATCGCCCTCCCCACCAAAGTCGCGGGACGTTCGTCCCGCGCGCCCGACTCTAATATGTTGCAGAATATATACTAACGATATCCAAGCCGCTCCAAATCCTCTTCGCTCAATCCGAAATGATGCCCGATCTCGTGCAGAACGGTCACGCGCACCTGGCGAATGAGCTGTTCCTGGCTGTTGCAGACTGCCTGGATCGGCTCCTGGAAAATGTATATCACGTCAGGAATCGTGCCGGAATCTTCCACGCTGCGGACGGTCCGCGGACGGCCGACGTACAGGCCCAGCAACAATCCCCCCCGGCGCACGCGGGCACGCCGAAGTTCGCTTTCGCTCGGATTGTCCTTCACCTCGATGGGAACTTCCTCCAGAAACTTGGCGAATTCCTCCGGCAACTCCTCCACCGCCGCCTCCACCAACTCCCCGAATTGCGCTTTGCTCACCCGATACGCCACCGCTAGAATCTCCTTTCGCTATCGTACCGAATTGGCGACAGGACGATAACCCTACGCTTGGGAGGTGTTTCTAACATGCGGGTAGCTCTTTGTTGTTGTCTTTTGTTGTTGGCTGCCGGATGCGGCAACCCAAGCTTTCTCATCACTCCCGTCTCCAACACCTACGAATTGCAGAAAGTCGCGGTCGTGCCGGGATCGAAATCCGACAAGGTGGTGATCGTTGAAGTCGAGGGCGACCTTCTCGACGAGCGCGCCGCCGGCCTGTTCCAGACGGGCGAAAATCCCCTCAGCCTCTTCGTGCAGGAACTGAACCAGGCGGCCGACGATGATTCCGTCAAGGCCGTGGTCCTGCGCGTCAATTCGCCGGGTGGCTCCGTCACCACCTCCGACACCATGTACGACGTCCTTCTTCGCTTTCGAGCCAAAACCCACAAACCCGTCGTCGCCGACGCCATGGAAGTCGACGCCAGCGGCGCTTACTACGTCTCCTGCGCCGCCGACCGCATCGTCGTCAGCCCCACGTCCATCGTCGGCAGCATCGGGGTCATTTTCGAATCGTTCAATATTGAAACCACCCTGGACAAAATCGGCGTCGAAGTCAACGCGATCAAAAGCGCGCCGTTGAAAGACATGGGCTCGCCCTACAAGCATCTGACTCCCGAAGCGCAAAAGGTCATGCAGGACATGGTTGACGAATATTACGGCCGCTTCAAGAACGTCGTCGCCACCAGCCGCGGCATCAAGGATGCGGCGACCCTCGCCCTGGTGACGGACGGCCGCGTCTTCAGCGGTGATCGGGCGGTGGCGCTGGGCCTGGCGGATCAGACCGGCCGGCTGGACGATGCGATCGATCTGGCCCGCAAGCTCGCCAATGTGCCCGCCGGCGAGGTCATCATGTACAAACGCCCCTACGGGTATTCCGGGTCCATCTATGCCGAGATGCCCATGCCGACCCCAAAAAGCAACGACATGAACCTCAAGTTGCCCATGACCGATTGGTTGCCCAGCGGATTTTATTACTTATGGCAGCCGTGAACTTGGCATGATCGTGACCTTTGCATGATTGAAATCGCCTGCACAAGCTGCAAGAGGGTTTTGAACGTTGACGATGCGTTCGCCGGCGGCGTTTGCAGGTGCCAGTATTGCGGAGCGATTCAGACCGTCGCGGCCAAGGGGTCGGCCCAGAAGGCCGCCGCCGGCGCGGGCAAGGGGTCCAAAACCCTCTTTGAAAACAAGGCCCGAGGCGCGGGCGCCGGCAGCGGCAGCGGCCTGGAAGACCTGGCCGATATTGTGCAGAGCAGCAGCGGATTGTCCGACTCCCGCCTGCGAAAGCCGCCTTCAACTCTCCCCGCCGCACGGGGGCAAAACCTCGCGCCGGTGCTTGGCCTGGCGGCGGCGGTCATCCTCATTCTTCTGGTGGTCGTGCTCGTTTTGGTCTTCCGCAACCCGGCCACGCCCACTCCCATTTCCACCCTGCCCAACCCCGCCACGATCGCTCCTGCGCCGACCCCCAGCCCCGACAAACCTGCCGCCGCCAGTTTCTGCGGCATTCCCATCGATCAACCCGTCGTCGTCTACGTCATCGACAACGGCGCCAGCTCCGCCGATGTCTTCGACGCCGTAAAATCCGCTCTGTTCAAGTCGATCGAATCGCTCGGACCCGACCGGCAGTTCCAGGTGCTCTTCTGGAACCCCGACACCAGCACTTTTCCCGCCGATCACACGACCTTCGCCGTGAAGGCAAATATCGACGTGGCCCGCAAAAAATTGCAGGACGTCACCGCCGCCGGCGCCACCGACCCCCTTGCCGTGCTGAAAACCGCCTTCGCCGACGAGCCCGGACAAGTCATTCTCGTCACCGCCAAGGCCGGCGATCTGGACGATTCCCTGGTCGACCAGGTGATTCAACTCCGCGGCAATTCCAAGGCTCGAATCGACTGCGTGGCGATCAACGGCGTCCCCGCCGACAAGGTCCTGGCCCGGATCGCCGCCAAAACCGGCGGCACGTTCGTCCCGCTCCCCGAAGCGCAGCTCAACGGCTTTTAGTTCTGATCCACCAAATTCCCGAAAATTGTGCAACGGATTCATGGGCATCTGCCGATGAATTTGCAAAGGTTTGTAGTCGGTTTTTGTCAGACTGCTCGGTCAGGTCAAAATCCGCAAGTTGCCTGGGTTTTTGTCATGCGTTCCAATCGGAAAATCGTCGTTCTCACCAGCCTTGTCGCCATGCTTTCCCTTGCCAGCGCCCTGCTGCTTTTCCTGGCGCCGCCCCCTCTGGCGGCGGAGGGATTCAACAGCCTCTCCGCCTCCGACCACGGCCCGTTCCTTGACGAAATCTTCAAAACCTCCGTCCTTCCCAAAGTCGAGCGTTGGAAGTTCATCTACATCCACCACTCCGCCACTTCCAGCGGATCCGCCCATACTCTGGCTCGCGCCGGCATTGGATTATGCGATCATTTCGTGATCGGCAACGGTGACGGATGCCAGGACGGCGAAATCCAGATCGGCCCGCGCTGGAACACCCAGCAGCCCCCCGCCGCCCCGCCCGGAGTCGATTCCATTCAGCCCACCTGCATCAGCATCTGTCTCGTCGGTGATTTCGACCACTCCATGCCCACCCCAACCCAGGTCCGCCGACTTTCCCAGCTCGTGACCACCCTTCAAACCCAGTTCCGCATCGGCGCCGACAAGGTCATCATGCTCAACGACACCGTTTCTGCCTCCAGCGTCGGCCGGTATTTCCCCGTAACCGCCTTCAGGGACCAGATTTTGCCCTGAAACCGACCCCATCCGGCAGACCGGCGGGACCGATTATTCTTCTTGCTATTTGCCGCACCTTTGCTTAGCCTACCTTTAACTGAATAGTTCGCGCGGGTGACGTCTGGCACCAAGGCTGATGCGTTCATAATTCCTTGTTATCACCGACCTTGGGCTGTCTCCCAATCTTGCCCACCGTCCAGCAGACTTGGGAAATGACGCCGCTCAGGATGGATATTTGTACATGGCTCAAAAGCTCCTCCAGTATGAGGTGTTGGAGCGCTTGGGAGAAGGTGCGCGTAGCGTCATCTACGCTGTCAGCGATCCCCGGACGCGACAAGTCTACGCGCTCAAGCACGTTGTGCGCACCGAGAAAAAGGACGACCGTTTCATCGAGCAGATGGAAACGGAGTTCGAGGTTTCAAGGCACTTTACTCACCCCAATCTTCGCCGCTCATACGAACTTAAGATTGTCCGCAACATCCTGATGCAGGCCCGCGAAGCGTTCCTGGTCATGGAACTGGTCGATGGCCGGCCCCTCGAAGTCCGTCCGCCACGAGACATGGTCGAGATCGTCGATACCTTTATACAGGCCGCGCAAGGCCTCAAGGCCATGCACGCGCTCGGCTATGCTCATTGCGATATCAAGCCAAACAACATCCTCCGCGCCGAGCAAGGCAAGGTGAAAATCATTGACTTCGGTCAGGCATGTAAGATCGGCACCGTCAAGGAACGCATCCAGGGGACCCCCGATTACATTGCTCCCGAGCAGGTGGCCCGCAGGCCCATCAGTGTTCAGACCGACGTCTTCAATCTGGGCGCGACCATTTACTGGACCGTGACCGGCACCAACATTCCCACGCTCTACACGGTCAACAAAAAAGGCGACAACAGCTTCCTGCTCGACCAAACGATTCAAACCCCCGTCGACCTTAATCCCGCCGTTCCGCCGGGCTTGTCCAATCTGGTCATGGAATGTATTTCCACTCGCCCCGCCAAGCGCCCCGCCGACATGGACCAGATCACCATGCGCCTGGAACTGATAAAACACATCATCACCAGCAAACCGACCGCCAGCGACTCCTCCGACGACTCCACTCTCGGCCAGACCGCCTGACCAACCGCCTGCTTCCCCGCTCCTTTGAAAAGAATTACCGCGAAGAAGCGAAGCAGCGAAGGTTCGCGAAGAAAAAATACGAATTGAATTTCTTCGCGCAACTTCGCTGCTTCGCTCCTTCGCGGTAATCTGCATCGGAGTCTCACCCACCTCCGTACCGTGGCGAATCGCCGGTGCAATCCTATACTGATCCGACATCTTTTCCGGAGCAGCAATGGCGACAACCCCTGAAAATCCCCGCAAGATCGTCTTGGCCTACAGCGGCGGGCTGGACACCAGCGTCATCCTCCCCTGGCTCAAGGACCGTTATCCCGGCGTCAAGCTCGTTGCCTTTGCCGCCGAACTCGGCCAGGGCGATGAACTCAAGGGCATCGAGGACAAAGCAAAAAAAAGCGGCGCGGACGAGGTTATCATCAAAGACCTCCGTCGCGAATTCGCGGAGGAGTTCTGTTTCCCCATGCTCCGTGCCCACGCGATTTACGAAAATGATTATCTCCTGGGCACCAGCATCGCCCGACCGATCATCGCCAAACATCAGGTCGAAGTCGCCCGGCAAACCAACGCCGACGCCGTCGCCCACGGCGCAACCTCCAAGGGCAACGACCAGGTCCGTTTCGAGCTGACCTACATGTCCCTCGCCCCCGACCTGAAGATCATCGCGCCCTGGAAGGACCCGGCCTTCGGCCTGCGCGACCGCGAAAGCGCCATCGACTACGCCAACAAAAAAGGCGTCCCCGTCGGACAGAGCAAGAAAAAAATCTACAGCCGCGACCGAAACCTCTGGCACATCAGCCACGAGGGCGCCGATCTGGAATCCCCCGCCAACGAACCCAAGGACGATCTGTGGATGATCTCCGTCCCCGTTTCCAAGGCCCCCAACGAACCGCAATACGTGACGGTCGATTTCGATCGCGGCAACCCCGTCGCCGTCAACGGCAAAAAAATGCCCGGCCATGAATTGATCGCCACGCTCAACGAGCTCGGCGGCAAGCACGCGGTCGGCCAAACCCAATTGGCCGAGAATCGTCTGGTCGGCATGAAATCCCGCGGCGCCTACGAAACCCCCGGTGGCACGATTCTCTACGAAGCCCACAAAGCCCTCGAGCAAATCTGCATCGAACGCGACACGTTCCATTACAAACAGCAAATCGCGCTTCGCTACGCCGAGCTAGTCTATTACGGCCAATGGTTCCATCCCCTGCGCGAGGCGTTGCAGGCGTTCATCGATCACACGCAGGGCCCGGTGACGGGCCAGGTGAAGCTGAAATTATTCAAAGGCCGCGCCACCGCCGCCGGCGTCACCAGCCCCCACAGCCTGTACGATCCGAAACTAGCAAGCTTCAGCATGGAAGGCTACGACGTCACCGCCGCCCGCGGTTTCATCGATCTTTTCGGTTTGCCGATGAAGGTGGCCCAACAGGCCAAGCGGTGGTGACCTTGCCGTTCCACCGCTTCGAAGTTACTTCAAATTTCCATGGGCGTTCCGGAAACGCCTACGGCGCCGCCGTGCGGATTCTCTCGCGCGATAGGCACTCTTGGAATCTCGGCGGCTCAGTCGTGTGTTCCGTTTTTTTCTTCGCCCCCCGCCCTGCGGAGCTTATCATTCCCTCGTGGACCTCTTCAAGGAATCCCGGCAAAAGAACCTTTCCCGCGTCGCCCCGCTGGCCGTGCGGATGCGGCCGAAAACTCTCGACGAATTCGCCGGCCAGCAGCACTTCCTCGGCCAGGGAAAACTCCTTCGCCGAATGCTCGAAGCCGACCGGCTCACCAGCGTCATTTTCTACGGCCCGCCCGGCACGGGAAAAACCACGCTGGCCCAGCTCATCGCCATCTATACCAAGAGCGAATTCGTGGAAATGAACGCCGCTTCCGTCGGCGTCAAGGAGGTCCGCGCCATCCTCGACGCGGCCAAGGAGCGTCTGGCCGCCGGCGGCCAACGCACCGTCTTGTTTCTCGATGAAATCCACCGCTTCAACCGCGCCCAGCAGGACATTTTGCTTTCCGACGTGGAAGACGGCCTGATCCTGCTCGTCGGCGCCACCACGGAGAATCCTTTTTTCGCCGTCAACTCGCCCCTGGTCAGCCGCAGCCAGATCTTTCAATTCTCACCCCTTAGCGAGGACGACATCCGGCTCCTGGTTCGCCGGGCCATATCGGACAAAGATCGCGGATTTGGAAATCTGCAGTTCGAGATTTCGGATCAGGCGATCGACCTATGGGCCACTAAATCCGACGGCGATGCCCGCCGCGCCTTGATGGCCCTTGAAGTCGCCGTGCTTTCGCAACAGAAGGAAGGCAATGCCAAGGAGGGAATTTCCAACGGCCCCATCAAGATCGATCTGGACGTGGCGGAACAATCGATCCAGCGAAAGGCGATCGTTTACGACGGCACGGGCGACGAGCATTACGACGCCGCCAGCGCGTTGATCAAGAGCACGCGCGGCTCCGATCCGGACGCGGCGGTGTATTGGCTGGCGCGGATGCTCGAAGCCGGCGAAGACCCGCGCTTCATCGCGCGCCGCATTGCCATCCTGGCATCGGAGGACATCGGCAACGCCGACCCGCGCGCGATTTCCGTTGCCGCCGCCGCCTTCGACATCGTCGAAAAAATCGGCATGCCCGAAGCGCAGCTCACCCTATCCCAGGCCGTCATTTACATGGCCACCGCTCCCAAATCCAACGCCTCGGCCATGGCAATTTGGCAGGCCGCCAAGGACGTCAAGGACGGCCGCACCCTCCCCGTCCCAAAACATCTCAAAGACGCCCATTATCAGGGCGCCAAGCGGCTTGGGCACGGCCAGGGGTATCGTTATGCCCACAATTTTCCCGGAGGAATTGTCGAACAAGACTACCTCGGTGTCGATAAGGTATACTATGATCCCGTGGATCGAGGCTACGAAGCCGAGATCAGGGAACGAATGGAGCGGCGGGCTGAACAGGGCGAAACGAGCTTACCCCAGCCCGATCCACCGGCGGATGAAACGTAGCCGACAGGTTGTATTGAGGGTGTATGGCCGAAGCGGCCGATAAATCAGCGATTCGTCGCCAGCTTCACGAGAAACTCAGGGCGATGACCGATGCCGATCGACAGGCCAAAAGCCTGGCCGCCGCCGGATTTCTCGTCGCCAGCCCGGAATTCGCCGCCGCTCGCATCGTCATGCTCTATCTCACCGCCGCCCAGGAATTGGATACCACCCCCCTGGCGCTGCGATGCTGGCAATCCGGCAAAACCGTCGTCGTCCCCAAGGTCAGTTGGGATCAGCGGCGAATGCTCCCCGTCGAGATCACCAGCCTGCAAACCCGCATGACCACCACCGGCCCCGGCGTCCGCGAGCCGGTCAGCGGTCAGCCCATGCCCGTCAACCTCCTCGACCTGGTCATCGTTCCCGGCCTGGGCTTCACCCCCGACGGCCATCGCATCGGACGCGGCATGGGCTTCTACGACCGCTTCCTCGCCCAGCCGGATTTCATCGGCGTCTCCTGCGGAATGGGATTTGAAGATCAAATCGTTCCCGAGCTTCCGGTGCTTGACCACGACATGCCGCTGAGTATGCTGTGTACCGATCGCGGAATTCGGCGCTTTGCCACCAATTGCATCAGCCCGTGAATTCTGCGCCGGAGGGCTTGCCCTTCGCCGGGCCGACACGTTTTGATTTTGAGAACATGGAGGTTCTCTTGAATCGTCAATCCCGCCGTCTCACTCGTCTCTTGCTGGCCATCCTGCTGCTCAGCTTTTCCGCCGCCGCGCTGTCGTTCATTTACAAAATGAATCATCCGCCGACGGCGACGCCCGCCGCGCAAACTCCCGCGCCGCTGGCGCCGATGGTGTCCGACGAACCGGCTTCGCCCGTCGGTCCCGCGACGCAGCCGGCGCGCGACGCGGCCCCGCCCGTCTGGCCGCCCCCGTCGATCGACGCCTCCGGCCATGCCGTCGAAGCCGCCGCGCGCCTCTCCCGGCCCGCCACTGAACCGAGCGCCTTGGATTCTTCCCTGCTCGCCCGCGCCCAGGCCAAGGCCGACGCCGGACGATTCCTCGAAGCCCGCGCCGAACTCAATGACGCCCTCCAATCTCCGGACCTTGACGCTTCGCAGACCGATTCGATCAAGGCCATGCTCAACCAGATCAGCCAGACCGTTATCTTCGGACACCGCCGATTTGCCGACGATGCCTACGGCGGAGTTTACGTCGTCCAACCCGGCGACAGCCTGGCCAGAATCGCCATGGCCCACGATTGCACCTGGGAACTGCTCAGCCGGATCAACGGCATCGAACCCCGGCACCTCCGCGCCGGCGCCAGCATCAAGATCATCGACGGACCCTTCTTCGCCGTCGTTGAGAAACACAAGTTCGCCATGGACATCTACCTCGGCGGCTTGCCCGGCGAGAAAAGCGCGATGTTCATCACCAGCTATCCCGTCGGCCTCGGCCGGGATGATTCCACCCCCGTCGGCACCTGGATCGTTGAGCCGCACCGCAAGCTCAAGCATCCCACCTATTACAGTCCACGCGGCGAAGGCGTCATCGCCGCCGACGATCCCAAAAATCCCCTGGGCGGATACTGGATCGGTCTGACCGGCACCGATGGCCAGGCCGTTGGAAAAATCTCCTACGGCATTCACGGCACCATCGACCCCGACAGCATCGGCAAGCAATCCAGCATGGGCTGCATCCGTCTTCGCCCTGACGACATCGCCGTCGTTTTCGACATGATGGTCGAAGGAAAGAGCCTGGTCGTGGTGAAGGAGTAGAAGCTGGGGCCGGACCGATCCGACAAAGGTGATCCCTGACGACTTTGAAATTCTCGGCCCGATCAGAGACGTTCAGGCCATTGCCGCTGGCCGCAGCGTGAGAATGCAACGTCGGCTTCGTCGCCGGCATGGAGGCTTCCGATGGAGAAAAATGAAGGGTTTTGCCCTGATCCGCGAGTATAATGGCGACACTTATGAAGCCGAAATACACTGGTTCGAAGCGCACGGCGTCGGGAAGCGCGACTGGAAAATCAAAAACCGACTCGCATAGCACTGCGCGGAAATATCCCTACCTGGCCATCTGCGTCCGAAACGACGGAAACCAGGCTTCGCTCGAGAGAGGCAAGGCTTATCGAGTTGTAAAGCCTTTGCCAAACGATCCCCCCCAAAGAATCCGAGTCATTGACGAAGAAAATGAAGACTACCTCTATCGAGCCGACTGGTTTGTCCCGATTCAGGTTCCACTTGTCGCAACAAAGAGCGTTCTCCGAGCGGTATCGGCGTAAGCAAAGTGGGGCGTACGCGCCCAACGGTTGCCTTGACTTTGCCCCACCCGATTCCATCATCCCTTGAATCGTGTCCACCCCTTCCCATCTTGCGATCCCGCCCCAGCGCCGGCGGCTCCATGTCTCGATCGTGCTCGCCGCATTTTCCGTCGCCTTCGTCATCGCCTTGTTTCTGGACGTTCCCCTCTCCACCTATGCCCACGAAGCCGGCCTGGCGGGTTGGCTCAAGGATCATCCAAATCGCGCCGATGTCATTCGCCTTCCGGGGAATTTTCTGTTTACGATCGCCATCTGCGCAGCGCTGTTGACGGCTGCGTGGAGAGCTGGAATCCGCATCGCCATGTTGGCCTTCGCCTTCGTCATGGCCTTGTTTCTGTACATTCCCCTGTCTCCATGGGCGCACGACAGCGGCATGGCGGGTTCGCTCAAGGATCACCCTTATATTGCGGACGTCATTCGCCATACCGCGAATTTTCTCTTCACGTTCGTTATCTGCGAGTTATTTTTGATCGACGCCTGGAGGGCTGGAATCCGCCGGGGGCCGCAGCTTTGGGAAAGACCGGCGATCGTATTCCTGGCCGGAGTTCTTTCCAGCTTGAACGACTTGCTGAAAATGTTCGTGGGCCGAATCCGTCCTTATCATGGAGTGCCGCCGTTTGAGCTGCATCCGTTTCGATACGGGCTGGTGAATGCGGAGGCGAGCTATTCGTTTCCCTCCGGTGATGCCACCCTGGCCTTCGCGATGGCGGTGAGCCTGGGCATGGTGCTTCCCCGATTCCGCCCGCTCTGGTGGACGCTGGCGGTCATCGTCGCGCTGGAGCGGATCGCCGCCAACGCGCATTATCCCAGCGACGTCGTCGCCGGCGCCGCCCTCGGCACGGCCGTGGCCGTTGCCGCCAAAAAGATCGTCCGCGTTTTGACCAAAAAGGATGCAAATCCCCCCGGAGAGATTATGATCCAGTCCTAAGCCACCCTTGGGCGGACATATAGATTCGGGGCCAATGGCGGATAGGAAATGACCGAGACCGTTGAATTATCGCTGGTCGTCCCCGCGTACAACGAGCAGGAAGTGATCCCCGAACTGCTCCGGCGCGTCGAGGCCGCTCTGCGCCTCACCGGCAAGCGGTTCGAAGTCCTCATCGTCGATGACGGGAGCACCGACGGCACGCCCCGGCTTCTCCAGGCCGCCATGGCCGATCGGCCCTGGCTGCGCGTCCTGCGCATGGCCCGCAACGGCGGCCAGAGCGCCGCCTTCGACGCCGGCTTCAAAGCCGCCCGCGGAAACGTCATCGCCACCATCGACGCCGATCTGCAAAACGATCCCGAGGAAATCGGCCGACTCCTCCCCATGCTCGACGGTTACGACATGATCACCGGCTGGCGCAGCAAGCGCGCCGACAGCGCCTTCCGGCTCTGGCAAACCCGCATGGCCAACCGAATCCGAAACTGGATCAGCCGGGAAACCATCCAGGATTCCGCCAGCAGCCTTAAATTATACAAACGCCATTGCCTCGACGGCATCCATCTTTTCGCCGGCGCCCACCGCTTCATGCCGACGCTGGTTAAAATGCGCGGCTACACCGTCCTGGAAACTCCCGTGAAACATTCCCCCCGCTACGCCGGTTCCGCCAAGTACGGCTTCCGCAACCGCGCCTGGCGGGCTTTCATCGATCTCCTCGGCGTCCGATGGATGAAGGAACGCTATCTGCGATACACTGCTTCAGAAGTGAAATGCGAAACTCGAAATTCCACGGACCCATCAAGTTCCCAATCGAAATGAATCTCCAAGACCACGTCCTTGCCGTTTGCAGTTGGTCGCTCCAGCCGGCCGGAATGTCCGACCTCGTTCGAATGGTGCGCGAGCTGGGGCTTTCCCACCTTCAGCTTGCACTGGCTCCCCTGCTGGCTCTGGACGAGGAGCAAAGACGCCTGGAACTTGGCCATCTGCGCGCCAGCGGCCTTTCCCTGACCGCCGGCATGATCGCATTTCCCGGCGAGGATTATTCCAGCATCGCCCGCATCCGCATGACCGGCGGGTTTTTCCCGGATGATTCCTGGCCCCTTCGCCGCCAGTTGACCTTGCAAGCCGGCAAGCTTGCCCAGGAGCTTGGCTTGGCGATCCTCACCACTCACGTCGGGTTCATCCCCCAATCCAACCACGCGGATTATCCCAAGCTGCTCGGCCGCGTCGCCGAAATCGCCGCCGCGCTGGCCGAGTTGGGCGTAACCCTGGCGATGGAAACGGGCCAGGAAACAGCCTCGGAACTTCTGCAATTCCTCAACGATCTGCCGAAGCGCAACGTCGCCGTGAATTTCGATCCGGCCAACATGATCCTCTACGGCGCCGGCGATCCCATCGACGCGATCCATACGCTCGACCGGCACATCCGTCACGTTCACCTCAAGGATGCCGTCGCGTCGGCGAAGCCCGCCCTGGATTGGGGCCGCCCCGCTTCAATCGGTTCCGGACAGGTCGATTTCGAGGAATTCTTCCTCGCCCTGCACGACGTCGGCTACACCGGGCCGCTGGCCATCGAGCAGGAGTCCGGCAAGCGCCGCCTGGACGACGTGCGCGCCGCCATCGAAACCCTTCGGAAAATCGCGGGTTAGTTCACGCCATCGCCGGCACCGCACGATTAACCGTTTTGGCGATCACCCATTTCCCCAGCATTTGTCCCGGCGCTTCCACGAGTTGATACGTGACCGACGAAACTGCCACCGTCAAAATCAACGCGACGAAAAACAGCAGAGCAAACGATCTAACGCCGGCCGGCGGCGACGACGGGCCGTAGATCCATCTCAGCGCCAGCAGCGCCACCGCCGTGTGCGTGAGATACCCGCTGTAGCTGATCTTTCCGAGATAGCGCGTGATCGGGTTGACGAAAATCGCCGCGGGCCGAATCGCCACCGCCCAAGCGCCCAGGAACAGCGCGATCGCGAACACCATGTCGTGCCGCACGAACCGCGACGGCCCGGTTTCCATGATGAACAACGCCATCAGCGCCAGCAGCAGCGCCAGCGACCGGCTCTTGCCGCCGGTTCCCGTTCGTTGCCGAAGGACGTGAAACAGCACTCCGCCCAGGGCAAAAACGGGAATCTGGCTGGGCAGCCAGTATTGGCGGAAGCTCAGGAATTCGCTCATGTTCCCCGCCGCCACGTGCGGCTGGACAAAATGCAGCAGCATTCGGTCCGCCCCAACGCTGAAGAAAAGCCCCAGCACGGCCCACCACACCGCCCGCCGCAAACTCGTCACCCACAGGAAAAACAGCGGAAGCAGCAGATAAAAGTTCATCTCCACCGCGATCGACCAGCCTCCCGGGACTGCCGCGTTGATCCATCCCGGATGCCATCCGTGCATGAACAGCGCCGTGGCGGCGATCGCAGCGCCGGAGATCCCATGCGGCGCCCACGCGGTCGATTCCCGTTCGAAGCACCGCGAGTAAAAAATGATCGCCAGCCAGAACATCGGCGCTATGCGAAACAGCCGTCGGATAAAAAACGCCGCTATCGGCCTCGGCTCGCGCCGGCTGCGCGATTCCAGCGACATCAGCAGCGTCAAACATGAGACAATGTAAAAAAGCTGAACCCCAAACCGCCCGTTGGAAACCCAGTATCCCATCCATCCCGGCAAGCCGTTGCCGAGCTTCTGGCTCACGTGGCAGACCAGCACCCCTAAAAACGCCCAGCCACGCAGCGCATCGATCCATTCCAGATGCCGCGGAGCCGTCGAATTATCCCGCGCCACCGCGGAATAAATCCGTTCTTCCGCGGATTCGGCGGCTATCGGCGCGACGCTGACTACGGCGGACATCCCTTTCTCCGTTCCGATCACGCAATACCGGCTGCACTGCCCGAATGTCAAAAACACGGCCCGGCATTGCCAATTGGCGAACATACACCGGCCGCGCGGGTCGCGCGCTGCCCAAAATCGCGATTTGGAAAAAATATTTTCTGCCGCGACAACCACCAGCCTGAACTGCCGTCGCCCCCCGAGCGTCAGAGCCTTCCACAATATTCCGTTAGCGCCTCGACAAATCCCAGCGGCCTGAAACCAAAATCACGCTCGAAATCCGACAGATCGCAGGTGTTGTCCTCCTGGCTCATGACGATCTGGTCCCGGTTAAACGGTAACATCGAGCCCGGCACGATCGCCGCCAGCATCCTGCCATACCAAGCCGGGATCGGCACAGCAGCCCGTTCTTTCCCCAGGATCGCCCGGGCCGCCGCCCTGTGCATTTCCGGCCAGGTCATCCGCTCGGCCCCGCCCAGTCCATGAGTGCGCCCGACGGTTTTCGGATTGCCGATCGCGTCGACGAATGCCCTGGCCACGTCCAGCACGTACACCGGCTGCAACGTTCCCGCCCCGCCCAGACCCAAGATTCCCGCTCCAAAATACGGCATGAACAAATACGGCGGCGCCTGCTTCCTGGCCCAGCGCGCTTCCATCCGCATAAACTGGCCGCCCGGCCCATGGATCAGCGACGGCCGAAAAATGGTCCAATCCATCCCGCTGCCGCGCACGATTTCCTCCGCCTTCCACTTGGTCTTGTGATATTCGCTGACTGCATCCGCCCGCGTCCCCAGGGCGGACATGTGAATAAACCGCTTCACGCCCACGCGCTTTGCGGACTCGACCACGTTGCGCGTCGCCTCCACGTGAAGCCGCTCGAACGTGACCCCCGCCTTGGGTTGTTCCCTGATGATTCCGACCAGGTGAATGACCGCCTCGGATCCTCTTACCGCATCGTCCAGGCTCGCCGGATCGAACAAATCCGCCCGGATCGCCCGCACCTTTCCGCCCAATGGCGAGGCGTTCCGCCGATGCACCAGCGCGTTCACCGCTACCGAGCGCCGAACCAACTCCTGCACAATCGCCGAACCCACAAATCCGCTCGCGCCGGTGACGCACACTTTTTCCGACATAATCCGCTAAGATACCCCCATGTCCCCAATCCGTCTCGGCACGCGCGGAAGCCTGCTTGCCCGCAGCCAGTCCGCGCTGGTCGCCGCTGAAATTCGCCGCCGCCGGCCCGACTTGCAAATCCAAACCAGCGTCATCAAGACCACCGGCGACAAAATCACCGACCGGCCGCTCTACGAGGCCGGAGGAAAGGGGCTGTTCGTCAAGGAACTCGAGCAGGCCCTGCTTGCCGGCGAAATCGACTTCGCCGTCCATAGCTGCAAGGACATCCCCGTCACCATGCCCCTTCTCGATTCCTCCGACCTGATTATCGCCGCCATCCCCGCCCGGGCCGATCCGCGCGACGTCCTGATTTCCCCCCACGCCACGATTGACAAGTTGCCCGTCAATTCCGTCATCGGCGCCGGCAGCCTCCGCCGCCGCTGCCAACTCCTGGCGCATCGAGCTGATTTGCGCATCCAACCCATCCGCGGCAACATCGACACCCGCATCAAAAAACTTCGCGCCGGCGATTTCGCAGCCACGATCCTCGCCTACGCCGGCCTGATTCGCGCCGGCCTCTTCGACCCTTCACTGATGCACCCATTGTCCCTGGAAGAAATGCTGCCCGCTCCCGGCCAGGGCGCCCTCGCCCTGCAATGCCGAAAGGACGACGCCCGGACGCGCGAGGTTCTCGCCGAGTTGGACGATCCCACATCCCGCGCCGCGGTTGACGCCGAGCGATCCGTCGTCGCCGCCCTGAATTGCGATTGTCATTCCCCCATCGCCGTCCACGCCCGGATCGAAAACCAAACGCTCCATCTCCGCGCCGCCCTCGGCCAGCGCGACGGCGATCCGCCGGTCCGATTCGCCAGTGCAGATTCCCCCCTCGCCGAACCCGCCGAAGCCGTTGCTGCCGTGGTTTGCCAACTCGCCTCATAGTCCCATCGCCGTTGCAGCGATTATCGTCAAATGCGTTACCGCGAAGAAACTATGCAGCCGAGCCTTTCTCGGAGACGTTGAAAGCGGGGATTAAGATCCCCAGTTGAATACGAGCTGGCCGCGTGGGCAGCTCAAACGTCACCTTTTTGAGAAAGGACTCGGCCAGGAGGATTCTGGCATTGGATTTGGGTAAGAACAAGAGTGTTTTTGTGGATTACACCGTCGGCAGCGGAGGCGAAGCCTTCCGCGGCGAAGTCGAAGCCTTCCGCGGCGAACGAAAGTTCGGCAAGATCGGCGGCAATGCCCACGAATTGCGGAAACTGCTGGAGCGTTGTGCCCCGGATCGGCTGGTGATCGAAGCCTGTCCCGCGGCGGGCTGGGCGTGCGATCTGGCGGAATTGATGAAGGTCCCGGCGCAGGTGGCCAACGACAATGACGAGTGGTGGAGGTGGAAGACGGCGAAGGAAAAGAGTGATCGCGCGGAAGGCTTTGCTTCCGCCAAGGACGCGCTCAAGCTGGCGCAGTTGTCGGAGATGGACTCGTTGCCGACGGTGCACGTGCCCAAGGCGGCGGAGCGGCAGTGGCGGTCCTTGATCAACTATCGGCACGAGTTGGTGGACCGCCGCACGGCGATCAAGAACTCGATCCGCTCGATTTATGAGTGTCAGGGATTGCGTTTGCCCCGTGCCAAAAGGGGCTGGAGCCGGGCTGCCGTGGAGGAACTGAAACCTGAGGCGTCCCATGCCAAGCCCGGACAACTCTAGCTGTTTCAGGTGCAGTGCGAGTTGAAGCTGTTGGTGATGCACAAGCAGCAGATCGAGGAAGTGGAAACCAAATTGGAAGAGTTGGCCAGGGAGAAGGAGTCGGTGAAGCTGCTGAAGACGGCGCCGTGCGTGGGTCCGCGTCTGAGCGAAGCGGTGGCGGCGATTCTGGACGATCCGCACCGGTTCGAGAACGGCCGGCAGGTGGGGTGCTATGTGGGACTGACCCCGCGTCGGTGGTCCGAACCGCGGAAATCTTGAATGTCTCCTTTACTCACTGGCGCAGGCGGGAGTCGCTATTGCCGATGCCGCGGAGGGCCAGGTTCAGGGCGTCGACGTTGCTGGCCAGGCGCTTGGCCTCGGCCACGTCAATGACCTGCTTCTGGAACAGTTCGGTGAGATGCTGGTCGAAGCTCTGGCAGCCGCCTTCGCGGTTGCCGACCGTGCCTTTCAGCTTTTCGTATTCGCCGTCGAGAATGTATTTGCGCACCAGGGGCGTGGCCTGCATGAGTTCGATCACGGGGACGCGGCCCTTGCCATCGCGGCGCTTGGCCAGACGCTGGCAGCAGACGGCGACGAGGTTCAGGCCAAGCTGGGTCTGCTGAAGCTCCTTTTGATTCATATCGAAAAGGGAGACCATGCGTTCGATGGTCATCGACGCATTGGTGGCGTGAACGGTGGTGAAGACGAGGTGGCCGGTGTCGGCGGCGCGCAGGCCGGTGGACAGGGAGAACGTGTCGCGCATCTCGCCGATCAGAATGGTGTCGGGGTCCTGGCGCATCATGGATCTCAGGGCATATTCATAGCTCTCGCTGTCGGTGCCGACTTCGACCTGGCTGACCAGGCTCTTGGCGTTTTCGTGCTGGTATTCGATGGGGTCCTCGACGGTGATGATGCGTTCGCAACGGGTGCGGTTGATTTTGCCGATGATGGCCGCCAGGGTGGTCGATTTTCCGCAGCCGGTGGTGCCGGAAACGATCACGATGCCGCGATGATGGTTGGCCAGGCCTTCGACCAGCGGGGGTAGGTTCAGCTCGTCGAAATTGGGGATCTTGGTGACGATTCGGCGCATGACGATGGCGAATTTTTCGCGGCTGTGGAAGACGCTGGTGCGGAAGCGCGCGACGATGGGCATGCTGTAAGCCACGTCCACGGCGCCTTTGTGATCCAGGATGTGACGGCGATTTTCCGGCTCGGCCTGGGAGGCGATGATCTGATCGACGTATTCCTTCATGGCCTGGGCCGTCGGAGGGGGACAATCCAAAAAGCGGGCGCGCCCGTCGACGCGGATCATCGGCGTGCTGGCCTCCTGAAGGTGGAGGTCGGAACCGCCGATCTTCACGCAAGTCTTAAGAAAGTCGTGGAGCGAAAGCTTGCGCTGCTCGACGTGAATGGCCGGCTGCGGCGTGTCGCGATCGATATCGGCATTCTCGGCGATTTGCTCGGCCTGGGAGCTTTGGGCGGACATAAATCAGCTTCCTTCTGGTGAAACAAATTGGGTAGGCACTACATATATTCGACGTCTGCGGCGAATTTTATTCCGGCGGGGCTGATTAGGCAATGAAATTTGTTAGACTCTAGCCATCGTGAGCAAACCGAAAACCCTGATCCTTCGGGCGGCGGGAACCAATTGCGACGGCGAGACGGCCTATGCGTTCGAACGGGCAGGGGCAACGGCTCAATCGCTGCACATCAATCGAATCCTGGAATCGCCGGCGGTGCTGGAGGAGTTTCAAATCCTGGCGTTGCCGGGGGGCTTTAGCTATGGCGACGACATCGCGGCGGGGAAAATCCTGGCCAACCAGATCGTCCATCACCTGGGCGAGGCGGTTCGGAGATTCATCGACGCGGGCAAGCCGGTCATCGGCATCTGCAACGGATTTCAGGTTTTGGTCAAGACCGACCTGCTTCCCGGCCCCCTGGCCGGACGTAGGGGCCAAACCGCGACGCTGACCAACAACGATTGCCCCCGATACGTGGACCGCTGGATTCGTTTGCTGCCCAAAGGCGGCAAATGCGTCTGGACCAAGGGCCTGGGCCCGATCGAACTGCCCATCGCGCACGGCGAGGGAAAATTCGTTCCGGTGGACGAAGCGGGTCGCAAGGCGATGTGGGAGCAAGATCAAGTGGCATTGGTCTATGACGGGGAGAATCCCAATGGCTCGGTGGACGACATCGCGGGGGTTTGCGATTCGACCGGTTTGGTGTTCGGCCTGATGCCGCACCCCGAACGGCACATCGATCCGACGCAGCATTATGCCTGGACGACCCGCCGGCCGCTGCCGGAAGAGGGAGACGGGTTGCAAATCTTCAGGAATGCGGTGATGCACGTCGCCGATGCCGTGGGGGCGGGGGTGTGAGGATTTTCTAACCCACCTCGCGCATCCGCGTCACTTGTTCGCGGCCGAGGTCCACTTTGCTGATGTCGGGGCGAAAAAAAAGAGCAATGGTCCAATCGGCGACGATGCGAATTCGCTGCGGCCAGCGGGGCATCACTGTCAGGTAATAAGTTCGGCGAAGCCACCAAGCGAAAAAGCCGCGCACGCGAACGCCGAAGACCGTGCCCAATCCCTTGTAATGTCCGAGGGCAGCCATCAGGCCGAGCATTTTGAATTCGAACGGTACCGGGGATTTGCCGTCGAGGACGGCGTGGAGATTGTCGGCCAGAGTGCGGGCCTGGCGCATCGCAAATTGGGCGAGCTTGGGATACGGATTGCCGTGGGGATCGGGGATGGAGGCGCAGTCGCCAATGGCCCAGATTTCAGGGCGGTCTTTGCAGCGCATGGTGCCTTCGACGATGAGATGCCCGTGACGATCCTTCGGCAGCGGCAGTTCGGCCACGACCGGGGCGGGAAGAATTCCCGCGGAGAGCACGATGGTTTCGGCCTCGATTATCTGGTCCTTGAGATGAACCCGGCCGGGTTCGATCGATTGGACGGCGGTATCGGTCAGAATCTGTACACCTGTTCTGCTGAGGAGAATTCCGGCGGCGTAATCGGCCAGTGATTGGGGAACCTCCGGCATGATGTGCGGGCCGGCCTGGATCAGGAATAACCGCATCTCGTCGCGGCGGACTCGTGGATAGTAGCGGACGATCTCATCCATGAAGGCGGAAAGCTCGCCGAAAACTTCCGAGCCGACGAATCCACCGCCGATAACCGCCAATGTGAGCAACCTCCGGCGTGCGGCGGGGCCGGTCTCGACGTCGGCGCGCTCCAGGCATTCGATCAGATGATTTCGCAGGACGATCACATCGGCCAACGTTTTGAACGGCAACGCCAAGTCCGAGCCGGGGATTTGCCGGGTATTGGTAACGGCGCCCATCGCCAGGACGAGCTGATCGTAGGGAACCTGATGGGCCGCGCCTTCTTCGCCCCAGGTTGCATGGACGATACGCCCGTCCAGGTCAATTCGCTGGACGATCCCCTCGATGAAGCGGGTCCGGCGAAGAAACGCGCGAATGGAAACCGAGCAGTGGCGGAGTTCAAGCGTCCCCGTGCAGGCCTCGAACATCAGCGGAGTCATCAAGAGAAAGTTGTCCCGGCTGATGAGCGTGACCTGGACGTCGGACCGTTTTTTGCAGAGCCGTTCCAGCCGGCGCGCAGCCAGGACGCCGGCGAAACCGCCGCCGAGAATGACGATGCGCGTGGGATCGGCCATGGTCGATGCCTGATGCGGCGATTGTAGCCAACGTGTTTGGGGGAGTAAGCGGGTGATTTGGATTTATATTTCGATGAATTCGATTGCCGCGCCGGCGGGCTGCGGGGGTTGATTTTCGGGGCGGACGAGCAGGGAATTGGCTTGGCTCAGGGTGAAAATATCCGCGGAGCCTTTCCATTGCAGGGGGAGAAGTGCGCGGCCGTCGAAAATGGCCGGCTGGTAAAACGTGCGGGGGCCGTTGGACTCCAGTGGCTGGGCCAATGGGGCCGAGCGGAGCGGTTCGGCGGGCGGCCCCCCCGCCATCCGCATCAGCAGGCGAGAGACCAGGCAGACCGTACAGACGAAGGCGCTGACGGGATTGCCGGGTAATCCGAAGACGAATTTTCCGCCGGGCATTTGGGCGAAGACGAATGGCTTGCCGGGCTTGATGCGCAGCTTGGTGATTTTCAAATCTCCGCGCAGGCGGCGAAGAATGCCGGGAACAAAATCGCGCTCGCCCATGCTCATGCCGCCGGTGATGAGCAGAACGTCGTGAGCCAGGCCGGAGATTATTTTTTCTTCGATCGCCGCGGGATCATCGGAGACGATTCCCAGATCGGTTGTCCGGGAGGGATATCGCGCTAGAAGGGCCAGCAACATGGGATTATTGCAGGAGCGAATCTGCGTGGCGGCGGGGGTTTGATGGGGCGCGACCAGTTCATCGCCGGTTCCCAGGACCGCAACCGAGGGCGGGCCGAAAACGGGGAGATTCGCCGCGCCGATGCCGGCGGCCACCGCGATCTGGGCGGGACCGAGGCGCGTGCCGGATTTCAGGACGAGGGAACCGGCAGGCGAATCGCTTCCGCGCTCGGCGATGAATCGGCCCGGGGAAACGCTCTGCAAAACGACGATGCGAATGGTGTCGGGAATTTCTTGGGTATGCTCGACTGGGACGACGGCATCGGCGCCCGGGGGGATGGGAGCGCCGGTCATGATGGCCATGGCCTGACCCGGCGACAGCGGCGATGTCGCCGCCCCCCCCGCCGCGATGCGATCGACCACGGCAAGCTCGCGGGGCACGGTTGCGACGTCCCGGGCCCGGACGGCATATCCATCCATCAGGCTCTTGTCGAAGGGCGGGGCATCGCGGTCATTGAGCAAATTCTCGGCTAGAAAAAGCCCCAGGCAATGAGCGAGCGGAATTTGTTCGGCTCGCCGGGCAACGGCCGCGGAGTCGATGATTGACATTGCTTGGTCGATGCCGATGAGATTGGAAACGTCCAGATCAGTCATCGAGGTTTATGATCGACCCGGCATGGGAAAGGGTCAATACGTGCGGGAAATTCGAAATTCGAATGACGAATCAAATTCGAAAGTCGAAACTCGAAACTCGAAACCAAGGCCGTTTCGCCATTCGAATTTCGAATTTGATTCGTCATTCGAGTTTCGAGTTTCGGATTTGCATTATAATCCCCTCATGCCTGCCGGGCCGCCCCGCCGCTTTCTTCCTCCCCTATTTGCGGCGGTGATCGTTGCGGGGGTTTACGCGGCGGGATCGTGGCCCAACCAATTCGTCTATGACGACCATGAAGTGATCGAAAAACAGTTCCCCATCCGGCATCTGAACGATCTGGGCCGAATCTTCAGCGAGCCGCACTATTTGAATTTTCCGTATTACCGGCCGCTGACGCGGACGACGATTGCGCTACAGAGGAGCGGCTGGGGGATCAGTCCGCGGGGGTACCATCTGTTCAATGCGATTGTCGCCGGCGGGGTCATGCTGGCGGCTTACGCGCTGCTGCGGAGGCCGGGATTTGCAATACGCCGGCCGGCGGCGCTGATCGCGGCGAGTTGGTTGGCGCTGCATCCGGCGATTTCGGAATGCGTTTATCCCGCCGCCTCGGGACGCGAAACGCTCTTGCCAGCCCTGTTCATCCTTCTGGCGACGTGGGCCTATCTGGGACGGGGAATCGGGTGGTTTTGCCTGGCGATGCTGACGTTCGTCGCCGCCCTACTGTGCAAGGAACAGGCAGCCGTGCTGCCGGGAATATTTTTTCTGGCGGATTTGCTGGGGCTGTCCGAGCGGCCGCGCTCTTTGATCGCGTGGATTGGCCGCTATTTGCCGGTCGCGGGCATTTTCATTCTCTATTTCTTCGTTCGACATCTCGTATTCGGGCAATCGGCGCTGCATCTGACAATCCTGCGGCATCCGCTGGAGCCGCTGAAGTCGCTGCTGTATGGCCTGCAAACTGGCGTGACGCCCTTCATGTCGCTGCGCTATGAGCCGCCGTTTGAGAGTTGGTTTGATTGGCGCTCGAGCGCGAATTCATGCGCGGCGGCGTTGGCGTTAATCGTCGGGGTCCTATTGAGCGGCAAAGGCGTGCGGCGCGCGGCGACATTCTGGATCGGTTGGTTCGTGCTGCTGCAATTGCCGACGGCGCACGTCGTCGAACAGGAAGCGGCCTATTCCGAACGCTACGCGGCGCTGGCGATCCTGGCGTTGCCGGCAATCGCGGCGGCGGTGCTGCTCGATCGCGCCGTTCGGCCGAAGCTTCGCCCGGCAATCGCGGGAATCGCCTTGTTCTGGACCGGGGTTCTGGGCTGCGTCAGCTTTCTTCGCGGTGCTTATTACATCAACGACGCATCCTTCTGCATCCAATGGCAAAACACCAGCCCGAACGCCGCCGGGCCGCACGATGGGTTCGGCAGGTTGGCGCAGGAGCGGCGGGAATGGTCCACGGCCATCGGGGAATATCAAAAAGCCTTGTCTATCCGGAGCGACGATCCCACGGCCCACAACAACCTGGCGAATCTGCTGGCCGAGACGGGCGATTTCGGCGGGGCATCGCGGGAGTATGAATGGCTGCTGAGCCACAACAGCGTCGGCGCCGACCCGGTTGCCACGATGACCAATTACGCGCAGCTCCTGGGCGAGGAAGCGGCCGACCGGCACGATCCGGCGATGCGCGACCGCGCCCACGGACTGCTCGAACAAGCCATCACAATGCGGCCGGATTACGCCCAGGCGCACTACATTCTGGGGATATGGAACGTCGCATTCGGCTCGCGCGACGCGGCCATCCGGCAATTCAAGATCGCGCTGAATCTCCACCCCGATTGGCCCGAAGTCCGGCAGAAATTGGAGCAGCTCGAGGCTTCTAGCGGAGTTTCAGCGCCTTCAACATCAATTCCGAAACCGTACAAAACGGAACAAAATTGATCGCTTTTCGAGACGTTGATAAGTGTACGCAATTTTATTCATGCAAACCATAAGCGTCTATTTCAAAAGCAGATAATGCCAAATCGTAAGTGAGGCGGCGATGGACGGTGCGGACATTCAGAGTTGTCCTTTCCTTTTCCCGGCTGGTGAGTCTCAAGAATCTGCGTCAAATGGCCCGAACTAGATATGCTAATGAGTGTCATCGGGCAAAGCACATCTGTCTCGTTCCCGCATTCTCGGGAGGAGCTTGACATGCCACATTATTCCTCGCTTGGGCGAATTTGGGCCATTCTCGCGGCATTGTTTCCATTCGTTGCCATCGGATCGCTTTGGGCGGACACCGCGCCACCACAAGTCGAAATCCCCGCGCGAATTTTGCCCGCGGATCGGGGATTCATTAATCAACTCATGGCCAACGAACCTGTCCTCCAGCCGGTTTACGATGCCGGGTTCCGCTTTCATTTCGACGTCGCCGGGTCTGAAAGCCTCGGTTTTGAGGGCCAACACGATGGCAGCGTTTTTCAGGGTCGGTTGTTCGATTATCTGAATAACCGTCCCAATCTCGATCAACTCGATTTGAAGGTTTATCGCCCGGTCAACATTTACGATGACAAATGGAATATCGGCGGTATGCTCGACGTGGGCTACGGGCGCGATTTTTCCTTCGTGCATTCCAATGGCGTTCTCGATCGTCACACCTACAAGAGCTTTAC